>Ga0265798_10003305_pt1 | contig 23006 bp, 17 predicted proteins | sample P3T30metagenome_FD_192430 | JGI IMG/M metagenome (GOLD analysis project Ga0265798, IMG submission 192430) | Plant litter microbial communities from East Loma Ridge, Irvine, California - P3 T30 | ecosystem: Environmental > Terrestrial > Plant litter > Unclassified | place: USA: California... | reverse complement strand
GCCTATAATGCTCACCTACTGCCGTGGCTGATAGAAAACGTACTACGCTTCGATGCAGTAGTAGTGCACGGGCTCTGGCTGTTCTACAGCTACGCGGCTCGGCAGGCGTTGCGCCAGGTGCGGGCAGCCAGCACGGCAGCTAAGCCTGCGCCTCGGCTCTATGTAATGCCACACGGTATGCTCGACCCGTACTTTCAGCGGGCACCGGGCCGCAAGCTCAAGGCTATCCGCAATACCTTGTATTGGAAATTTCTAGAGCAGCACCTCATTGCCGAGGCCGATGCGTTATTGTTTACCTGTGAAGAGGAACGCCTGCTTGCTGAACAGCCTTTTCAGCCTTATCGCCCCAAACGAACAATAGTAGTAGGGCTCGGAGTAGAGGAGCCACCAATCTCTAGCCCGTCCATGCAGCAGGCGCTTCTGGCGCGCTGTCCCGAATTGCGTGGACAACCTTTCTTGCTGTTTTTGAGTCGCATTCACGAGAAAAAGGGTGTTGAATTACTGCTCGAAGCGTATGCTAGTATAGCCACTGCTGGGCAGGCAACCGAACACAAGCTAGGCACCGTTCCTCTTGGCAACGCGGACGCCAACGCTCTACCTAAGCTGGTTATTGCTGGTCCTGGCCTGGATACTGCCTATGGCCAGCGCATGCAGGCGCTAGTAGCTAGCTCTGCGGTGTTACAAAAGGCAGTATTATTTCCCGGAATGCTTACCGGCGATGCTAAGTGGGGCGCCTTTTATGGCTGTGAGTGCTCAATACTACCTAGCCATCAGGAGAATTTTGGTATTGCGGTGGTAGAAGCGCTGGCCTGCGGGAAACCCGTTCTTATTTCTAACCAGGTTAATATCTGGCGCGAGATAGAAGGTGATGGCGGTGGTGCCGTAGCCCCGGATACGCTCCTAGGTGTTCAGAAATTGCTAAAAGAATGGCAACAAGCCCCACCTGCCGAGAAGGCGGCGTGGCAAGTACGGGCACGCAAAACATTTGAACAGAAATTCGCCGTTGGTCCAGCGTCCCAACGTTTTTTGCAAGCGGTGCAATTGTAAGTCGAATAGGTTGCTATACCTCTGGGATTACGCATGCTTATTGTTTGTTTTAACCAATAGTTGTATTTGTGCCCTATGCCACAATACCAAGATTTAAGTATATTCTCTGTTCCCGCATCATTCAGAGGGAAGTCGAAAATAACAGTGCAGCTTTGGTGGATAGTACAGGAAACACTGTTTGCCTGGTCACCTCAGATATGCTACCAGTGGCGCGTAATGCTACTCCGGTTATTTGGTGCTGAAATCGGGAAGCATGTCAAAATACGCGCTACTGTTACGGTTACGTACCCGTGGCTAGTAAGTATTGGCGATTATTCTTGGGTAGGGGACGACTGTGTGCTGTATAGCCTAGGTAAAATCAGCATTGGCAAGCACGTTGCGCTGGCCCATCAGGTTTATGTCAATACAGGAGGGCATGAATATAAAAAGAAGACTTTCGATATATTCAGCAAGCCAGTTGTGATTGAAGATGAATGCTGGATTACGAATGATGTATATATAGCCCCCGGTGTAACTATTGGGAAAGGCACAATTGTAAGTGCTCGCAGTAGCGTATTTAAGGATTTGCCTGCCGGCAAGGTGTGTGTAGGTACACCCGCTAAGCCAATTAAGGATAGAGAATTCGAAAAATAGGAAGGCCTTGGTTCTTGTTTTAGCTGAATAAATGATAGAGCGTATGAAAAGGATTTTAGTAACAGGTGGTTCCGGATTTATTGGTACCAATTTAATAGCTGAGCTTGTAAAGGAAGGACACGAGGTATTAAACGTGGATAAAGTAGCTCCCCGTAATACTAGTCAATCTTCCTATTGGACTCAGGTAGATATTCTAGATTACAATAAATTAGAAAAAGTATTGCGTGAATTCTCGCCAGATTTTATCGTGCATCTGGCGGCAGTTACTGATTTAGATGGAAAAACAGCCGAGTATTATAAGGCTAATACTGAAGGCACTAATAACATCATAATGATTGCGGCCACTCTGCCAACCTTGCGGCGCGTTTTATTCACTTCTTCTATGTATGTATGCCAGCCTGGTTACATTCCGAAGGATTACGATGATTATAAGCCGCATACTCCTTACGGGCAGAGTAAAGTTGATGGCGAATTAATAGTGAAGAAGAGCGCTAAGCAGCAATACGATTGGGTAATCATACGCCCTACCTCTATCTGGGGGCCATGGTTTGGTATTCCGTATATCGACTTTTTTAGAGTAGTATACCAAGGGCAGTATTACGATTTTGGTAGTACGTGTACCAAAACCTATGGCTACGTAGAGAATGCAGTGCATCAGGTAAAGCAATTGCTAAATGCAACTGGCGTTCACGGCAAAACCTTCTATATAGGTGACGAGCCCCCTATTCCAATAGCAGAATGGGCGAATGAAATATCTAATGCCATGGGTAAAGGGTCGATAAAGAAGATACCCTATTTCGCTATCAAAATGGCGGCCCTAGGTGGAGATATATTAACGAAGGCAGGTATCAAATTTCCGATGACCAGTTTTCGGCTCGCTAATATGCAAACTAACAATATCTTACCAGTAGAGCCCCTGCATGCAATTGCTGGGCCCGGACCAGTAAGCAGGTTGAAGGGGGTAGAAAAAACTGTAAGCTGGCTCCGCGAGCATAAGGGATATAAAGTCTGAAGCTGAAAAAGAACGGGTATACTGCAGGTGCACTACATTAATAAGCTCCCATTATATGAGTAAAAGAATTTTGCTAATAGGCTATAATTACTTTCCAGAACCTACTGGTATAGGTAAGTATAGTGGAGAGATGATACAGTGGTTAGCCAATAAAGGATATGCCTGTGAGGTAATTACGGCTTACCCTTATTATCCCTTTTGGAAAGTTCAGGAACCGTACTACGCTAAACGTTACAGGTATCACAAGGAAAGCTATAATTTTCCTTCAGGCGGAAGTATAACAGTTCATCGTTGCCCCATGTACATTCCAGAAAAGCCTTCAGGGCTTAAAAGAATGTTGCTGGACTTATCCTTTTCAATGAGCGCATTTGTTAAGGTGGTGCAATTGTCGTTTAAGCAGCGTTTTGCTTACACTATAGCAATAGCCCCTTCCTTTCAATTTGGATTATTAGGTATCTTCTATAAAAAAACGAAAGGTACTAAGCTATTGTATCATGTACATGACATGCAAATTGAAGTTGCGCATGATTTGAAAATGATAAAATCAAAGTTTGTAATTGATACATTATTTAAAATAGAAAAATATATTTTTAATCAATCTGATATTGTGAGCTCTATTTCAGAGCAAATGGTGAGTAGGATAAAGGCAAAGGCAAATAAGGATGTCGTTTTATTCCCAAATTGGGTAGATGATAAGATGTTCTTCCCGCTGAAGCATAAGGATGTTTTAAAGCAGCAGTTTGGGTTTGCTCCTACCGATAAAGTTATTCTATACTCTGGTGGTATAGGTGAGAAACAGGGCTTAGAAGCTATCATATATGCGGCTCAAGAGTTTGAGCAGCAGCCAGAAGTGAAGTTCCTTATCTGCGGCTCAGGTCCGTATAAAGAGAGGCTAATGGCCTTAGTGTCAGAGCTTGGCTTAACAAATATTTCCTTCTTCCCTTTACAACCCATCGAGAAATTTAATGCATTCCTGAATATGGCCGACTTGCATTTGGTAATACAGAAGGCAAATGCAAGTGACCTCATGATGCCTTCTAAGTTAACTACTATCCTAGCGGTAGGGGGGCTAGCTCTTATCACCGCTAACGAAGGCTCAGGATTACATATGCTGGTTAAAAACTATCGGCTAGGTATACTAGCTGAAGCGGAAAACCAGCAGGCACTAAACAAGGCAATAAGATATGCTCTTGAAAAACCAACTGATGACCTTCGGCAAAATGCTCAGTGCTATGCAGAAAACCATCTGGCTATAGATAAGATTATGACTGAGTTTGTCAAAGAACTCAACTAAAGCAAAGGGTAGAAAGTAGCGAGAGCTACATAGTGTGAGCTACTATATTATGTTTATAGCAGCTCACACTGTGTAGCTCTCGCCTTCTTATGTAGGCACCTATCTAGTTTTGCTTTAACATTTTAACTGTAGCGAATCCAGCAGCCAGTTGCACTCTCATTATGTAGATGCCAGCCGGGCAACTAGTCAAATTGAAGCTCAAGCGTTGAGTTTGTGATGACGTAGGAATCAAGCGCTGGATGTGCCCCCCTAACGTGTTATAAATGTTAGCTTCAATAAGGGGGCTGCCTGATGTCAGCAATTCAAAAAGGCCATTCCCAGGGTTAGGTACTACGCTGGCTGTCAGGTTCTCTTCGAGCTTGCTGCCAGCAGCTACTGCTACTGCAGGGGAAAAGCTTTCGGAACCATCCGTATCGAGCATCCGCAGGCGGTAGGTTGCGCTACGGGAAAGTGGGTTAAGGTCGGTAAAATAGTAGTTCTTATTCACTGCCGACGTACCTGCGCTAGCTACTTTGCCAATTGTCGTGTAATTGTGTCCATCGGTGCTGCGCTCTACTAAAAAGTAATCGCTGTTCTGCTCAGTGGCCGTTTCCCAATTGCAGTTGACCTGCCCGCTGTTACGGGTAGCAGCAAAAAGCAGCAGTTTTACAGGCAGTGGTGCGGCGCCTATCGAAATAGTCTTGCCAAGCTCACCGCTGCCAGTAATTTCTTGAATATCGTTGCTGCCATCTATACGCCAGCGGTGTAGCCCAGCATGAACGGCTTCGTCCACAGTATAGACATGCAATACATTAGCTGAGGGGCGTATCATATACATATCGACGTTGTTGCCCGCAAATCCAGCCGGAGCAGAATCGTCGGTAAGATTCACATTAGAATCAGCTGGTACTCCAAACTCATTAACCAGCAAGCCATCTTGCGTGAAATGATAGAACGTATTGCTGGTGGTGTTATTCTGGCCGTTATACAAGGCCACAATATCCTTTTGGTCTGCATAGGCGTTAGCCCCATCCCAGCCCCCATAAGCTTCTATTTCCGGGTAAGAGCCTTTGCTGTCGGGAGAGCTAATAATTTTACCTCGGTGAAACTTAGCGCTCCAGGTCGTATCGCCGGGCGCCACGGTACCTAGGTGAAAGCCCTTATTTCCAGTTCGGGATGACTGGTAGGTGACGTACTTGCCATTCTGCGTTTGTGCCAAGCGAGTGCGGGCACCTATAGGCTTATTAGGAAATGGGTCGTCGCTTCGGGTCAAAGAACTCGCTACCTTCCACATCACTTCCACGGGGCCATACTTAGGATTGAAATCGCTGTCATATCCTACAAGCATGCGACGCTCGCCGGTAATGAGTGCTCTCCCCCCCCTATCATAAGAGGTAAAGCCGCCGAGGCGAGCACACCGAAGGCTACCATCTGGCATCTGCTCGTAGGAGAAGCCGCCATTGCCGTAGTCTTCTACTAGCGTGCCGGTGAAGCGTATTTTGCCGGTTGCGGGCAGTTCTACTAGCTGCGTCATATTGGGCCCAGTTGTGACATTATTGTCGTGCATTTGGGCATAGGTATGGCCATTGCGGTGAGTAGTGACGTTGACTACTGGATTATAGCGCATGATGTCCAAGCCTGCTCCCCAGTTTCTAACTAGCTGCCAGCTAGGAGAGGCCTCCAGGCTTTGGTCACCTGGTTTCAGGGGCGCAGTACTCACCTTAAATTCTAAATTGCCAGAAAATATACGGGTGGCGTCATTCTGGTCACCAGCAATCGCCAGGCGGTCTGGCAGGTACATAATTTGCCCTAGGTAGGTGCGGTTAGCACTAAAATGAAGCGCACGCAGGTTTGCAGTATCTAGGACCCAAAAGGTGCCATCGGGCTGCCACTTCACAAAGGTGAAGGGGTCTCCGAACTGGTCGCGGTCGGTGGCGCCGCCTGACAGCGGGTCTTGAATCTGAAACCAAAACTTGTTAGTGACCACTTCTGGGCCCAAGAGTGGGTATCCTCCAGCCTCTCCGTAGGCCCACTGCAATATACCAGTTGCATTATAGGCTTTTACTTGCTGGCTGGTGCCGCCGTCGGCTACCAATAGGAGGTCTTGCGTGGGATGAGCATCCAGCGCTATCGCATTTACTATGTTCGGCAGTGTATTCTGTGCCGTGAAACTCGTACCTCCGTTTACGGTGTACCGCTTCACTTGCCCGGCCGAAATCACCCATAAATCACCGGTAGGGGTGAAAGCAATTTGACCCGGTGAACTGAGGGTGAGGCTACCAAGTAAAGCACCAGTAGCAACAGCGTAGAACTGAACGCTATTCTGCGCCTTGCGGGCTACTGCAATATAATTGCTATTTACTGCCAAGCCGGTAATACGGTTAGCAAGCCAGGCCGAGCGTTGAGGCTGGGTAGAAGTGGCCGATTGCTGGAGGCTCACTACACCAGAGTGGGTCCGGGCCGGACCATAAGTGCCGTAGGTAGCGGTGGTGCCAGCAGCCCAAGGCGCTTCCGTTTTATCCGATTGCTTGAAACGAATAATGTAGCTGCTCTGCCTATTGTCCCAGCCACTGTTGTTGGTAGCGGCGTACAGATAAGTGTTGTCAGCTCTAACTAGGCTGAAAGCATCGTAAAAATCGTGTTCTTTTACCTTGTGAGGTGCTTGTACTGTACCTGTCGGATTATAAACTAGCCCTGGTAAGCCTTCATTGTAGCCAAGGCCCGCGTAGGATTCGCCACTAGGAGCCATGCAAAAGTCTTGCATTACTACGAGGCTGCGCCATACATTGGCTGTCCAACTAGCAGAAGTGTTACCCACTACTCCTTCCCATACATAGCTCACTTTATGAGCTATCACCTTAATTTGATAGGTGCTAGGGGGTACTGGATTACCTTCATTATCAAGGCCATCCCAGCTAGCTTGGTGGGTGCCGGCAGTGTAGTCAATCTTCTGCCACAAGTTGCGTACCAGGCTTCCATTGGTCCGGTATACACCAGCGCTAGTCGTGCTATTGCTCGGAAGCTTAAATAAAAGAGTAGTCTGTGTTTGAGCCGTAGCTGGTTGGGAGATAGATAATATTAGCCCTGTAATGAACGATAAAAATTTCCAATTATAGGTATTGATTCGCATAAACAGTAAATAGATAAAATGCAAAAACAGGTAGATTTCTAGTATTCTTTTCAAATATAACTTATCTAATCGACTCAGTAGCGCACACTGTGCAAAATAAGTTAAAAAAATCAATTGTTTATTATTTTTATTTAATAAAATATTAGCAAACTAATAAATAGTAATACAAAAGCCTTCAATAGGGTTTTTATTAACTAGCGAAAAAGGCATAAAATTGATTGAGTTTCACGAAACCGTTTGCCAAAATTAGGATTATACTAATAATATGCGATTTGGGAAGGATGTTAAAAAATTATGATTTATTTATTTAGTCATATAAAATTCTTAAATAAGTTGAATTTATAAAGTAACCTTATACATCGATAGTACCTCGTTTACTTGTACTTTACTTATTGATAATAAGTGTTTTGTGTTTGTAGTGCACTATTGGGCTGGTTGTGTAGGTAGCAGAGGGGTGTCACTATTCTTAGAAAGCGGCGAGAGCTTATTCGCTCTGTACTCACATAGAGCGTGTTAATTTAATTTATTTCATATATAATAGCATTATGGTAGTTAAGCGCAATCAACGCGCAGTCCTCGCGCATTGCTACTCATAATTCTGCTACTTAAGGCAAAAAGATATTCCCTAGTGTTTTAGGTGGGCAATACTCAGCTTTTTGAAGCATTCTTTAAGTGGCTGATAGCAGGAGGGCATTCGAATTTCATAATTGTCTAGCTAAGCTCTATGAAGCACCTCTGGTACATCAGCTTGACTTATCAACAAAGGAGTGAGATGCTATCTAGGGCTCGATATAACACTTTCTGCTTTTGCGGATAAGCGCTACTTTTGTAGTAGATGCGCAATTCACCACCGAATCACTATTTCGGTTGACATACTTCATTAAGAGTGGGCAATAGGAGTAAAGAGCTTTGTAGTAAGCCTAGGGGGCACCTGCTACAGGTTAGTTACTCTGGCTATCTGCAAGGTCGTGCTTATACCCGCGTCTTTCTCGCTATACAGCGGGACACGAACACTGACCATAAAAAAGGCTGCTAGTCATTACCTTGCTGATTGACACATCTAGTTTGTTATGAAAATAGTTTTTCTCTGTGGTTCTTTGGAATTGGGCCGTGATGGAGTAGGCGACTACGTGCGGCGCATGGCCCTAGAGTTAACGAAGCAGGGACACCAACCAGCGGGTATAGCCTTAAATGACCAGCATATTCAAGATGAGGTCTCTACTGGTTCAGAAGCAGCTGACACAGCCCTGCCGATGCTACGGCTGCCAGCAAGCTGGCCTATGACCCGGCGCTTTCAGCGAGCCCAAGAATGGATAGATAGCTTTGATGCCGAATGGCTGAGTTTACAGTTTGTTCCCTTTTCCTTTCATCACAAAGGAATAGTTTTTAAGCTAGGAAAGCATCTGTCGCAGCTAGGAGGCAAGAGAAAATGGCACCTTATGGTGCATGAGCTATGGGTAGGCATGGATGCGGAAGCACCACTTAAGCACCGCTGGTGGGGTAAATTGCAGCGTTATTTGATTAATGCAATGATTGAGGACTTGCGCCCAAAAATCATTCATACGCAAACCTCCCTTTACCAAGCCCAGCTTGCGAAACTAGGTTTTAGCAGCCACCTACTGCCATTGTTTGCTAATATTCCCAACGTAACCCCTCTAGCGCCAGAGGACCTACAAACGGAAAATAACAGTGGCATTTCACTGGTCATTTTTGGGAGTATTCATGCGGGTGCTCCCGTCGACCAATTTGCGCGTGATGCGGCGCAGTATGCTCAGCAACATGCAGTAGCTGTGAAGCTGACCATGATTGGGCGATGCGGCAAAGAGCAGGAAACATGGGCTGCCAGTTGGCGCGCAGTCGGGCTACCAGTCGAAATCCTGGGTGAGCAAGCTCCAGACTACATTTCCCGTGTGCTTTCACAGGCATCCTTAGGCGTAGCCACCACACCCGTCGATGTAATTGGGAAAAGCGGTACGGCGGCCGCCATGCTGGAGCATGGCTTACCTGTCCTTTGTGTGGCGCACCCATGGTTTCCTATTGGAATTCCTCCGACGCAGCCACCTAGCAGGGTGAGCGTGTACCAAGAAGGAAACTTCAAGACATACTTGATAGGGAAGACCCATGAACTCTTGCCCAATCCAGCCGCTGAGATTGCCCGTAAGTTCCTTACTAGTTTGCTAGCTGCCAACGCTCAGTAACAATACCGCTAACTGCTCCCAAGCTCAGCACAGCTACACCTGCATGAGGTCAAGCTGTGCAAGCGAGGTGTTTAATAATATCACACTTACTATCAACTAGATACTTATCCAGGCTTTGCAGCTATGTATTGCTTAGATAATAGGTTAGAACGCGCTCTATGTACCTCTTGCAGCAAGGCGGCTTTGTGCTTCGCTTTCGGTATGCACCCAAGTTTATGGGTTTTTTTCGCGCGCAGTGGCTTTCCTTACTAGGCATGCAAATAGGCAGCGGAACGCAAGTGCCAAGCCTGACTATCACTTGGCCGCACCAGGTAGCGATTGGCAAAAACTGCATTCTGGAAAAAGGAACATACTTTAAATATGATGGCACGTGGCAGCAAGGCCCCGCCATCCGCATCCAAGATGACGTATTTATTGGTACTGGCTGCGAGTTTAATATCCGCGAAAGTATTGATATTGGCAAGGGTTCGCTCATTGCCTCGGGCTGCCGGTTTGTTGACCATGACCACGGCATTGCTATTGAGTGGCCAATGCGCATGCAGGAAGGACCACAAAAGGCAATTGTGATTGGGGAAGACGTTTGGATTGGGGCCAATGTCGTAGTGCTAAAAGGCGTAAGCATTGGCCCAGGCGCCATCGTAGCTGCCGGCGCCGTCGTAACTAAGTCCATCCTTCCCAATGAAATATGGGGAGGAGTGCCGGCTAGGAGAATAGGCCAGCGAAAAGAGCTTGGCCTCCCGGTCGCTGCTAGGGAGGTTGCCGAGCTACATGAGTACGACACTGCTAGCTGATAGGTACCTAGGCGGTAGCCCAACACGGAAATAGCGGCCAGCTTACTCTCGCAAAAGCTAGAGCAAGCTGGCCGCTATTTCCGTGTTGGGCTACCGCCTAGGGCCGCGGCACCAGCGTGTGCTTGGCTAACGCGATTCTATAGCGAGGGCGTCGGTGAGCGCCGGCTGCCCAAAGTAGGCTTCCTGCTCGCGGCGCAGCTGGTCGATGAGGCGGCCTTCGGGCAAGATAACGTCGTCGTAAGTGAGAACTTGGTCCTTGGGCACATCGTGGCGCAGCACGCAGCCCTCGGCTACCCCAATAGGTAGCAGGTTCTGCTGGCGGGCCAGTGGGTAGTTCTCGGCCAAGCCATAAGTCATATAGTGGCCGATGCCATCTAGCGCTTCGCCGGCTTTAAGGTCGATTTTAGCAGCCGTTACTACTTCTACTTTCGGGGCGCCCTGTGGGGCGAGCGCTGCGTCATTAAAGAGCACGGCCCGCGCTACCGAGTTGGGTGTTTCGAAGTGGCAGAGGTGGTAAGGAGTGTAGAAGCAGTAAAGAGGTCCCGGGCCCAGCTTATACAGCTTGAGGTAGTGCTGCTGCACTGGGTCGTCGTGCGTACCTAGTACAAACACGCCGGGTCCGGGCTCGGCACCCACTACGTAGTCCACAATACCAGGGCCACCGCTCAGCAGCAGGTCTTGCGGGTACCACTCGGCGGCCTTGCTAATGGGCGTGCCCGGTGCCACGGTAGGCCCTAGCATGCCGCGCTGGGCCACCTCCATACCTAGGGCATTGGCAATAACCGCCTGTTCGAAGCTGATTTTGCTGCCGTCGGCAAAGCTGGTGACCATGCTCGGGTTCTGGCCCCACTGGCGGGCAAAACCTTCTTGGGTAGTAGGATTGCGGTAGGGGTCGTGCAGGCCTTTGATGTTGCCACACAACACGGGCTTGACACCTAGGCCAATAACGAAGCGTGCCAAGTTGAGCGTCACGCCCGGCTGGTCACCGTCCGACACCGTGTACACCACACCAGCGCGGTCGGCGTACACTTTCAGGATAGAGCCAGCCGTACCATCGAGCTCGGCATTGAGCAGCACAATGTGCTTGCCGTGCTTGATGGCCTCGAGCACTACGTGTGCGCCGTGCTCCACAGCTCCCGTCACTTCGATAATGGCATCGATGCCTCCCGCCCGGCTCAGCAGCAGGGCATCTTCGGTGATGGCAGGCTTGCCAAGCTCGATGCAGCGCTCCAGCGCGGCCACCGACGATACTTCCTGCGCGCCTAGCTCGCCTGCCTCATCGTAGGCGCGGCGCGCCTGGGATAAGGTACGGTTAGCAATAGCGACCAACTCCATGCCCGGTACGTAGCGGCAGATTTGCCGAGCCACACCCCGGCCCATGAAGCCCGCGCCCACCATGGCTACCCGAATGGGTTTGCCAGCAGCCTGACGCGCTTTTAGTGCGTTGTCAACTAATATCATGATGTAGAAAAAAGCGTGAGCTTACAGAGTAGCGGCCGGGGTAGCCAGTGGTTGGAAGTCAGGGTGGACCTGGTCTTTGGCCGATACCAGCTGCGGAACGGCTGGCCACTCAACACCAATAGTGGGGTCGTTCCAGCGCAGGCCGCGCTCGGCACCAGGCGTGTACTTAGCCGATACTTGGTACGCCACGTCGGTGTTAGGCTCCAGCGTTAAGAAGCCATGGGCGAAGCGGCCGGGCACGAACAGCTGCCGAAAATTGTCGGCTGTCAGCTCCACACCTATCCACTGGCCGTAGGTCGGCGACTCTTCGCGTAGGTCTACTATCACATCGTAGAGGGCGCCGCGAGTGCAACGCACCAGCTTGCTTTCTTCGTAGGGGGCTAGCTGGTAGTGCATGCCGCGTAGGGTGCCTTTGGTCGGGTTAGACGACAGATTGGCTTGCAGTGGCGGCAGGTAGATGCCGTGGGCGGCAAACTCATCTTCGCACCACGAGCGGGCAAAAAAGCCGCGCTCATCAGTACGGCGCTCTAGGTCAATGATGAAGGCGCCCGCCAGTTTGGTTTCAGTAAAAATCATGAAAGAGGTATGCAGAAAAGGCTACGTCAAAGAATGGCTTAGGCCCCTAGGCCAGCGAAGCTTCAGCAGCAACTGGGCTGGCCCAGGTCAGCTGCTCGCTGAGCTCGCCTTGCTCGCGCAGAGCGGCCAGTACGCGCAGGCGCATCAGCCGCGAGCTGCGAAACTCCGGGTCACGGAAGCCCATAGCTAGCAGCTTCTCGTGCAGCTCGGCAATGGTAGCAGCTAGGCTGTGCTGGGGCTGGTGGTCGGGCGCAAGCTCCTGAAACAAGCTAAAATCGACGCGGTACGAGCGCAGGTCGGGCGCTGCGGCGGGGTTTACACTCACGCGGGTGCCGGGCAGGGCGGTGGCTACGGCCTCGGCTAGCTCTTTCACGCGGTAGTTCCAGGTGTCGGAGCCAGCGTTCACGGCCAGGAAGCGGCCGCCGTTGGTAGCTTCGCGGGTAATGGCCCACTCGATGGCGCGTGCCATGTCGCGTACATGAATGAGCGGGCGCCACGGCGTGCCATCGCTCAGAATGCTGATTTCGCCCGTTGCTACGGCACTGGCTACGAAGTCATTGAGTACTAAGTCGAGCCGCAGGCGGTCGCTCCAGCCGCACGCAGTGGCAAAGCGCAGGCAAGTGATTACAAAGTCGTCGTCGGCCAGCGGGGCCAGGTCTTGCTCGCTGGCTACTTTCGAGCGGGCATAGGCCGTGAGTGGGTTAACACTCGATGTTTCGGTCTTGGCATCTTCGCCGCCCATGCCGTAGATGCTGCACGAGCTGGCAAACACGAAGGCCCGCACCCCAGCCGCCTTAGCTTGCCGTGCCAGCTCAATGCCGGCCTGGTGGTTGATTTCCATCGTCACTTCCTCATAGGCTTTGCCCATGGGGTCGTTGGAGATAGCGGCCAAGTGCACCACAGCGTCTACGCCAGCGAGCAGCTCGGCAGGTACCTGGCGCACGTCGCCAAATACCTGGCGGTCGAGCCGCGACTCGGGTAGGCGCTCAGCCCCTGTGAGGCAATGGGCAAAAAAGCCTAGGTCGTACCCAATCAGTTCGGCCGCGGGAAATGCTTGGCGAAGCTGCTGCACCACGCCAGGGCCCACGTAGCCCATGTTGCCCGTGAGCAGAATGCGCGACAAAGTCATAAAAAAGTAGTATTAATGCAATAGGAAGGAAAAAACAGGGGTTTAGAGCACACTGGCTAACAACTGTTCGGGGAGTGTGCGGCCAGGAGCATCGGCCGGAACGGCAGCTTGCCGGAGAGCGGCGGGTGCCCAAACAGGCTCTGGAGCCCACACTTTCCACGGAGCTTTGTCAGCTTGCCACAGTTCTTCGAGCATGTTGCGGTCGCGCAGGGTGTCCATCGGCTGCCAGAAGCCGCTGTGGCGGTAGGCTGCTAGCTGGCCCTCAGCGGCCAAGCGCTCAAGCGGGCCTTTTTCCCATACCGTGCTATCGCTATCGATGTAGTCAAATACGCTGGGCTCTAGCACAAAGAAGCCGCCATTAATCCAGGGAGTCTCGCCCCCCTCAGGCTTTTCCGTAAAATTATTGACGTGGCTGTCGGCCTCGCTTAGGCTGAATACCCCAAAACGACCCGGCTGACGCACAGCAGTCAACGTGGCTTGGGCACCTTGCTGGCGGTGGTAAGCAATACTAGCCTGGATGTCGATATTGCTTACCCCATCGCCATAAGTGAGGCAGAAAGTCTCATCGCCGACATACTCGCGCACCCGGCGCAAACGGCCGCCCGTCATGGTTTCGAGGCCCGTATCGATGAGGGTCACCGTCCAGGGCTCAGCATTGTTGCGGTGGATTTGCATTTCGTGGCGGTCCGTCCGAAAGGTCACATCCGAAGTAAGCAGAAAGTAATCGGCGAAATACTGCTTAATCATATGGCCCTTATAGCCGCAGCAAATTACAAAGTCGGTAATACCATGGTGGGCATACGTTTTTAGAATGTGCCACAAGATTGGCTTGCCACCAATTTCAACCATGGGTTTAGGCCGAATACCGCTTTCCTCGCTAATGCGAGTACCGTAACCACCTGCTAAAATAACTGCCTTCATAGATGAGGGATGAGGAATGAAAAATGACGTTCCGAAAGGAACAAGCGGAAGTGAAAAAGAAGAGTTGATTGAGACTAATGAAACGTAATTGGCTACTGCTGAATAGTATTTTTATTAATACAGTGTAGATTAGAACAGTAGTGCTATAGTTAGTAATTACTAATTGTTTCTTATTGCCTGCACTATTCAATCGCCTAATTGCTTCTGAGACATAGGCGATAGTAGCTCCAAAAAGCAATAAGCTGAGTGAAGGGCCAGAAAGAGGTCGTTTGCTATGACGCTAGGCACCAGGCACTAACAGTACGAGCCTGTGTCACAGAGCAAAAGAGGAATATTACTGTATTGAATGCAGGGCCGCCAATGTGAGCTTTGTAGCGTAGCATTTACCTGCTATTCTAGGTCATCTCTATATGATGCCTATCTGTTTAGAGTCCATTTCCCAGCGGCAGGTCATTGAACAAGGGAGTAGTAGTAGCATAGAAGAGCGGGGAGGGAATAGTATCGTAAAGAAAATTCTAATTCCGTTTCTAAGCAATGTTTTTTAAATACCATCTTTAATGAACTTTAGATGAATATCGAAAAAATTATGCCCTTCTGCCTTTTAGTGCTTCTTTCTCACGTATTCCTTATATTGAGTGATATAGTAATTTTAATAAAGAAAATTCATTTTGCATTCACGGTGAAAATAAAACTGCCAACTGATTAGCTTACCGTTGTCAAAAAATGATTAGTCAAGATGCAAAGTCGAAGCCTTAGGAATGGATATAATATAAAAATTCCTTATAGAAGTAGGAGGTTACCAATGGAAGAGACAAGCTATAGTGAGTACCATAGAGGCGTTACTTTGTAACACTCGGCTACGTTTGGAATCCATAAACGATGAGCTAAGCTCGGTGCTTATTAGCTTAGAGCGCCTAGTGATTCGGGGCCGTCGGAGCAGGTCGTCGTAGCGCTTAGCAACTGCTGAATAGCCGTCTTCTTTCGTTGCCACTACTGCTAATAACAGCTTAGCTTAACAAACAGGCTCAGCGGGCCAGTTAACGTGACGCAGGTGCGCCAATTGCTGAAGTTACCAGCAGTAGGGAGCCTGATGACCTAGTACTAGTAACGCTCTTTAGTGAATCCTAGGTTAGTTGCTGAGCTAGTAGTTTGCCCGAGCGCAATTCTGGGTAAGGATGCCTGCTTTTAACAGTATGGGGCTGCTAGTCTGCTTCTTCCGCCAGTAAAGCCGCAGCCTAGCAGCTGTAAAGAAGTTTAGCTTGTAATTAAAGTATGTACTTACGCTTAAATGCTTAAGTAATTCGATAATAAGTAGTCCGTAGCAATGAAGGGTAACAAACAAGTACATCAATAACCTAGGCCAATATGCCACAAGTCAAATGCTTAGGTGACCCGAGAAGTAGGATTTTAGGCAGTGATTAATCAATTAATAGGCGTCGATTTTAAGAGCCGTATAAAAGTGTTTTGTACATACGATAGGTGTTTTCAGCCGCTGTTAGTGAGTGTAATATAGGTTTTGGTTTCAAAAACTGTGTTTTTTAACCTTGGCCTTGGCCTTTTTCTTGGGTTAATGCAGGTGTCTTGCCCTTATTGGAGCTTATGCTAGATGCGTTGCGTAAGGGATAATTCTAAGTTGATGTTTGCTTTATGCTTAGTGCGAAGCATAAAGGATTATAATACTGAATACCGAGTGAATAATTAGTTGCTGGCGGTGTGAATTATTGAAAATACAACTATTATATATAAGATGCGGTATTCTGCTTGTTGATGTGATAAAACTTTTGTTCTTTTGCATTATTAAATCATACACTCACAGTTAGCTTTTCTTCAAATGGCAGTAGACCTTGCCCAGTTACAACAAATACTAGATAACGCTCAAAAGGCCGATGCGTTTAAAGCCGATGTTAAACGCGCGCTCCGCAAGGTTTCTTCCTTAGTGGCAAACTTGCAAAGTGCCCTAGATGAAGTAGATGTATTGATGAGCGATGACTATACGCCGGCAGTGAAAGAGCGTAAGGCACGGGCACCACGCGAAATTGGCGAAGTAGATGCAGAAGCTCCTTATGGCAGAAAGAAGGACGGTACGCCAAAAAGCAAGCCCGGCCGCTCAAAAGAATAACCGCCGCTAAAAAGTAAAAGCCCGCTTAACTACTAGTTAAGCGGGCTTTTACTTTTTAGCAATTATTCACTTAAACGATTATCTACTTAACTGTATTAGAAACAAAAATATATCTTATGCAAGCCATGTGATGAGTGGCTTCTTAGTAGAAAATTGTTTCTTGTGACGTAGCTAGTACAAAGGTGTTCGCTATTGATAACCTTTATTGGCTATACTCACTTCATATTGTGGGCTGATGGCCAATCAAAGCTTCAGACTGTGAAGGAATACTGCAGCCACTATATATTGCTGAGGATTACAATCATGGCAGAATAGGACATAGGTTATTTAGTGGATTAAATAGAATATTGATAATTAAGCTTCTGAAATTAAAGCTAGTGTTTTTGCAGTAGTATAGTTAACCGCGCGTTGATATCTCTGCTTAGCTCCATGCTCTTCGGTGGGTATACAGCGGTTTCTTCTTTTTAAAGAAGTTTAAGCAAGCGCCCCAGTGAAGCTTGGTGAACGCCGCCTAGGTAGTAATAGCCGTATAAGGTGTTCAACCTTGTCCGCTTGTAGCGGCTGACTACGCTATGGAATTTACGCGATTAGGGGCCACTGGCCTGCACGTTTCTAAAATATGCCTAGGTACTATGACCTACGGCACTCCGACCGACCGCTGGCCCTGGGCCTTGAATGAGGAGCAAAGTCGCCCCTTTATTCAGAAAGCACTGGAACTGGGCATCAATTTCTTCGACACTGCCGACGTGTACTCGAATGGAGCCAGTGAGGAAGTGGTGGGCCGGGCACTGCGCGATTTTGCCAAGCGCGATGAAGTGGTGCTGGCCACCAAGGTATTTAACCCCATGGGGCCGGGCCCTAACCAGAAAGGACTGTCGCGCAAGCACATCATGAGTGCCATTGATGCCAGTTTGCAGCGCCTAGGTACCGACTACGTGGACTTGTACCAGATACACCGCTGGGACTATGACACGCCCATAGAGGAAACGCTGGAGGCCCTGCACGACGTGGTAAAGGCTGGTAAAGCGCGCTACATCGGGGCATCGTCGATGTACGCGTGGCAATTTGCGCAGGCGCTGTACCTGGCCGACCAGCATGGCTGGACGCGCTTTGTGAGTATGCAGCCGCACTACAACCTCGTGTACCGCGAAGAGGAGCGCGAGATGCTGCCGCTGTGCCAAGACCAGGGCATTGGCGTCATTCCGTGGTCGCCGCTGGCGCGGGGGCTGCTCACGGGCGGGCGCAGCAAGGCGCGCAACGAGACGGAGCGCGCTAAAACCGATGCTTTTGGGAAAAGCCTGTACGGCCGCGACGACGACTTTGCAGTGGCCGACCGCGTAACTGAGATTGCCCAGGAGCGGGGGCTGCCCAACGCACAAGTTGCGCTGGCCTGGATGCTGTCGAAGCCCGTGATTACGGCGCCCATTGTGGGGGCCAGTAAGCCCGGCCACCTAGAAGACGCCGTAGCAGCTATCGACGTAAAGCTGAGTGCCGACGAGATAAAGCGCCTGGAGGAGCCCTATCAACCGCACCCCGTGCTGGGCTTTTCGTAGACCTAGGGCTAGCGATTAGCTGAGCCACAATACCCAGCCAGTGCGAGCCAAATGACGCACTGGCTGGGTATTGTGCTGCTGGGCCTGCTAGACGGCATACCTAGGGTAGCCGTATAAGCTATTGACCCGCACCCTACTTATAGCTACTTGCTTATGTACACCCTATCAAACTTGCTAAAACTGCCGTTGCTGGCCTTGGCCCTCGGCCTGGCGGCCTGCTCTACTAATGAGCGCTTGGCGCAGGTCGACCAGAAGACCGGTGTCAACTTCGCTGCCTATAAAACCTACGGCTTTATGGATGCGGTGGCCCGCAACGACTCAGCCTTTCAGAATTCGGGCACTGGCATTTTTGACCTGAAGCGGGCGGTGACAGCAGAGATGGCGCGCCGGGGTTTTCAGCAGGCCGAACAGCCCGACCTGTGGGTGAACATTGGCATTGTGACCCAGCAAAAGACGCAGACGCGGGAGGCCAATTTTCGGTTTGATGGCGCGCCACAATACATTGGGCAGCGGCGCTACCACTGGGATGCGCGCGATATACCGGTGGGCCAGTACCAGGAGGGCACCGCGACCATCGACATTGTAGATGCCGCCCGCAAGGAGCAGGTGTGGCAAGGCACAACGACGAGCATTTTATCGCGCAAACCCACCAAATCGGCCAAGCAAATAGATAAGGCGGTAGCCACGATGTTTGAGCAGTTTCCGGTGGCGCCGCGCAACTAAGCGGCCCTAGGTCCTCTACCGGGCGTTGGTGCGGTCGATGAGCTTCTGCACATCGGTAGTCGCTACTTTTTGGCCGGTTTCGGCGGCGCGGTAAATGGCTAGCAGTAGCTGCACGTCGCGCAGGCCCATTTCGCCGGGCACGCGAGTGGGTTTGTTGTGCAGCACACAATCGGCGAAATCATCCATTTGGGCAGCTTGCTGGTTGATGTTAGGCAGGTTGAGCTTGCCATCATTTTTGCTGGTGCTGCCCGCCAAGCCGCCATAGCCAAAGGCTGGCTGTAGCTCAAACCACCCATTGGCAGACTCAGCGCGCAGGCGGCCATCCAGGTTTTCGGCATAGCTGGTGTGGCAGTCGGCTGTGGTGCCGTCGGCAAACTGCATCTGCCACTTAATACCAGCCTCTACCTCTTTGAATAGCTGCGTGTCGGCCTTAGCGTCAAACTTGGCCGTGACTGCGATAGGCACTTGACCTTTGGTATAAATGCAGCCTTGCAAGCTGTAAATTCCCATATCCATGAGCGGGCCGCCGCCCGCCAGCGACTTGTCCACGCGCCACGGGGTGTCGTTCCCGAACCGGAAGCCATTATCGGACACCAAGTGCTTGAGTGGCCCGTAGGCCTGCGTCTGCCCTAGGTGCATCATGGCTTGGTTGTGCGGCTCGAAGTGCAGCCGATAGCCAATGCTGAGCTTTTTGCCCGCTTTCTGGCTGGCGGCAATCATGCGGCGAGCGTCGGCCACGGTGGTGGCCATCGGCTTTTCGCAGATGACATGCTTGCCAGCCTGCGCGGCCCGCACGGCGTATTCGGCGTGCAAAGCATTGGGCGTCACTACGTAGACAATATCGATATCGGGATTGTCCACGATGCGGTCGAAGGTCTTGTAGTCGTAGATGTTTTTGTCGGCTAGCTGGTACTGCTGCTTCCACTTCGCGGCCTTTTCGGGCGAGCCCGTGACGATGCCCGCCAGCCGGCACAGCTTAGTTTGCTGCAAGGCTGGCGCCAGCTGGCCGGTGCTGTACTTGCCCAGGCCTAGCAGTGCCACGCCTAGCTTGCGCTCGGGCGGCAGCGCCAGTAGGTTAGGAGCCAATAAGGTAGCGCCAGCTCCTAGCGAGAGGGTCCGGAGAAAATCGCGGCGCGAGGCGGCCGAAGTGGCAAAGTCAGTCATGATGGATAACAGCAGTAGACTCTCGCTTACCCCGAACTACGCCAGCGGGTTACGTTGAGCTTACCCTTGCTGGGCCCGCCTAGTCGCCCACGTACTCTACGTTGCGCGGCGGCAGCAGCCTACGGGTGAGGTCATCGAGGCGCCCTAGGGTGCTGCGCACGTGCTGCTTGATGGGAAACGACTTGAAATCAACGGCGTCGAGTGCGGCAAGGTCCTCGGCCAAGGTGCGGTTTTGCAAGTGCGAGGTCAGCAAAAAGCGGCCGATAAGCTCGCTCCACACCTCCTTGGTGCTCCAGTAGTGGCCGATGTAGGGACGCGCCGGCTGCAAGCCATAGGTTTCGGCTAGTGCCATCGACAGCGCAAACTGCTCAATAAGGCGCGGCGTGACCTGGCGGCGGCATAGGTCATCGCAGATACCTAGGGCTAGCGCAATGGCTTCCTGGCTACGCTCGGCCGGGATGCCCACGGCACCGGCATTCCACATAGCATGTTGCGCCGTAATGGCCACACCTCCAAACGACTGCCCTTGCACCTGCTGCCACATGCGGCGCTCGGTTTTACTGGGCAGGGCCGATAGCAGGCCCTCGGCCTCGTGCATCAGCGCCTGGCCCGCCCCTAGGTGCCCGCGTAGTGCCGGTAGCGAGCCATAGAGAAAGGTATCCGAATCGAGGTAGAGCAGTGGCAGCGTCGGCTGCTGCCGGGCTGCCAGCTCCAAGGCCTTGATTTTGACCCGCCAAAAAAACTTAAACTCGCCTTCCCACTCGCGCAGCGTGGCCGCATCTACCACCTGCACCGTGATGGCCGACCCTAGGTGCCGGTAAAAGTCTGGCGCATCGGTCATCACCGTGATGCGCAGCTCTGCCTGCCCCTGCCGCAAAAACGTGAGGATGGAAAAATGCGCCTGAAAGTGGTTCTGGATGTTGGTGCCAAACACCAGATAAAGCAGTTGCATACGCGCCGAGCCGGGTAGGAGAGACCCAAAAATACGTCGCCCCGGGTAGGCTACTGCTAGAGGCAGCAGCCCACCCGGGGCGACGTATCCTGATAACAAAGTTGATAGACTACTTCAACGTAGCGCGCACAGCTTTTACCTCGGCTACTTGCACGGCGCTGGCTTTGTTGCCGAAGCTATTGCGGACGTAGGTGAGCACGTCAGCAATTTGCTGGTCGGTGAGGTAGGCTTGGGCGGGCATATGCTGCTTGTACTCTTCGCCATCAATTTCGATGGGCTCAGCCAGACCGGCGAGTACGATGTGCGACAGGCGCGCCTTGTCGCCGAGCACATACTGCGTTTTAATGAGGGGCGGGTTGATAGGAGGTAAGCCACCGCCATCGGCCTGGTGGCAGGTGATGCACACGTTTTTGTACACCACGGCGCCCCGCGTGAGCGACGCCGCCAGGGTGGGGTCAGCCGCCGCGGCTTTGGCGGGCGTTTTAGCTGCCTTGGGGGTAGGGCGGTGCTGGGCTTGCAGCGTAAGGCCTGCGCCGGCCAGCAGGGCGATACCTAGGAAAACTTGCTTGCTGAAAATCATTTTTTGGCGTTGTACACAATGCGGTAAATAGTGCCCTTCGAGTCGTCGCTGACGTAGAGCGAGCCGTCGGGGCCCTGGGCGAGGCCGCAGGGGCGGTGGTCGGCGCGGCCCGAAGCAGTTTTCTCGGCCGAACCCGAGAAGTTATCGGCAAATACCTCCCACTGGCCGCTGGGCTTGCCATCCTTGAAGGGCTGGAAGGCCACCATGTAGCCAGCCTGCGGCTCGGGGGCGCGGTTCCAGGAGCCGTGGAAGGCGATGAAGGCGCCGTTGCGATACTTGGCCGGGAACATGTTGCCAGTATAGAACAGCAGGCCGTTGGGCGCCATGTGGGCGGGGTAGGCGGCGGCGGGCTTCAGGTAGTCGCCCTTAGCGGGCGTTTTGCCATCGCCGCCGTACTCGGGGCCTTGCATCACTTCCTTGCGCTGGGGGTCGTAGTAGATGTAGGGCCAGCCAGCATTGGAGCCCTTGCTGAGGGCGTACATGCACTCGGCGGGCAAGGTAGCCGACTGCTGGTCGGTGTAGAGGGCGGGCCAGTTGTCGTGCAGCTGGTCGCGGCCGTGCTGCATCACAAAGAGCTGATTGTCTTGTGGGTTCCAGTCGAGGCCTACCACGTTGCGCAGGCCGGTGGCGTAGCGCGTGCCCTGGGCGTAGCGCTGGTTGAGCTGGCTGGCTTTAAACTGCCAGATACCGCCTGCCGAATCCAGGATGGGGCAGTTGGGAATGCCCTTCGAGCCGCGGGTGCGGTCCTGCTCCTGGCAAGCGTTGGCGTAGGCGCCCACGTTCACGTACAGGTTGTTATCGTTGTCGAGTACGATGGATTTTGACTCGTGCTGGCTGCCTACCTTGAGGCCGCGCACCAGTAGCTCGCCCTTGGTGGGGTCTACTACTTCGCCCCGGTCATCGAGCTTGTAGCGGTACACATCGTGGTCGGAGGAAGCGTAGAGGTAACCGCTCTTTACGTACATGCCCGTGCCACCGTAGTCGCCAAAACCGGTTGTCACGGTGGCTTTGCCGTTGGGCTGGCTGTGCAGCACCAAGATGCCTTTGCCATCCTTCACGCGGTTGAGCTTTACATAGATAACGCCCTGTGGCGTGATGGCGATATGGCGGGCTTTGCCACCGGTTTCGGCTACTTTGAGGGCGCCGAAGCCCGCGGGCAGCTTCAGGCCGGCGTTGTCGGGGTCGGGCGCCACGCGCACGTTGGTTTGGCTGGCGTAAAGCAGCGCGCTGCCCGCAAGGGCGGCCGTGCCGAGCAAAAGGCGGGAATAAGTAGAACGCATAGGAACAAGAAAAGAAAAACCAAAATAAAACCAAGTGGCGTGTATTGCTGCCAACTAGTAATAAGGACGTAAGGTTGCAGCAGCTGGCTGCGCCCGCACCTGGGCGGCTACTTTTGCGCCATGCCTACTGCCCAGCCCACCATCGTTTTTCTGCACGGCTTTGCCGAAAGCCGCGAAGTCTGGACCGATTTTACCCGGCCTTTTCCGGCCACGTACCGCCTGCTGGCGCCCAACCTGCTGGGCCACGGCACCAGCCTGGCGCCCGTGCCCGACTTTTCTATGGAGGCCCAGGCGCGCTACGTCATCGAGCACCTAGGGCGCCGCAACGCCACCGAGCCCGTGCTGCTGGTGGGCCACAGCATGGGCGGCTACGTGGCCCTGGCCGTGGCCCAGCGCTACCCCGAGCGTGTGGCCGGCCTGGCACTCATCAACTCCACCGCCTACGCAGACACCGACGAAAAGCG
>Ga0265798_10003303_pt1 | contig 23014 bp, 27 predicted proteins | sample P3T30metagenome_FD_192430 | JGI IMG/M metagenome (GOLD analysis project Ga0265798, IMG submission 192430) | Plant litter microbial communities from East Loma Ridge, Irvine, California - P3 T30 | ecosystem: Environmental > Terrestrial > Plant litter > Unclassified | place: USA: California... | reverse complement strand
GAGATGGACGGTGGTCGAACAGGACCATTCGACAGAGGACCATGCTCGTCCCTTCTCGAGGTGAGCTGCCTCTACATGATCATTGGTCAAGCTGATCAGGTAGGATGTCGCAAGAATCGTCAAAGAAAAATACATGGATCGAGCAGGTGATGATATCAATTTCAACATGATTGTCTTGGCTGGTGAACAAGAGTAGGTAACGCGGGTATAAAATATGTACAACATGACATCAGTCGAAATTAGGAAATATAGACCTTTCTCAACTTTGAGAATGCACAGCTCTCCTTGGTCCTTGGGCAGGTGACGACATCGAATGTTCGTTTGGCCATTTCCTTCAATGCCTGCCAGTCAGCTCTTTGACGTGTGACTCGCGGGTCTTAGACTGACCTTCGAAGAATAGACATTCCCATTAGGGAACGCAAGCGGTTCATTCTCACTATCCATCACCTCCCCACTAATCCGACAGACAATGGTCGAATTGACATGATGCGACATTGGGATCTGACCAGTGAGAACCCTAAGATTGACGTCACAAGATGGGCAATCGATATTTCCAGTTTCGATGTCTAGCGGTTCTGTTGCTGTTACTGGTGGCGATCCTATTGAATCTGCGTAGATATTGGATAAAATATCGTCGAGATCATGTAATGGCGGAGCAGCTGGTCTGAGGGGTATATCATCTGTGAGACCAGATTTCCGATGTCGAGCACATGAAGGTAGGCGAAGAGTAGCGAGACCGGCGAAAGAAGAGAGACATAGGAGTGATTGTGACGGTAGCCCGTAAAGTGCTAGGAAGGTTTGACGGAACTGAGTTCTGACGTCCAGCCATCGAGATCGTTCGTACAATCGCTGATTATCAGTACGACTTTTGGTTACGTCAAGTAGCTTACGCGATACAGAGCTACTCCTGATTTCTCTCCGAATGCAAGAAGGGTCATTGCTTGTTGCAATTCGACCAAATGGGTTGCAGCCCATGGAGCGAGATTCTTGCGCGAGTAAACAATCGCTTCTGGGACTTTGCGTTGTCGGCAGAGCTCGATATATTCTTGCATGCGTAGCGCGAATTCTAGGTTGTTCTGATCATCAGCTATATCCCCAATCCGAGACGGTCAAGCCGACCTTTGTCTTCTTGAGAGTTCCACGGTTCTCGCCACACCATGCTAATGCTTCTGTCACAGAGTGATTGTGAAGCAAAGCATGTTCGATTCGAGACAGCTCTGCGAACAGCTTGACATCGACTAATTGCTACTCGTCAGCTGCGATTACCAAACCGATCAACAACTCACTTCTATCTTGGCCCCATCAGTGACAGCTTGGGCGGTCTTCATATACCCCTTCCTCAATAGGTAATCCACGAGATACCTAGCGATATTCTTATCCTCGTGCACTGGCTCCCTGTCATTAGATGTGTCGGAAAGGGGCACATACGGTGCAAGCGGACTAGCAGCCCTCTCATTATTCAATGGCATATCCTCGTCCATGCCCTCTTTCTTTATATCCTCTTCCTCTGTCACGAGAGCAGCCTCGGGTTCGGTCTCAACTTTAATCTGTATCGGGATTGTAGCGTCCTCGAGTGGTTCTATCTTGACTTCTACGGTTGCTTGACGTTCTGTCGCGCCCGAAGCGATTATACCGTCCAGATATCGGAGGCGGGCTTTGAGTACGCTAGGCTGCGAATCGCTTGGTTGGAGGTCGTCCAGCTATATAGTAAGCACGTTAGACCCCCAGATAGACATTTGTAAGCTATACCTTTCGTTTGAGACCTCTGAATTTGTCGATACCTAAGTCTAATTTGGAATTGACAGTAGCCCGCTTCTCCTGAGAGATAGGCTTATCATCAAATGATTTCAGTAGACCACTCAACATGGACTGATCATTAGCTAAGCCAGCGCGGCTGAGATATTCAGCTGACCTGAACGCCCTTGAAGTCCTTCTCAACTTGTCGCTGAGCCGTACGATGTGAACGCCTGAGCAGTTCATAAGGTGTCTGATTGTGAGTGATGGTCAGATATCCTCTGAACGAGCGTACTTTGATAAGAGGCTCTTCCAATAAAAGAGAGCTCGATGATGATCCAGGCAGACCAGGAGGCATTGTGTACAAGTACGGGTGACAGAAGAGCTGTCAATGATGGAGGAGATTAGGGTCATAGGTGACGCTGGATCCGCTTAAACGGTTAAATTGAGTGAGTAGATAACCGTGTCCTCCTTCTCTACTCTATATCCAACTTCACTTCTGTATCCACAATGGTCCTAGTTCTAGTCATTGGGGACCTACATATCCCAAACCTCACACATGATCTGCCAGCAAAGTTCAAGAAACTACTAGTACGTCCAGCGCAGCGCAGGCCTGGCGCCGTGGCTCAAGATGGCAATGACGACGGTGAAGACTGACAAGCAGGTTCCGGGCAAGATTGGTCAAATCATTTGTACAGGCAACGTCAGTGATAAAGAGACTTTCGATTACCTGCGCACGATAGCTCCAGATGTACACGTAGTCCGAGGAGAATTTGATCAGGTATGTCATACCTAGTCGAGCGGAACGAGGCGCTGACTGGTAGACGACACAGTTCCCATTGTCATTAACGATACAACATCAATCACTCAAGATTGGGGTTGTTCATGGTCAACAGATCGTTCCAGCTGGGGATACGGATATGCTAGCTGCTCTGGCTAGGCAGATGGATGTGGATGTTTTGGTCAGTGGAGGGACGCATCGGTAATTCAATCTCTCGTCTTGCTCGTGCCCACCATCCCCCGCTGATATGATAGATTCGAAGCATTCGAGAATGAGGGACGATTCTTTGTGAACCCGGGATCTGCAACAGGAGCATGGTCAGGACTATGGAATGGGTGCGTGCACTTCGGTGCCTCATCTTGAGGGATGTAAGGACATTGCTGATGAATGTAGAGACGCGACACCCTCTTTCGCACTGTTGGATGTGCAGGGGCCAGTCATTGTTACTTATGTGTACCAATTGGTGGATGGCGAGGTTAGTCCAAGTCTCATCGCCCCCACAGTCTCTTCATCGTCGTGCCCTTGCCCTTTCCAAGCTTCCCGACCAAAGCTCATCCCCGTTCGGTCGCTCCTGACTAGTGTCTACCCCTTTTCTCCTTTACAATGCCTTCTGAGGCCGAACCCATTCCCTCGGATACTCGCGGTGCTCTCCGACCCGATCAGGGCACATGTGACAGAAGTTTCACTGCGCCTTTGCCGCTGTCCTCCCTCTTCTCTTTCACCCTCCCGCATCATCAAGAGACAACGCTGATCCCTTCAGGTCAGAGTCGACAAGGTCGAATATCGAAGACCGGATCCACCCAAAGACCAGACAACTGCTATTCCCAAACCCGAGGTCCCTGCTGGATGGTAGAGCGGATTCATAGAGAAGGGTACGATACATACATTCATTGTAGATTACGATGTCATTCCTGACGACCAACGAGTAGTCGCGTGAATGCGATTGGGCATCGACGATCCCGCGTGGATGAGAGAGGAAGCGTCGAATTGAGCAAGGCTGATACCGAGAGCTGAGCGGGAGCCGTTATTGACCTCTCGGTGTATCTGGGCCCGTTCCACCTCGGCCGTACACTAAGCACGCTGTCCATATGCAAGTAGTGATCAGCCAAATGTCCAGCGTCTAGCTCACAGATAGTGGTAGTCAGTTACCAGTCACCGCAGAATGTACATCCGGCCCCGAGACGAGACAGCTTGTAGTCCGGGGATGCATCAATTGATCTGCAAGGGGTATCATCGGTTCCCACAACAACTTGAACTGACTGTACAAAGGTACGTAGTCAGATCTCGGCCTCAATTGACAACTTTGTCCGACAAGTCACCGTTACAATTGCAAGGTAGTCGTCTGTGTACGTCACGTATCCCGTTATTTGGAGCACGTTGGTCTCTAGGTCCGGAACGATAATGTTGTACGACGCTCGTTGACTGGTTTCACTAGTGCGCCCGGGGCGGAAAGAGTCGGAAGTGGGAATCTGATGTCAACAAGGTGAATCTCGTGCCATCGTCGATTATGTGGGGTAAGTCGTCATCAGAATATGGCAAGGGATCGATAGATAAGCTTATAGCGATGGAACGTTGAGAAGTTGCAAAGATGAATTGCTGAAAGTCGGATGCAGTGATTTCGTGCGAACATGGATTGCTATTGAATGCCTTGATTTTGTGCGAAGATGAATTGCTGAGAGTTGAATGCATTGATTTAAATTTGCTATATGACATGTAAAGAAGTGCTATAAACACATGCGTTTTGACTTGGATTCGTCTACGTACAACCGCGAGAAGTGATTCAATGTCTCCTAATGAGACCTACTAAGAGATGGAGATGCGATGCGAGAAAAGAAGTCTAGTAACCACCGACGTTGATGGGGTAGGACGACATATTAATTTGAGAAGAGTGTGTGCGTCTACTACTTGTTGATTCGTAGTTGTGGGCGCCTTTATGTGGTATCCGGGAGTGTACCGAGGGTCCAACTGCGACTGGCGAAGGAGTCTTGCAATCATCACTTGCTGGTGATGACTGAAGAGAAGAGGTGTTCGACGAGAAATGGGGAGGTTGAGGTGAATGTGTGTAATGAGGCGATGCTGGTGGTGATGGTAGACCAGCTGCGGTAGTGGTGATGGGGTTCTGAGTGTATGACTTGTGCTTGTATGGCGATGGGACGGGTCGGATGGGTCGAGTGGAAGCGACGTCCGGGGTGGTGTCCGGAGTAGGGTAGACGTTCAATGGCTTGGAAACCATGGGTGGCATATCGTCCGACATTGTGGACTTGGCGACTGCCCTAGGACCGAATTCTGCTCGCACACTCTGTTCGAAAGCGATGACCTCCTCTCCACCGACATTGAGGTTCCATTCGAGGTAACCACACATTTCTCTTTCCATTTGATTGATCTCCTTCAAGGCAAACATCTTCTGAGCGACAATACCCCATGACTGGTTCGAGTAGGTGTCGTCACAGATGACTTTCGAAGAGATCATGAATGCCGAGATGAATAATCGATGACCCGATGATCCTCGTGCGGCGGGGAACTTGACCTTGAGTCGCTGAAGGAGGAGTAGAGCGGCAAAGGTGACGATCGATGGTAAACGTGTTCGATGTAATGAGTAAGCGACAAAGTGGGCCAATGTTGGTGTGGGTGCATTGGGTGCTGTTGCGGTGGGGATGTTGGGACATTGGAAGAGAGATGTGATCTAAGAATTAGAAAGGATCAGACACGATGATGATGCTGCTTACGAATCGAGCGCATAGAACAGCAGTCTCTTCGTGACCGTAGTAGGGATCGGACGATGATCGGGTAGGTGGCCTGGAAGAAGGTGCCGATGCGGTGGCAGATGCCTTTACTGCTTTGCGCGATGTCGAGGACGAGGGCGAGGCAGAGTTTGCTCGGACAGAAGACATGATGGCTGGATTTGAAGAGTGTCGCTGTACTCGTATATAAGGTGGAATGGGTGGATGTATTGTTGGGATCGGTTTGGGCCGAGTGATCTGAGAGTTAGTGATATTCTCGGCAAAACGACAGTAATTATGAAGCATTCAAGTAGAAAACGAACAAGAGCAGGAGGACGCATGGTGGCAAAGAAGGAACCGGACGATACTGGGGTGTATTCCCTTCCCGGACCGGAGTAGCGGAGGGCGGTAGTAGGGTTGTACGGTGGTTTCACGAGGACATATCGAGCCAAGAGATTATAGAGTAATCATATGGGATAATGGTACAGTGGGTAAAGAGGTAGAGGAGTTGAAAGAGCCGATGAGAACGGATGGTGAATGAAGCAATGTTTTAGGGAAGATTTGCAACGCCCTTTAGGTTGTGGTGTGAAGTGTGAATTACGCTCAGACCGCACAAAGAACCAGTTGCGGTGGATGATGCAAGGGGTGGTAATGCGGTCTGGGGGGAGTAGCGTTTCGTTGAGAACACACACACAAAAAGCCAAAGGGACACAGATTGTATTGGTTCTCAACCCGACCGTACCGGGCAACCAAAGAGGAATGCCCGGTTATAGGTGGGAAAAGGGCAGGTGGGGGGATGGATAGTGGCTGGAATGGATTGACAGAAGAACGACAACGTTCGATGAAAGATGAAACGAGAGAGAGGGCGAACCCCTTGTTCCCATCCATCGAACGCACGGACTCCTGTCCCTTTCGGCACCTTATCGCCCCACTCAAAGGACATTCCGCCGAGTCGACCTATTCCATAATGTCCTTGCCAATCCATGATCGCCCTAATCCTCATGATGCAATGCACTCCTCCTACTGCGAAGCGTTTGCGTGCAAGCATCCTTTGAACAAACAATAACCCAGCACCGCCATAACACACATCGGTACCAGCCGGGCCGAGCTTTCACACAATGGAACGCGCGCTCACCTTTTGTGTGATCCTTTTGATTCTATCTTTTCATGAGGCGAGGTGTTGTTGACAGTGGCGAAGTGTCGATGTGATGGACGAGTACAAGATTTGACAAGCTATTTGAGAATATGGGTGCAAACGAGTCGTGTTTGTGTTATATAATCAGATCAAGCGAGTCTACGATATATGGAAAATGTGTGGGGCGACGACGTATTGTTCTAAGGGCCGTCTCTCGACCGACGACCTATGACCTTTTACCCGGTAGTCAGAATCGAGATTGAGAAACCGAGTCGGCCTTTGTCGGGCATTTTCAGGGGTCTGATGAACAACGAGGGCTTTGGTAAATCGGGCTGAAAGGCTCTTTTACCGAGAATTAAGGGAAGGGTAAGCACCGACATCAGCATCTGTCGTGACCGATATCCCTCTCCTCGCGGCCTTATGAGTTCATTGAATACCAGATCTGTAGCGCTACCCTGGCTTGAGATGGCTTGGCTCAAAACTGGGTATTTCCTCCGGGCAAAAAACGGTCCCGCTCCAGCTGGGCAAACGTCGGTGCAATACAGGCAGCAACCAGAATAGGGCAAAGCCAAAGGGGAACATGGGAGATCTGTGGTGGACAGCGTGGCAAATATCCGAAGAGTCAGGTACACAAGCTGTGACCGGAAGTCATGTTCCTACATCCGCTCTGTCCCGCATCGGAATCCGGAGACGTAATAGGCCGCGTCATGCTGTTTCTATGACCGTCTAAAATCCGATCAGCGAAGCGAAGTCCTGTTGAGCATCGAGATGCTGATGACGAGAAATCGCTTGGCAGGAGTTTATCTTATTAATCCACGATCTTGGGACAAGGCAAACCCGTGGGTATCAGATCTCATGTCGCTGCTGAATGCATGAGAACAAATCGACGTGGAGCTTTTGCTTTTCTCATCTATTCTCATGCATGCTATGCTGTGAACTGTGGCGTTACAGGCGACAAACAACCCAAGACAGCCCAAGAGTCTTGTCGGACCGAGCAGGGTTCACATGGAGCACGGGCAGTCGGACCCGCCCTTCTCGGAGTCCGAGTCTAGTTTGTGATCTTCTTTCGCAGCAGTTACCAATCCCGAAGTACAACCGGTAATTATCGGAGGCTAATAGATGTTCTCATGCCAACAAGAGAAGGGAGAAGACGCCAAATGTCGAAAATAGCCGAAGAATGGTGTGCTTCCATGGCCAGGCCAAGAAGGTCTCGTCCCGTGGTTAGAGGATACAGAGCCCCGCCGGTATATCCGGGTCATCAACAGATGTGCACGAACTGGGTAAGAAATGACCCGGTCCGAGAGTGACCGAAACTATTTGATTCCACCACCCTCTTTTGTAGCGCGGCGCTTAGCGCTAATATAGCTCGAGCTAAAGAAAACGGGGCTTTTCCGGTATCCCATTGTTTATCCCGCCCGGTCAATTAACGGAACGAAGGTGAACTGTATCTGGAGGCGTTAAGTCGGGCTTTGAAAGTGAAAGACACGCTTCTAGACTCGCGGAGAACAAGGCGATGCCTTCTTTCCCTCGACCAACTCACGGCCAACACGAATGCATCGCTTCTAAGACATCGCCACAGCTTCTCACGCCTGGCAGACGCAGTTCATGACGGCCGTATCGGTACCACTCTATAACCAGAGGACGCGAGAACTGAATATTGGCCAAGGGCCAAGAACTTTCCCATGGATTCGTGGCTGATCCGATCTGTGACCGCCACAAGCGAGTAAACCTGATCCTTGTCTTTCTCATGCCCCTCTTCTTCCCTCTTCCTTCATGCGGGATCTGATTCCCATCGGGCTCGGGTTGATTCGGACCAACTTTTCGATGTTTGGGAAGATCTGATCAGGTACTAATTAGTCATACCTGATCGTGGGAAATAGTTGACTCGTGCCCGAGAATAGTTGACTCGTGACCGCAGAAACTGCGCTTGGGCTGTGGTGGTCTAGCGGAAAAGGCAGTGGGGATGGAGGAGGACGTACAGACTCCTCGGACCCGAATAGATGCGTAACCGAAACGGCGTCCCGCTCCGAGGGAAAAGAGTGTTCCGAAGCATGGGTTGACCTGCTCTAACCTTCACAGTAGCTAGCAAGCAAGCACGTCAAGTCGACTGCTGTATCATTAAACCTCGTCGATTTCCGATGTTCAGCAGCCAGTCGTTTTGTTTACTGATTACATAGGAGCATAGGAAGGGGTAGCCACGCGTCAGAGCACATGAGCAAGACACGGGATCATCAGGACGCGCCCTTACATCTGACCTCCACTTTTTGTTACTAGTAAATCAGCCAACATCTACCTAATCTCACTCTTGCATGCCACAATGCCATGTTCTCCCCACGATCAGCATCGCGACAGCAGTCCAATCTTGATCTGAGATCTCCAAGGGATATACCAGTTATACTAGCTACAAATATAGCGACCGAGTAGTCAGCCCATCTAGCAACCTACGAGATTTCAAGCTGATCAACAGTGCCTCACTATCAGCGCTGGGAGCTTGCCCTAGGGGTATTTACATTACTCCATCTACTGAAACGCTCTTGATCTGGGAAGGAGTCATGTTCGTTCATGACGGTCCATACTCCCAAGCTGTCCTGAGGTTCACAGTCAACTTTGAGTTGGATTTCCCAAAATCCAGACCGGTAATCAGATTCGGTCCGGACGTGTATCATTGTGAGTCCAGCCACGGAGTGATTATTGATTTTAGCTATGATAGACCCAAAGACACTGCTTTGGTTTCCTAGGAACGAATTGGCGAGATGGCAGTGCGTTGAATCAGATGAGGCAGAGTGGTGACTAACCGCCAGACCTGGGCGAGACCATGTCGTTCATCTCATCCAGGCCCTGCGGCAGGATTTCGAATCGACCACTCTAGATAATATAAGGGAAGATGAAGCAATCAATAAACAGCTCTTTCTGTACGTCTTTGATATCTCGTTCATTCTGATGGAGTAGGCTGTACCACAATTCAAGGCGCACCTTCATATCAATGACAGCTCAACGATCTCGGCAGTCCTCGGCCCCTACTACTCTCTTTCCCAGTACTGCGACTCAAGAGGGTCAGGTACCTCCATCGCCCACGAGTTCCACCGCTTCCAAGACCGTGGTGCCGCCCTCGACACCTACGAGGAAGGGACATGTGAGAATGAATAGCGGGATCAGCACTTTGGCAAGCGGGGACGTTGGTCAGGAAGGGATGATTCGGTTCAGGAAGCTCGAACCTGACGACGAGATGACGCTGAGAGCGCAACTACAGGGCAAGTATGGCAAGTAGAGGATGTGACAGGTTTATTGTATTGGCAGTATTGTCTTGCATGAGGTATCATCCTAGAGCGAGATCGTACTCTGGGCCTTGGACTTGTCTGACCATCCCTCCAAATTCTGGAGCAACTTGTAATAGTACTTGGTGGTGTTCAAGTGTCCTTCTAGACTGATCCGCTAGACCATTAGCTTGGGTGCCCTGCGAAGAGACACCTCACTCACCTCATCAACGGTATGCTGGTTGAGATTCTCAACAACCATAGCAGGGGTGAACCTGTAAATGTTCTTTGTGAGACCCCACATGTGTCTCGTATCGGTGTTTGCTACTGATCAGCCGGACCCGGTAAAAGGTTAGTATACGTACCATACATGCCCGTCGGGGCCACTACCAATTCCTTGCCGAACGCTGCTTTACCCGTCCCGGCAAGAAGCTTGAAAGACTCGCTATCGCCAGAAGTGATTGGAGCAGGCTCGAATCCAGCAGATTTGTGAGACACAGTGATGTGCTTGGTAGAATTGTGGTGTGACGGCATATCAAAGAAGGAGATTGTGTAGTTGAGTTGGTGGGCCAAGGGGGATAAGGTTGTGATCAAGTGATTCAGCGTTTCTTCAAGTGACGAGGTACTGCTCATCAGCTTGTAACCCATTCAAATGAAGCGTTCAAGCTCACAACGAGATCCGATGATTGACAACAGCTGTCCGTCAGTCTTGTCCACGCTCTTGAGGCTTACCAGTGACTACCTCTGGCAAAGCGTTGACCTTGACACCTCCCTGAATCAGGTCGACAGCCTGGGTAGTAGCGAGGAAACTATTGAGCATTCGACTAGAAGCAGCAAGCTTCTTGGCCAATTTATGCCATTTCTTGGGGTTCTTGACTTGTTTCTTCAAGTCCTTGGGGAAGGATGGTCCATGGTCGGCCATACAGTTCAGGTACTTCAGATATGGTCCCCTAGGATCGAGGGTGGGCAGGAAAGGATGATCTTCAAGGTGAGAAATGATCTTTGACATGATACCAACTACTCGTCAGCTTGTTTCACTTAAATCACTTACTTCCTGTATGGGCAGGAGGAACACTAGAGTGACCTCCTGGATTCTCTACTTTGATTTCGACGTCTACCGATCCCTTTTCAGCCATTCCCATTGATAGGACGAATGCTCCGTAATCGTTCGATAGACCCGAGAAACCCTCGTCGATCAGGAAAGCGAATGAATCGTTTCCGTATCGTTGGGTCATTGCTTGCGTGAGATGAGCGGCTCCCCTTGGTCCCCCAATCTCCTCGTCGAATCCGAATGCGAGAACAACGGTTCGTTCGGGAGTATGCCCCTCTGTCACCAATCGCTCCACAGCCCCCAAGATCCCCATCAACGAGTTCTTGCAATCGCTCGATCCCCTTCCCCAAATCCAAGTACCGGGTGTATCATCCGTTCCATTGACAGTGATGGTACCCTCGAAAGGTGGATACCTCCATAGTCCAAGCGTATCCTGAAGTACAGGAACAGTATCGACATGAGCAGTCAACAAGATGGGTTGTAGCTTCTTATCCTTTCCTTTCCAGGTGAACAAATGTCCGTGGGTATTGACGTATTCATGTTCGAGAGCTGCATAAACCCTAGGGAAACCATCTTCGAGCATCTCGGAGAAAGCGTTCATTTTATCCCATCTCTGATCGGTAGGGTCGATGGGCATATCATCGTATGATTCAGTCCTTACCTGGACGGCTTTTGACAATCGACGAGCGGCCCTTCCGGCGTATTCTTCATCGGTATTTGGGTCCCAGTGCTTTCCGACGTTGATGGCAGAGGGTTGGGCGGGGCATTTGGCTGAAGCGAGTTCGGCAGCGGTGTATGAATGGTGGTTACAGCCGAAGTGGGGGACGGACGGATGCGAGGAGAATTGATAAAGTGGGGCCAATAGGAGAAGACTGGCAAGAAGAGCCCAGTAGATGTTCCTCTTTGGCTGAGGCCTCTCTACTGCAGCTTCGCTGTCAAAGGGTAAGGTAGCTTTCTCCGACATGTTAGGGATTGCAATATACAGAAGAAAGGCTCGTATTATCATCTTTACGAAGACATGAATCAGGGTCGTCGGTCAAACCCGAAGCCGCGTGCTTCCCACTCTAATCATCGTCACCTCCTCCTCAAGTGTGTACTTAGCCCTACACCTACAATCTATAAGCCATGCTCGCTCTATTACCTCTACTAGCTACTCTGGCAGTCGCTAGACCAGCAGTCGAACTCACCTCTCGAGCGCGATCGTCGGACATCACCTCTGAACCCGCCGGATCCGAGTGTATAACCGAGGCGTACTACGGAACCTATGGTGGTTCGAGCGAGACTCAAGAGCAGATCTACTGGGAAGTGAATAATTGTCTACCAGAGACAAACTCTGCTCTGGGACCTGCAGGTGATAAAGGTCGACTTGTTTGGGTCGGGCCTGCCGGTATAGACCCTTCCTCATCGCTCGTCAAGGAGGACCTGTCTGCCAGCTGGGCATCGATTCAAGCATTGGCTCAAGCACATTCAGTGTCTGCTCGGGAGGGACAGCAGGTTTTCACCGCTGCGCATACCGACTCGATTGAGCTCGTACACCAATCGAGCCAATCGCTGCTTTTGCACGTCCCAACCTCTTATCTGCCTATACTCGATACACTCCTTCCGGCTCATCTGGTACCGGTCGCATTACCAACTTCTCCCCTCCCCTCTCCAGCTTCTTCAATCGCGGGATTCGATACTGTTCCAAAGCATTTGGTAGAAAATCTGGCGAATATCACCAGACACCTTGAATTCGATCCTACGCTCAGCAAGGTGTTGAATGACGGACTCCAGATGGATGATATCAGGAGGAATGTGAGGTGGTTGACTGGTGAAGGACCAAGTGGGATTGAGAGCAGGCATAGCTTCACCGCTGGGGCGATCAAAGCTGCCCACTGGATCAAAGGTATGTCTTTGACCCAGGCACTGATATCTCGTGCTGATGGATAGACAAGGTCGAATCGTCAGGAGCAGTCTGTGATCTCCATCACTACATGCCCGGCTTCTCGCCAAATGTAATCTGTACCTACCCCTCGACTCACAACTCTTCCGAACATGTGATCCTCTCTGCGCACTATGACTCCAGAGGGTCATTCGGAAATACTCGAGCTCCGGGTGGAGATGATGATGGATCTGGAACTGGACATCTACTCGGCGTTGTTGAGGCTATCAAGCGGGGTGGAGTACAGTTTGAGAAGAAGGTCCAGGTCGCCTTCTTTTCTGGAGAAGAACAGGGATTGTTCGGAAGTCATGCGTATGCTGGTGAGTTGTCTGTTGCATGGGACGATACCTCAGCTGATATCAGAATTCCTTCACAAGACAAAAGAGACTGTAATTCTGCACATTCAGGCTGATATGCTCGGCTACCACGGGGTAAGTCCTTCTAAGTTCCGATTCTTGCCAAAAGAAAGCTGATCACCCAGCCTGGCGAGCCCATGCAATTGGGTCTTCCAGAATCGTGAGCTCTCAGTACCTCTGGCCCTTACAACTCAATTGACATCCAGGATCGGAACCCCCGAAGCAGCCTATCTCCTAGGAAACCTATCCCACATCTACTCGCCTGAACTAGTAGTAGGCCGAACATCAGCCTGTTGCTCAGACCATCAATCATTCCATTCATTCGGATTCCCCGCAACTCAGGTATTCGAGCGAAACGGTTGGATTCTAGATCCAATGTATCATAACTCTGGTGATCTATCTCAGAGGGAAGGATACGATTTCGATCAAATTGTATCGATTGCTAAAGTCACGATGAGTGCTATTTTGACTGTTGCTGGATATAGTGTTGGACGGGATGGATTGTAGGCTTAGTACAAGGGCAGATGAGTCACGAATGTATCCTTTGGCGGTCTAGGCGGACACTTTCAAGGGCGAAAAGATGTCGAGATGCGTAAGTGAGCTTCAATGATAGGTCGACCACTATGACAAAGGCGTGGTGTGGTGGATGTGACTCATCTTTCATTAAACATATATATTAAAAGAGACTATACTGCTATCTTTACACCCAGCGGACCGAACCAGATCACAGAAACTACCTGTTGCGCCTATGGCCCCAACCCGAAAGGATGCCCGGGGAGTCCAGGCATCAGACCATCATTGGCAAGAAACATCAAACCCCCAAAAGCGATGATTCCAAAGACGACTCCAGTCCTAGCCTCGACGAGGTCCAATGGAGACGCGCCATTGGATATGTCAGTCGAAGTCGAGGAGGGAGAAGACGGAATGTTGGAAGCAGATCCTGAGCCGGATACGGAGATTGCAGCGCTGGTTGTATCGTCTTGGGAGGGGTATGGGGAGTTTGGGGGTTTGATCTCGAACGGATCGGAAGTTGCGTAGATGTCTATCTCTTAGTACTGTCGAGGAAAGAGGTCAGGACGTACCGGTAGAGTTGAGGGGATTGGTGAGCTGAAGAGTATAGCCCGGGGCAAGTTTCGCGCCACCACTGCTCGTCAGCATGGCCCCTGTGACCACCATAGGTGAACATACGGGTTGATGGATTTTGATTTGATGTAGGTTGGGACTACTCGTCAGCTTTGTCCACAAATATCAGAGCGAAGACGAGCTTACCAATAGATTCCAGCGCCAATCGATCAGTCTGTATAAAAGGCAAAACATCATTGGTAAGCAAACAATTCTTTTGAGCTTTCATCACGACCCGAGAACCATCGAGGTCCTTCTCGCCAATCCCCTCCTTCTCTGCCAGCTTCTTCGATCCTAGAGCGACGACACATATGGAAGACGCGATCCGCTCTTGAGCTGAGCGTAGACGAATGAAATCTTATCCTGGGTCCATGTACTCCAGAGAGGGGTCACCTCGTGGTGGGCCCCTCGTATCGGATTATGTTCGTCTGACACCTCCTAGAAGAGAGATGTAAGGACGGATGGGGACGCGTGTGGGACCGAGTTCGAGGGGAAGGAAGTTGAACGAGAGTGGTTTTGCTTTGGTTTCATCTGGATATGTACAAGGTAATGGGCATGTAAGAGGGATGGAAGGGGACTGGAGATGGAACTGGACATCCATATCAATCCGTACCAAGACCCAGACGACATTTGTCAAAGAAGAACCGATCAAGACCCGTACAGACAAGAGGCTCACCAGAAGTGCAAAAGGAGACTCGACTTACCAAGACGTTGACATCTGGATGGGCGAGAAAGACTTGAAAGTCTGTCGGCATAGTGCCAGTCCAAGCGAGAGTATTGAGTCCTCCTCCAACCCCTATCTGTCAGCTGGATCCGGATGGAGGTACGTGATGGAGCAAGATTGGATCGCGAAGTGCGACGCGTTGGGATTGGAAAGGACCTACACCAATGTTGCGCAGTGGGCTGGATTACGACCAGCTGCGAGAGAGCTGCCGGGAGACTGATGGCTGCGAGGGCGATGATCTTGCTGGCTAGCATGATGATCGCCAGGTATAGAGTAATGTTTACAACAGGTAAATGGACGAAAGGGGGACCTCGACCACTTTGCAATCCGAAACATCCAAGCCCATCAGGCACCAACTCTAATTGAGATAAGATCTGTGCGCAACACGTGGCAACTCCGCCTTCTGCGAGTTGGCTCCCTGGGTAAGTAATGTCAGAGCAGGCAGTGCGATGAAGTGGAGTGGGCAGCTTTGGATTTCATATCATCATTATAAAGGCTCAACTATCTAATTTTACAACTTCTTATCCTGGTTATGTTCCTATAATACAACTACAATTCCCTTCCCACCTCAGGCACTCATGCGACCACAAGCCAGCTCTTTCCATCGACAATTGACGTGAGTTTGCGTCTTGGAATAGTCTCTTCGACTGGCGGCAAGGCGGGGATCTGTCGATGGTGGAGGGGAGCCATGGTCAAGGTATCGGATTTGGGTCGTGGTGTATCCCTTCGCTTGAGTTTAGGTCGAGAAGGAAGAACCATGGAGAATGGGATAGAGGTAAAGTCGGAAGTCTTTGGTGATTTCGTCATGGTCGATTTGGTGAAGGTGTGTTCAGGTAGGTTGAGTTCAAAGTTTGAATCCATAATCTCCACCACGTCCTCATCTACCTCTGCAATAACCTGCGGTGTGACGGGCATCGAAGAGCAATCGCTAGCGCTTGAAGATGAACAAGTTGATGATCTTCGGCCGTGGTTGGAAGAGGAAGGAGTCTTCGATAGGTGGTATGAGGAGGATGAACCGGATGACGAAGTCCTATGGAGTAGACTTGGTGGTGTAAGGACCGGTCGGGAAGGTAGTGGGAAATGAAGGGATTGACTCATTCGGCGAGGTGATGTTTGAGGGAAGTAGGAGATAGAGTCGGTTGTTGGGTATGGTGTACCTGGCCTGGTTTGGGTGTAGGCGGACATTGTATTGTTGGTATAGCTTTGATTGATAGTGTAGTAAAGGTAAGCTATTGAGTGCTGTAGTCGTTATCGTTGTTGATGGAGATCTGGATACAGAAACATTGTCTCCTATATATATTCTTACGCCCGAGCGGTGCCGAGGTGACTCGAGTCGTGCTTGATCAGCGGATGACCGATCACCTCACCGCGGTGACGGTCAACTATTCGCAGTCGGTCATCTTTTCTTGGCCGAAGGTAAACGACCGCGCGCCGCTGCCGAGCCCGCGGATGACTCAGGGTAAAAAGTCAAAGAAAAGAGGGGTACGTACCTGTCTCTTCTTCTTGGTGATTATCAAGCTTTTACGCTATTAAGAGGTTAGCTGATTCATGCTGAGTAACCATTCATGATTGTATAGCGTGACATCAGTCCTGCACATACATGTGTATCAAAGAGCCAATGCATAGAGATGGGTATCTATGGAGCCTAAGAGGAGTGCATGCATGCATTGACTGATTCGAAGTGGAGACGAGCGGAAGCGGGCTCCGATCCGCGCCAAGCTCGGGCTTCGGTCTACGGCGACGGGGGAAGACCGAGAAAAGAATGTCGTAGCTTGGCTCTCGGTCGAGACTGTCCGCGGTACGTCTCCACATTTTAGGCCTCCACGTCCTCCACTAGTCAGAAGCCTCCACTACGTAACTGCCTCCACGTAAGTTTCACGTGCATGCGGCCTCCACTACCAGTACAGAGTGGGTTTTGTGGGATTTACACTAATATATGTGGAGCTATGTGACGTGTGATCTGACATGTTGCTACGCTGGTCGCAGCTAGACACAGTCTACGGGAATATTCCTGCGATCCTCACTGCGACTGGACCTAGATAGTGATCTGCCTGCGATCTACGTGATTATCTGGATGACGCAGTATCACCGCGTCAGAACTTCTACTCCATCCTCAGTGATGAGAACCTGATGCTCAAATTGCGCCGATCTAGCTCCGGACTGGCATGTCAGCTCTTGATTCTCCTCTATCAAATGGGTAGAACAGACATACGAGGGTAGACATGGTCCATCCATCATCCCATGTATCTCCTCTCGAGTCGGATCCTTGGACGAGTGCAGGTTCAATGGTGAAGCAGTCTCCGGGCTTCATTATCCCTTCTTCAGAATTCCCTTCTTGTCAGCATCAATGCTGGAGCAGGTAGAGGACGTACGATAATGCAATATCCATGGTGGTTGGTGGAAATTCCTGCCTATCCCATGCCCTGTGAATTGCTCATTTACGCTAAACTTGTATCTCTCTGCAAACGCCCTACTTGTCAGTATCACGGAATATAATATGGAAAGCGACTTTACTGTATAGCCCTGCCTATCTCCTTCAATGGTCTCCCAGGACCGCATTCACGGATTCCAACCTCCAAAGCTTCTTGTGTCGCCTCCACTAGCTCCCGCCCCTTCTTGTCTGCTTCGGGCAAGAGGAAAGTCGCGGACGTATCCCCGTGATAACCTTCCAGGAAGATGGTAAGATCGACATTGATAATATCCTCAGGATGTAATGGGCGGCTGCATCTCAGCACTAGTCCTGCTTTAGAAGCAGCACTTACTCGTCTGGTATACCATCTAAATGTCAGTATTCGTTTCCCAGGATGTCGCGTGACGTACGGGCAATAATGTTGTTGACGGAGGTGGTACAGCTCCTTGGAAATAGGGAATATCCTAATGGAGAAGGATACGCTCCTTTCGCAAGCACCATATCGTGGACTGCTTGATCGATCTGATCGGTAGTGATTCCCGGCTACACATCAGCAGAGCCCCTAATTGACGCACACAAGAGATAGCTAACTCACCTTGATCATCTTCCCAACCTCCTTCAAGATCTCAGCCACCACTTTCCCCGCTTTCCTGACTCCCTCTACTCCCTTAGGCCCAAGATCCTCTGGGAACTTGTGATCGGATCCAGGTAGGTGATCGCCCCACCCCTCGCTGAAGAAGTTCGAAGGAACGTATGGCGGTCGCGGTATGGTATCGGGAATACCCCGAATATCAGGGTAGATCGTCATGGCCATCGAAGGTTGTAGGACGGGGTATCGCCCAAACCGCGATGGAGAAGCCACATAGCCCCATGATTTGATCACAGGCGTCAGCCTCATCCCTGTACACCAAGTATGGGTCTGGACAACTCTGAGTTCAATAAAGCAAGTATCGGATAATTCGCCGTGACGGAAATTCGAACTTCGGTGCCCCACTCCGCGTTCTCCTCTCGGTATGTCGCCTTCTCGGACCGAGACCGAGAATTACCGTCTGCCGTCCATCTACCGTTCACCGTGTATCGTCTTGGAAGGTGGGTATTTGACGGAGTATACAAGGAGAAATAGCATATAGGTAGACAGTATTCATTGAATGGTAAAACCCCCTTCATCTATTCTGAGGATCTTTGGAACATATAAACTATTACCACTACACCAAAGACGATACTCTGAAATGGCATCCGCTGCTAAACACGTTTTGAACGACCCTGCCACTCTGGTAGTAGACTCTTTGAAGGGGCTGGCTACTTTGAACCCGGACATCAAGCTGGATGAAGCCGCTCGAGGTATGCCCTCTTTCTTGTTTGTTGAGACCAAATAGCTAATCCCAGTGATCTACCGAAAGAACGAGTCCCGAGTAGCACTCCTCTCAGGAGGTGGATCAGGCCATGAACCCTCTCACGCCGGATTTGTTGGACAGGGACTCCTGGATTGCGCTGTCGCTGGAAACGTATTCGCTTCCCCCAATGTTGCGCAGATCAGGCGTGGATTGGATCTAGTGACTAAAGACAAAGGAGCTTTGATGGTCGTCATGAACTATACTGGGGATGCTCTTCATTTCGGTCTAGCAGCCGAGCAGTTCAGGAGTAAAGGCTTGGGAGAGGCTAGGGTATTGATGGTTGGTGATGATGTTGCTGTCGGTCGGGAACAGGGGTCGATCGTTGGTCGAAGGTACGTCTTGGCTTGCGGCTGGAGTTTGGGCTGATATTTAGGGGTTTGGCCGGTACTATCCTAGTATACAAGCTTGCTGCCGCTCTCTCTGAGCAGGGTGCGGACCTGGATAAGGTCGAAGCTGTTGCCAAATACGCTACAACCCGACTAGGTACACTCGGTATCGGTCTCGATCACTGTCACGTAAGTCACTCCCTCGTTCATCATGATATAAGCTGATGACTAGGTCCCCGGTACTCGATCAGGAGAATCACATCTCGGCGCGGACGAGTATGAGCTTGGAATGGGAATTCACAACGAGCCTGGAACCCAGAAATTGCCATTGAAATCGACCGCCGACTTGATCGACAACATGTTGTCTAAGATCACCGATACGACCGATAAAGACCGTTCATTCGTACCCTTCAAGGGCGATGGATCTGACGAGGTTGTCCTTCTTGTCAATGATCTTGGATCGATCTCTGAGCTAGAGATGGGAGGTATTACCAATGAAGGTATGCCCCCGAATCTTGACACGGTGAAGGCTAATGTGCAGCTGTTGCATGGTTACAAAAGAAGAACATCAAAGTCAAGCGAGTACTCGCCGGAACATACATGACTTCTCTCAACATGCCTGGTTTCTCCCTCACTCTCCTTCTCCTCCCAGGTCAAGGGGATGAATACTCCTCAAAGGAGATCCTATCTCTTCTCGACGCACCAGCATCGTCCCCAGGTTGGAAATACTATTCCGCTCAAGAACCCGGTGTCCTCGACGCAAAGGCTGCCGAGGTGACCGCGCCAAAAGTTAACGAAGTCTATCTACCACGTAAGTTTCTCATGGTGAACACTCGCTGATAGGTAGCAACGGACTCCAAGCAATTCATCGACGCCATCACCCGAGCGTGCCATTCCCTCATCGAAGCCGAGCCTGAATTGACCAAACAAGATCAAATTGCCGGTGATGGAGATGCAGGATTGACCTTGGAAGCGGGCGCTAAAGCTATCCTGAAGGCTATTGAGGGTGGAAAGATCAATGGGCAGAATGTCATTCAGGATATTAGTGTCATTGCAGAGGTCGTTGAGGAGGATATGGGAGGTACGAGTGGTGCTCTTTACTCGTGAGTCCCTCTTTGATCGCTATTCGTATATTGCAAGCAGTCGCTGACGATCAGGATCTTCTTCTCTGGTCTCGGAAAGGCATTGAGGGATGAGAAAGCTTCTGGAGCGTCATCAACTACTCCAGAAGTATGGGCCAAGGCATCAGCAGAAGCTCTCGAGATCTTGTACAAATGTCAGTCTTTCCAGCATCCATTTTCGACTGAGTACTGATAACAGACACCCGAGCTCGACCTCCCTCGCGAACCTTGGTAGACCCCCTCGAGGCTTTCATCCAATCACTCGCCTCAAAGGGATTGAGCGGAGCAGCCGACGATGCCCAAGCTGCCGCTGATAAGACCAAGGAACTGGTAGCTAAAGCCGGACGAGGGGCTTATGTCAACCAGGAAGATTTGAAGAAGAGGGAGGTACCTGATCCTGGAGCTTGGGGTATTTGGAGGTTGGTCGATGGATTAAGGGGTTATCAAGCGAAGTAGTGGGTAAGGCGAGAGAGTATGTAGGTAAAAAGCGATATTTGAAGTTTCATGCAGTCCCCCATGTTGACATTGGGTTCATACATACATATACCTCTATCAAGAGGGAAGGCTATAGACCCCACTGTTCCGGCTGAAATTCTTCCAAGGAGTTCAGTATCTGAACAGCCCCAAACGTCTCTTGTGGAAACATTGTTCGGACTTCGGGATGAGGTACCCAGATAACTTCAAGTCAGCCTGATCACCTCGTGTTTGAACTCACCTTGCATCCCCGCACTGACTCCAGCATTCACACCCTATTCGTCAGATCGTCGCAGACTAGACGATAGAAAGGGACGAACCAATACAGCATCCTCGAAAACTAGGCCTTTAGCCCTGGTCTCCAACTGCCCCTTCGACGCTGGTTCAGGCAAACCCACATCCTGTCCTATCAATCAGCTTATTCACACAAGACACCTACCCAGACCTCTAGCAGCCGCCAAATAGATGTCCGGATGAGGTTTACCCCGCCCTCCAACAGAGTCACTGGTAAAGACCAAGTGAGGGGGGAACAATCCAAATAGCTCCGGTAGGTGATCCTGCCATCAGCGCTTTCCGGATAGGGGAGACTTACGGTCTTCCATTTATAATTTGCATTATTGGATCCAGTAGCTATAGCCATCGGTACGCCCCGTCTCTTCAATTCCCGTACAAGCTCAAGCGCTCCAGGGAGTGGTTTAGTACCTTTAAACGCTTCCTTGTGAAGGGCACTTCGCTCGGCTATCCATTCGTCTATCGTTACTTTTTCGCTCAGACCTGGGTAGAATGAGAAGAGTGTTTCAGATGATTGGCGAGGTGCTATCTCTTAGCTGATTGAAGAGAAGGTGTCAAGGAGAACGCACGTTTACCCATAGTTTGAATCTTATAGTCCCATCCATATGGTTTCGTGAATCCATATTTACGAAGCAGGGAATCTTTCATCAGCTCAGTAGCGGATGAATACAGCTTGGGATACTCGTGATATCTGTCCAGATTTCCTATTGTCAGGTAGGCAATGGACGGGAGGGAATGACTTACCTCGGAATCACTGGTGAGGTCAGTACCATTAAAGGGAGTGAGAGCTTACACTACCGTTCAGCATTGATCTACGTAATGAGAAGCAGACACACTTAACAGTCCGTCCATATCGAAGATCACATATTCAGCTTGTCCCAATACCTTGTCAGTCATCGTTGGGTGTATAAATGAGAAGTGAGACAGTGCAGTTGACAATGCAACGCGACTGATTTCCGGCCATCCGGTCCGATACATGATTGCAATATGGCTGAGAGATGTATATACAAGTATGCATGCAATAATCTAGGCACTCTTGACTTCAACCTTAGGTAATCCCCATTCTTCCGATCTAAACTCTTCGAGGGAAGTCAGGATATGGGAAGACCCAAATTCTTGGTTTGGATAAACGGTTCGTAATCCTTCGTCAGGGATCCAAATCACTATTTATCAGCTCCTCCACCCTGCATAGGGTGATGATAGGGTACGTACCGTTCATTCCCGCTGCTACGCCTGCTTCTACACCCTTTTCATCAGCATTATTACTCTAATCAGAGGGGACTTACGGGTACAGCATCTTCGAATACTAATCCCTTTTTTCGTTCAGCCAATTGAGCCTCGGTGGCTGATTCTGCTGTTCCGACATCTCGACCTGTTTGTCAGTTGATTCTATAATCATGTTTGATACCTCAGAATGATGGCGTGCGAAGATGGAGTAGGAACTGACCTAAAGATTGGGCGGCAGTGAGGTAAATATCCGGATGTGGTTTTCCTCTACATCCATTATCCGCCGTAATGATATTAACAGCAGGGAAAAGAGAGAACATCTCCGATAAGTGTCCCTATTTGTCAACTAATCCTTCTTTCAGCCATCCTGGGAAAGCAGACTCACAGTCTTCCACTTGAATGACTCATAATTTGATCCTGTGGCTATAGCAATGGGTACCCCAGCATCATACTTCCATCAGTCCTTGCTCATCGTTCCAAATACACTCACGAGTCCTTTGACGAGTTTAATGGCGCCCTTCATAGGATCAACACCTTTGAAAGCCTCTTCGGAGATATCCTGTCGAGCAGCCATGAAATCCAATGCTGAGACCTTTTCCTCGATACCCGGGTAGTGGGCGAATAGGGCTTCTACGCTCTTGACACCGGCTGGCATGAGCTACCATTCTGAGTTAGATTGAAGACGCACGCTTTCCCATCGTATCTGCTTTGATGGCCCATGTAAACTTTTTTGTGAACCCATATCGCTCCAATAAGAGGTCTGTGGGTCAGTACGTGCTGTACTATGGAAGCTAGAGTTCGACGTGCTGGTGACGTCGGTGTAGATTTTCTGAACATCAGCTGTTTGCTCAGGGTAGGGTCAGTGGGCTGCATACCTCCGAATCACTGTTAAGAACGTGTCAGTACCAGATCATTGTTCCTAGGTCGACGCACACTACACCCGTCAGTAATTTAGAGATTCAAGATGCAAGTG
>Ga0265798_10003302_pt1 | contig 23016 bp, 18 predicted proteins | sample P3T30metagenome_FD_192430 | JGI IMG/M metagenome (GOLD analysis project Ga0265798, IMG submission 192430) | Plant litter microbial communities from East Loma Ridge, Irvine, California - P3 T30 | ecosystem: Environmental > Terrestrial > Plant litter > Unclassified | place: USA: California... | reverse complement strand
ACATCTAAGACAACTCAGGTCAGGGTGACAGCACAATTTCTGTGGCATAAAGACCTGAGCGTAGTCTTGAGGCAGCAGTTAAAGCCACACATCCACACAGGCGGCTCCCCAACAAAAGGCGCTACTCAGTCATTATCACAAAAGTTACATTGTAGTCTGCCTAAGCCATCACATCGTTGGCACTACTATGTATCTCGCCAGATTCCTTCTCCTCAAGGCGTTCATTGTTTCCGTGGCCGCCAACAACATCTTCGTCTACGAAAACGCCTTCAAATGTGAAGGGCTAGGCAAAGGTTGCATAAATGTACCAAACGGTACCTGCTGCCGCTCGGCCAATACCACCCGCCTCTATGGGTCCGTGAAGGGCCACGGCGATCGACCTACCGATCAGATCGTGCCTCTTACGAAGTCAAAATACACGGAAGAACCTCGCAGTGAAGCTTTCGTCGGCGGCGCACCAGCCGTGGACGGGCTTCACGAATGTTTGATTGTACGGGAGATGTGGGTCATCGGCGCTGTGTGGCAGTATGGTGGTGGCTTCGGTGCAGACATGGGGCCTTGTGAGAACGCAGTCATGGGCGACGACATGTTCACCGAGGGAGGCAAAACGTGGGTCATATCGAGTGGGAAGATGGCAGGCATGGCGACTGAGGGACTGGCGGTGCCAACGGCTGGCGAGGATATGTTGGAATTCTTCAAGACGCACGCTGATACCGTCCTCAGCGACGACGCCGTGCAAAATTCCGACCTCACGCACGTCCAACCCCAGATGCTTGAGCCTCATACCACGACCCGTCTAGAGGCCACTGAAGTCGTTGAGAAGCGCGATAGTATTTCTTCTGTCTTGAGGCGCGGATCAAATTATCTACAAGAGCTGTTTAAGCGCGGGCAGCAATGTGCGTGTCGGCCATGGTACGGTCCCAAGGGTGACGGTGGATGCATTTGTTCCAAGGACGATCGGCGTTCGAAGCGCTTTCTTCCACAGGTTTGAGCAACATTGGAAGTAGTTAAACATGAGCCATGCGTTGGCTAGGAGCCTTGTACTGACCAGCATGCGAGCGTCTATGGAACATTATGGACACCATTGCTGTTGATGAACGTTCGCTCTATCATGACTTGCGGCCCTAAGTAGAGGTAATGGTACCTAACAATCAACTGGTCTTTGAGACGGAAGTCCCCTACTCGGTCTCATTCTCCTCCGCCCACCCAACCCACCGCCTCACGACCTCATCCACCTTCTTCACTCCCTCCTTCGACGCCTCAACCTCAAACCACTCCTTATGCGTCTTCCCACACGAATCACAGTCTTTGTTCACCCTTTGACTCCCCAGCTCAAGATGAATCAGCCGTTCCACGCGCATGGCATGCGGGACCTTTCGAACACCCGTGGAAGAGGATTGTCGACGTGGTGAGGGAGCAGGCGATGGGGTAGGCGTAGAGGGCACGTAGGGGTAGTACCGCACCAGACTAAGCGAATACCCGCATTGCCGTTGCCATTCGTTCATACGGCGGTGCACGTTGTTTGCGCGCCCAATCTTGAGGAAGATGGTGTCTTTGGCATTGTGTTTCGCATCGCCAGAGTGCTGGCGCGCTGTGCTTGGACGTGAAACCCGGGTTTTCTTGACCGAATACTGACGCAGCATGTCTGACGTCCGACGGCCTTGATCCGGCATTGACGGTGGAGCTAGTAGATTTGATGCTGCAGTCGCTGGCGCAGGACCTAGCGCATCGGGCGTGAGCCAGAAGATGTAGATGTAGCCGTCGTCGTCGTGCGGGGAAATTGGCTTCGACAATTCGGCCAGGAGGGCGGAGGTTAGTTGTGGGGAGAGAGTTTGGGGAATGTACCGTAGGAGGTTCGTCGTTTCGGAGTCTACTCGCGCAGTCTTGTTGAGTGGACGAGCTGGCTTTTCGCCAAGAGGTTTGCGTGCTGGTACGCTGGAGGATTGCGGTGACGGTGTTGGGCGTGTGCTTGATCGTCGAGAGTGGCGTTGGTGGGTTGGTGTCAAGGCCTCTGGAACTTGCTGCATAGGCGTGTTCGTTGCGTATTGAGTCGTGACCGGAGCTTGGCTTGTCCGCTTCTTATGTCGAACGACTTCAACATGGTCGTCATTTGCATCTGCCGATCCACAACACAGCAACGCCCAAAGGCCAGGCTTCTGCTTTCGAGGCGCAGGCTTGGGCATTCGCGTCCTACGCTTTTCCGCCTCCATAATATCGCTTGGAACAGACATGAGCGGTCCCTCGATATTGTCCCACGTACTCGGCCGATTGATCCTCCTTGGTGGTCTCGATCCAGAAGTCTGATTCCCAGACCTGCTCTCGCGTCTCTTTCTACGCGGCTCTTGAGTCTGTTCATTGATCTCAAGGACACCGAGCCTTTCGACCAGGGTGTCGATACTGTTGCGCTCCTTGAGTGGGTAGAGTTGTGTCGCTGGACCGCTCGATACACGTGCAGCAAGCTGTTCAGCCTGGTCTTTATGCTGCCAGCAAAAGTACGCCGCGGCGCCAATCTCTTCCTCATCGCTGTCGCCCACTACTGAACACACTGCAATCACGCCGTCGTCTTCTGATACTTTCGCGTCGATGGGTCGCCTACATGGGCGGCCAGTCCGGGTCATGCCTTTACATGTAGTCGCAGGATTGCGCGAGTCAGACCGTGGGATGAGCGACTCGGGCGTTCGGCCTGTGAAAGCCATGATGATTTAGGTTGTCGGTGAGAGAGTGACCAAAGAATAGCCAGACAAGTAGAAAGATGTTAGTGATATGAATCAAGGCAAAGCGCGACCTGCAGGTCAATGACTTCGAGTCCAGACACGCAATGCATTCACAGCCTCGTTCTAGCGGTGAAGCGCGTCTGCGGTATGTCACCTCACAGTGTGAATCTTGACGAACGGCGGTTGCTCTGCCATCACGGTAATGACTTTATCATAACTGAGTTAGGCAGCGGCGGCGACAGTAGGCGCGTAGAACTAAAATAGAGATGGCTGGCGTGATGGGGCAGGGCTGTGGCGCAGTATCGCTTAAAGTTCGCCGCTGCCCACCACACAACGCAAAACTCACCACCAAAAAAGCAAAAAGAAGGAATGCATCGGCCGGGAATCGAACCCGGGGCTAGCCGAATCAAGCCTTAGAGGCATTGGCAACGGCTAATTTTACCACTAAACCACCGATGCTGTTGTAGAAGACTTTGTTAAAAGATTTGAATTTGCCAGAGTATATATCTATTGCGGAGAAAGTCAAACAACGGACTTTGGTAGTGAAAAAGATCAAGCAATTGGATTCTAGACTACGGCAAAGACCGTAGGATCGTACCCCAAGTCTCCGGTGGCTCCACCGAAGCCCTCATCATCACAGTGGACATCTCACAAAACGCTATGTTCGGTCTAGTACTTCGCAAACTTCTCAACTGCCCCACCTACCATCAACCTCAGTCCACAACAAGTTGCAACATTCGATGGGCCATACAGCTACCGAGCATGGCAGTTATCTCGTGTCTTCCCTCCATATATCGGAACTGTCGGGAGGCAAGGCGTCTACTGAAGTTCATCACAACTGCACAAAAGCTGTATTCTACCAACCTCCTCGAACGTTCAGCGCACAGATCGGAGCGCGAACAATCAATGCTGCTCGTAGCAGGCTGAGCTGTGCCATTGCATATGCCGCGGACCCTAATTCAGACAACTGTTTAGCCGTTGCAGAGCTCGGTGACTGATCGTCGGCTGTGAAGAGTCACTTTTTGGACCGGATAGTTCTTTCGGCGATGCCTCCATGCAGAAGATCGCCGCTTGTCTTTCCCGAAATTACAGTGCCGTAGCCTGGGATTGAATCCTGCTCTGTTATCACCGAATGTGCTATTGCGGCACAGTCGTTTCGAAGACGCTAAGTGCTTACTACGACCTGCAGTATGTGTAGACACGGCGCAGCATTCTGGCATTCGACACTGCCCGCAGATAAAGGCGTAGGTCCACAATCTGGAGGAAAAGGTTTATACTCCTTAAACCGACACCCCGCTGAGGACGACAAACTCGATCAATTTTGCACCATGGCTGATCTCCAAAAAAGCTACATCATCTCTCACGGCTTCGATGAATCGGGTCGGTATGAAGCCACAACAAATCTCGTTAGAAATTGCTTTGCTAACGACTCGCAGACTTCATCTTCAGCAGTGGCTGTGGAACCTGCAATTAGGGTGGGATCTTCACCCCTCCATCGCTTTCAAAAGCGACGGCGAGATCAAGATTGCCGACCACGGTTGCGGTGACGCGTATATGCGTAGTCCTAATACTGTACACATTCTGACCTGCCGTGCAGCGCTTGGTTACTTTCCTTGGACGCCAAGCTGAAAAGCACAAACGTGAACAATGTCTCACTGGTTGGCCTGGACCTATTCCCCGTGCACTTTCCGGCGGCCGCAAATCTGCCAGACAACATCAAACTGGGGGTTCTGGATGCGTTCTCGGAGATCGTACCGGAAGAACACGTTGGCCAGTACGACGTGCATGTCCGAGTTTTCACGGGCGTTGTCAAGAATAATGACCCTGCGCCGGTGGTGCGTAACGCGTTCAAGATGTTGAAGCCTGGAGGCTATCTGCAATGGGATGAATTCGACGGTGGTTCTTGGAAGGGTGTTGCGCCAGGAGATGAATCGTCCGTGTCCATCTCAGCTACAACCGAGATGTTGCAGACTGCTCTTGAGTCTGGCCGCAAAGCTATGAAGCTTGAATATTATTGGATCGAGAACCTGGGCAAGATCTTCCAAGAGCATGGTCTTGAGCTCCTGGAGCACAAGAGGATGGACGTGAAGATGGAGTTGCGAAAGACAATGACGGATTCATTGCTGATGACGCTCCACCATGTTGCTCGGATTGCAGTGCGTGATGGATGCATGGTTGGAACTGACAAGAATTGGGAGCAGCTTTGGATCAAGGCTGGAGAAGAGATCGAGCAGGGCGTTTCGCTTACTATGGACATGCTCATCACTGTTGGACGCAAGCCGCTCTAGTCGATGGTTTACACTCAGGCGTGCCAGCGCACGTGGCATCAGCATCACGATTCAATGTACTGATCATCGCCCTCGTGTGCGTTTGGTTCCTATATCATTGAAATGCTACATCATATCCCCAGCTAAATCCTCTGCAAGCCCCTCCAACTCATCCTGCCGAAACGGCACCCACAACCTCTCCGTTCCCATACCATCCTTGCGAGACTCTATCATCTGATGATCGTGAAACTCCTTCAACAATGTCCTGAAGCCCACTTCACTCGAGCACACAAACTCACCCACCGCCTTGTGATACAGCACGCGATATTCGACGCCTTGTGTAGACTCCACAGGCGCAGCAACTTTCTTCGATTTGTGACTTGGTTGCACGTCCTCATCGTCGTTTACGATGCCGTTTTCCATGAGCGAGAGAGCGAGTTGCTCCATGACCAGGATGCGGAAGAGCGAGCGTGCGTTCTCGGGTAGGGAGCGCAGGACGAAGCCCACGCCGTCTCTGCCGCCCACACGTCGGCCGCTGCGTCCGAGTAATTCGTTGACGCTCTCAACAGCGTCGATCTCGGCGTCGTATGGAGCGAAGGTCGTAGCGTCGTGGAAGAGGAATCCGTATTCTGTCTTCAGACCGACGTCCCATAGCAGTGGGAAATTTGGGGTGTCGGCGGTGCACACGAGACTGATGGCTGGATGTGCAGCGAGGCGTGCGAGGATCGATGGTGTTGGCGTTTTACGCAGGTAGGGCGAGTCGATGGAGTTTAGAATGACAGGGACTGGGTGGGTTGGTGGGTTGGTGGTGAGGTATTCAATGATGAAGTCTAGGAGCGAGGAGATCTGATTGGGCATCTTGACGCTGGCAGGTATGCATGCTGATGCGATGGTCGTGAGCACGTCTTTGACGGTGATGCCAGCGGAGTAGCCGTTGATGACGACGAGCTTGGGGTTCTTCTTCGTGCCCTTGTACGCTGCCTGCTCCGATAGGTGCGTGTAGAGTCGCTGCGTGAACTTCTCGGTGATGGTGCGCTTGGAGCCGTAGCCGTAGAGGCAGATGTTGAAGCCCTCTTCAAGCTCGAATATCCACTGGTCGTATGCTCGACTGTGCAGTTCAAGCAAGAAGTCCATCTCCGGCTGATGTCGATCTTGGTACGACTGTATGGCCGTGAAGTACTCATCGTGGTTGAGCAGCGTTTGTGCGGATAGGGTGTTGTTGGACGTCTTGGTGCCACCAGGCCGATTCTGGTAGAAGTACTCTTCGTGCGGAGGGAGTTCGGTTGGCGGTGTGGGCGAGCGCTCTTTGCGTGGCCGCCCTCCTTTGCCTGAGCCCTTTGGTCGGCCCCTGCCGCGCTTTGAGGGCGTTTCTGGTACCGGCGCATCCTCTCCTTGGGCTTCATCCGCGCCAGCCACTGTGTCTTCGTCTTCCTCCTCGTCCAGGATCTGCTGCGCGAGTATGTCCTCCTCGTCCAGCACCTCCTCATCGCTGTCAGCCCCGTTCAGTGTGCGCTCCAGTATACGCCTGTTGCTCTTCCTCCGTGCACTGCGGTCGGCATTCCGGACGATGGTCGGCGTGCCATTGGGGGAGTCTGTCTTGGCGGCTTTATTTGGCGTATCGAAGACCAGCTTGCGAGTTGGCTTTGGTGTTGTGCCATTGAAGAGGCCTGTCTTCTTCAGGATAGACCGCGGCGTGCCATCCTCTCCCAGGCGTGTCTTGCCCCTTCTCGAGGGCGTCTGCGCAGTCGATGAGTCCGGCTCTTCTGTCGCGATGTCTGCAATGCGTGCGCGCAGCTTGCGCGGTGTCTCGTCTTCGGCGCCATTGTCGTCCTCTCGTCTGCGCTTGGTGCCGACCATGTTGAACTGCAGATGCGGTTGATGGACGGTATGTACCGAAGCGAAGGTTGACGCGACTTAGCGCGTCATGACGGGCCTAGTGCAGAGCCTCAACGTTTGAAGCCCACCTCTTCCGTTCACATGCATCTTTGAACCCTTTCACTCACGTGCAATCTCAAGCCACAAACATGTTCTTTTCTATCGTGTCGACCTTCGGGATGTGCTGAAGCCAATGTCAGGCACTGAATTCACGACGACCCTCATACACCAGCAGTGGCACCGGACGCGTAGACTTCTTCCAGATTGGCCCGAAGACTAGCGTCAAGTATGCCGCAGTACAACGTCCCAGGGCAAGCAGGTAGGCCAATAAATATGGCCACTGACCAAGAGCTCTCAAATTGCCATGACGCGAGGTAGACTTTTGCGGTACAGAACGACATATTGGTGGGATACTCCTCGAGTGGCTTCGAGCGGTCTGATTGCTCTCGTGCAGTAACATGACTGATGCGCCGCCTCAGTCATGATCAATGTTCAGGCATCCCATACCAAGTCGGAGAATGGCAACGAACGCTTTGGCGTCCTGGCTGCTGAGGATGTGTGAATTAGTCACAGGCTCTGCAGTCTACTCCACAGCAATGCCTCTCAGTCTTTGCGGGTTGAGTATACCCCACACTTAAAGAAGAAAAATGTGCCACATTGTGGAGGCCTTACATGTATAGAGCGATTCAAGCACACTGGTGTACGCGACAGTCAACACTGACACTGCCTATACGACACCAACCACTTCTTCTGTCAGGAACCCCACCACGGGCACAGTGAATCGATCGATCCTCAACCTACCCATATAGGTACTCTCCTCAAGAGCACAGGAAAATTAATCAACGGCAACGCCGATGGATGCTTGGAACTCGTCTCCCTCAAACAGCCGCTAGCTTGAACGAGAATCTGTGCTCGCGGTCTTCTCCGCTGCTGTTGACCTACGCATATCTGAAGGTAGACATGATATACTGTCGCCCGTCTATAAAGTCAGTGTAATCCACCGTCAGTTCTCCTCATTATCCAACAGCTCATCACTTCATTCTTCACATCAACGTTCAACAACTTTCTCCGAAATGCGTTTCACTTCGACCGCAAGCATCATGGCTCTCGCCAGCACCCTCACCCGAGTTCAGGCAGAGACATTCTGGCTTGTTGCCGCCCACATCACCGGCTTTGGTGGCCCAGTAGGCCATGCTGGCGCCTTCTTCGTGAAGTCTCCAGATATCGATTGCGCCACTCTCATCGACCAAGACCTGGTCCCTGAGGCCAGCGACGTCAGTGGCGGTGGTGACGGTGTCCGTGTTAAGTGGACCGACGGCGATTGTGGCAGCAATGGATGGCTTACCGATGGTCAATGCCCTGCAGAGGTAGAGCAGAACCTTCCTGACCGCCACCAGAGTAAGAGCCCCGATTTCCCGGTCTGATTTGGAGAAGCTAAAAATTTATTTGCAGCGTGGTACGCTGACCGCAATGGGCAAATGTTCGATCTGGGAGGCAATGTTGTAGGAAACTGCGATGTTAATATGGGGACGGACAAGCAGTGCGATGTTACTCTTGGACGCACCAGGTTCCAGACTCTGCTTGAGTGCACCCAGACTGCCTAGGTATCTTGGTGAATCATCCTAGTTGTGGCAGAGCGGCAATCATCTAGCACAAGCAGATATTCCATTTTCGAGTACTTTACCACGGTTACTACCTCAGACATGTAACATTATCAGGTAGTCCTCATACTGAATGCATACATTCTACAGATGTTTCCACGATGCAATGGGACTGCGGAGTTCATAGTACGAGAAGCATGCCGATTACCCCACTGACAGCATGTCGTTTGATACTGCATCTGCAACTCTCGAGGCTAATCGTCATGGCCGCAGTCGCACGAGAATACGCATCCTATACTATTAACATTTGGCCCAGCAAATGCGGTCAGAAGACGCCTAATGAATGTGTTATGTGATGTAATTGAGTAGTCCTGGTGGTAGATGTGAGAAGAGTCGTACAAGACTAAATCGCTGAACGCTTTGTTGAAGCATGAACACACAGAATTGTATTAGAGACTCGTCTTGCCTTTCGCCACCGATTTCATGTGCAAGCCGTCATGTCTTGAGTTGAGATTGGACATCTGCAGGACGTCAGAGCTGGGCGAACGCTTGTCTCAGCAAGGCCTTGATAAAGTAGTTCGCCATGCACGTTCATGTGAGAGTAGGCTAGGCTGTTCACGGCCCGGGTGTAAGCGAAGAGTCCTGCTTTCGCAACTTGTTAGATCACGCCGGCTCCTCTCCACCAGGCAGCCTTCGGTCCGACCTGTGTAGTGTGAACTAGGTAGAGTCACGATCACAAGCAGATGACAGTGTCTGGAACGTCAGATGCGCAGGCGCAGAGGCTGAGACTGCACAAAAATAGCGTAGAGAATGCATTGCGCGGGTTCTGATAGGCTAGGTTTGTTGTTGGCGGTCGTCCGGTCCTTTGATGATCTCACTTGCATGCCTTTCAATTTTGTTCGCGGCGGCGAGCCCCGCTAGACTACAACTCCGCAACCCGTTGCTTGACCCGCTCCTTGCGACAAGCAACATCTTCCGACTTCACCGAGACACTGGATTAACATTCGCTCGCAGACGATACGGCGACACGACCTCATTCCAAGGAAGACGGCGAACGTCTTGTTCGCGCGGCCCGCAGCGGGGTCTTGTACCAGCCACGGTTTCCGGTTCGCGACACGTAAATGCTGCCATGGAGCCACGACGACGGCCAGAGTACAATCTGGACATCTTTGCAGACCTGGCATGCGTGAAGGATGTCGTCAAAGGTGTGTTCCAACCTAGAAACTTTTCTACCAACAAATAACCATTCCTACTTCCCTACCCCACCATGCACTTCCCCTCCGTCCGGTCTCTACCCAGACCAATATCTGACCCACAAGACAGCGATACTACATACAATATTCTTCCACCGCTACTTCACCTCCATATCGCCGCTGACCCGCGACCTCCTCGACCTCACCCTCCCCGCCATTGACGATGTCGACCTCGAGACGCTCATTGAGCAGCGGACGATAGCGCTGGTCCGCGCAATAGACAGCACACACCAACAGCGCGGGCGCGGCCAGCTCGTCGTGCAGTTCTTCGAGAAGAAGCGTAAGAAGGCGTACTTCTTTGGGCGCGCCGAGGAAGACGTGTGCTGGGAGCAGTGGACGCTGGACGTGACGCTCGCGCAGCCACGAACCGAGACTGGTATGTTGCCAGTCTATGACGTTGCGTGCACATCAGTTTACTGATCATGTGGCATTAGATGTTCTGAAGGTTCGACGCGCCATGACTAAGTCCCTGGAGAAAGCCGCGCATAAGATCATTTCCATCGTGAACCGCGACAAAGACCACATTCCGCCCATCACCACCACCGACGCGAACCCGTTTCCCTACCAGATCGTTGTTAATCCCAAGTCCGTGGCCGAGAATGACTGGCGGCCGCGCATCGGCCTCTTCTAGGAGCTGAGACTCAGGTTGCGCGAATGAACGATTGTACATATGACTCACGAGGAAGAGGAGGTTTCAACACCGCCTGGAATGGATGTTGACGACCAAAAAGAGACGGAAAAGTAATTGTGCTTGTTCAAGTATAACGGCCGCTTCACGATGAATTCGAAACCCCATGCGACACATCCCACGACACCATGAACCCCGACTTGTACATAGTACACACGTTGTTGAGCGAGCAGGAGCCGAGCAGGATACCGTTCAAGCGTCTGTCCTTTTCGCCGAGTCGATTGAATGATTGTTTGTAGTAGTTACACAAGATACCCCATTTTCCCAATGAAAATTCTTTTCAATTCAGAATATTTACACTGGCAATGTCCGTGCAGCGATTGATACTAGGGGTACGGTCAACAATGAAACTGGCAAGGGTAATGGAGTGCCGAATTTGGTACGCATTCCACATCTCCACGCCAACCACAGCACAATACATCTCGGATCCGCTCCCCTCCTGATTATTGCTGGACGTGGAGACACGCTTCTTATTCACCAAACCATCATGCACATCCATCACATCGTCTCGACGCGTTTTCTTCTCTCGCTTGGAGCTTTGGCCTCTCCTCAAGACAGCGCCGCCATCACTACACCTCCAACCGCCACATGCACTGGAGAAGCTTGATCGTACGGTCAAAGACCTCTGCTGGGTTGACATAACTGACGTGTCATGCTATAGAAACTACCAGTCCTGCTCCTCCTCTATTGAGGCAGTTACCTGTCCAAGCGCTAGCGAAGGCTTCCAATGTGAATGCAGCCAAGCGCGCGCAGGCTTTGAGTACGTCTACTTCACCCAAACCCCCCCTATCCTCGTCACCTGCCTCAGACACTAAATCACGCACAGCCGTCTCAACTCGCACTGCCCCAGTGCCACACCCGCCCTCTGCGGCGCCTCTCTCCTCGTCGACAACGTGTGCAAAGTCGCGGGCGCTACGTAGACGGGCACGCCGCAAATCTCGTGCCCGATGCCTAAGATGAGGTCATTGCTGGGGAGCCTGGCAAGTCGGATTGCGGGGGAGACGAGGACGATTGGGGTTATGCAGGCACCGGCTGTTACTGGTGGAGCTGCGTGTGGTGGGTGGAATGGGGTGGCGCTTGGGGTTGAGGGAGGGATGATTGGGGGGTTGGCTGCGCTGCTGTAAGAGATGGGGATGTATTTGAATACTGTCTCAAAAGGTGATATCAAAATCAGACTAGATGCTAACGTAATCAAGCGAATTCAACATAGTAGTAGAACTTCGTTCAAGCATAGCGCCTTGGTGACGACATGCTCATGAGTCAACATGCGGTAAATAGTGCACCCAGAATGGCTGCGCGGCAAAGATCCCCGATGGCGCGGCATTGAATTCTGGAAATACCGAGAAGATGAGGTAGAAGCGAACAACGACGTAGCCGACGCCCATCAAGCATACCAGTGTGAAAACAAAATAGTATAAGCCAAGCTTGGCATGTGTCTCGCAGTTCCACCGGCGACTCTTCAGCAGTCTCTAAAGCATAAAGTTCATGCTGTTCCCAGCGCAACGATAGCGAGGATGAGGATGAAGTTCTCCGGATCGAGTTTGTCGCAGCCTGTTGATATGAAGTATGCCAGACGCCAGCTGCCGATAACGAGTACAGCCACGTCGAGGAGGGTTCGTTGCGGGACTTTCCCTGATTGACATTGTCAGGCTCAGGCTCGTCTGGAAGGAGTGTTTGTGAAAGCATTCGGCTCAAATTGAGATCGAACATTTCGCCAACGTCCCGAGGCTTCTTGATGTGTGCCAGGAACAGAATGATGCAATACACGATGTGGACAGTCGTGAAGACCTCGAGAGAAGCTATGCGGTAGCTCGTGGAAATACGCATAGCGATGTTGACGACGAAGAAAAACGACTGAACGATCGCCATTGTTTTGACGAGGAAGTCACTCCTAGCTCGGATGCTGATGGCAGAATTGCTTGGGAATCGCTCGTAGTCCAGAAATGGAGAGCTCTGGGTGGCGAAGTGGTGGAAGTCTTCCGGTCGCTCAAGGTTCGGCAAGTGTAAGCCGCCCATGCGGACGAGGTGTGCTTGTTTCAACGAGAACTTTTCCCAGCCGGGTACCATCCGTGTGGATTGACGCATGCGCATCCCGAGGAAGAACTCTTCGACTGCCATGAAGATGCCGTGTTTGGGTAGCAAGATCAGCGTTAGGACTCCCAGAATCTTGGTCGTAACAAGCTGCGAAGATCTTGGTGCGAGGACATCCCGGTCGAGGCTGGTGTTCGTCGCCTTGCTGCCAGATCGAGCCTTTATCTTCAGCGAGACCCCCGAGGCTGGCGACAGGGCTCTGATGTCCAGATGTATGACCGACCATGTGCATAAGACCACGACAGCGATGCTGCCCCATATGATGCCCGTTGTGCCTCTGCCGGTAAAAGGTTCTTGTAAAAATCCAGTAATCACATCCCTTGAGCGAGGAGTGTCTGAACAATGCAGACTAGAGAATCTCTCTAGGCAGTTATCTTGGATGTATGAATGATAACATTCCTCTAGGCATTGGGGTGAACGGTCCATCGGTAAGAGTTCAGGAGGAAGGAAATGGTGCGTAGGTGATTGGTGGCAATGCACTTCGTGCTCTACCTTCGTGGATCTTACGAGCTGTAGTATGAGCAACGAAGTGGAAGGTCAGGAAAGACGGAACATTTAGCATGCTGGAGGGTCATGACCGCAGCATGAACAATGCTACTGTCCTAGGTGGCTGGGGCGCTGTGTTCGCTCGCCGACAGTCAGCTAGCCATGATGTGTGATGTAACTGCAACTATCAATTCAACAGTCTCAGATGCTCTAAAGCTGTGTTGAGTGGCACTCGAGATCATAGAGGGCGCCATTGACGACCGCCGTTTTCATCATGAGCCGCGACCTCGTCTGCTAGCTTGAGTGTATACAGATATAGAAGTTCCTAGGATAGAAGAATGTATACAAGACCATGTAGTATTGGTATTTGGAGTTAGAACAGTGGTGATTGCGCGGAAGTGAGTCGTCTTTCGAAGCGAGTGGACCAGTCCAGATATAGCTAGTTGATTACCGAAAAAGTGGTTCGCTCTTGACTCCACATCGAGAGGGAACAGAACATCGACATTCGCCATCCACGAGATCCACACTACCACAAATCAGGGTTGACAACATGGCAACCGTTACCGTTACAGAGACGCAGCAAAAGAGGAGACTCCCCAAGAATGTTAAGCTGCCACCGGAAAACGAGCGCTACATGCGTGCGTGCGCAGATATTGCCTCTGCACTCATCCAAGACTATGAGGCGCAAGCAGACGGCTCGAGGCCGAAGAAGGACCTGAACCTGAATCACCTTAGGGGTCAAATAGCGAAAAAGCACTATCTCAAAAGCCAGCCACCGCTCACTGCGATCATCGCGGCCGTTCCGGAACATTACAAAAAGTACATCTTGCCGAAACTCATTGCCAAGCCGATCCGTAGGTCATCCTTTTGTTATATTGGTGCTCAAACTCAGCATCTAACATGAGACACAGGCACATCATCCGGTATTGCGGTGGTGGCGGTGATGTGCAAGCCACATCGTTGTCCGCACATTTCATATACTGGCAACATTTGCGTCTACTGTCCCGGAGGACCAGATTCAGACTTTGAGTACTCGACACAATCTTACACGGGCTATGAACCTACATCAATGCGCGCCATTCGAGCGCGATATGATCCGTATGAGCAAGCTCGTGGCCGCGTAGACCAGATCAAGTCGCTTGGCCACAGTGTAGATAAGGTCGAGTACATCATCATGGGCGGCACTTTCATGTCGTTACCAGAATCCTACCGAGACGAGTTCATCTCACAGCTGCACAATGCACTATCCGGCTACCAAACCAAAGACGTCGACGAAGCCGTCGCGGCAGGCGAAATGAGTAACATCAAATGCGTCGGCATAACGATCGAAACACGACCCGACTATTGTCTGGATCAACACCTCTCCTCCATGCTGCGCTACGGCTGCACGCGTCTTGAAATAGGCGTGCAGTCACTCTACGAAGACGTAGCCCGCGACACTAACCGCGGACACACCGTTGCGGCCGTAGCAAAGACGTTCTGCCTCTCGAAGGACGCAGGCTTCAAGGTTGTCAGCCACATGATGCCAGACTTACCCAATGTTGGTATGGAACGCGACCTTGATCAGTTCGTCGAGTACTTTTCAAATCCAGACTTCCGCACCGACGGCCTCAAGATCTACCCCACGCTCGTCATCCGCGGCACGGGGCTGTACGAGCTGTGGCGCACAGGACGCTACAAAAACTACACGCCCAACGCGCTCATCGATATCGTGGCACGCATCCTCGCTCTCGTACCGCCGTGGACGCGCATCTATCGCGTGCAGCGCGATATTCCCATGCCGCTTGTCACGTCTGGAGTTGAGAACGGCAATTTGCGAGAGCTGGCTCTGGCGCGCATGAAGGACTTCGGCACGACATGCCGAGATGTGCGCACGCGCGAAGTCGGTATCAATGAAGTAAAGCACAAGATCCGACCAGACCAAGTCGAGCTCGTGAGACGCGACTACACTGCGAACGGCGGATGGGAAACCTTCCTCGCATACGAGGACCCGAAGCAAGACATTCTGATCGCACTGCTGCGACTACGACAATGCTCAAAGGAACACACGTTTCGCCCAGAATTGACCGGCCAGCCATCGTCGCTGGTTCGTGAGCTGCACGTCTACGGCTCCGCAGTGCCGGTGCACGCGCGTGACCCCAAGAAGTTCCAGCACCAGGGCTTTGGCACGCTGTTGATGGAAGAGGCGGAGAGGATTGCGAGGGAGGAGCACGGGAGTAGTAAGATTAGCGTTATTTCGGGCGTGGGTGTAAGAAGTTACTATGGGAAGTTGGGGTATTGGCTTGATGGGCCATATATGAGTAAGACGTTGGAGCCGCTGTGGGAGAGGGAGTGGTGAAGGAGTGATAAATTCATTTAGCATGCATGCTCGGCGTAAGGTTGGGTTAGAGAACGGAATGCAATGTCGAAATGGCAGATTGTATTGCGCGCTATCCTGCATGGCCATGCACCAATTACATATCAAAACACATCCACAAAACACATGCACATAACGCCGGGCCTGTTTCCTGGTCTAGTAATGCTCTTCAGCGCCGACTGCGCACCGCTTCTGTACACACACTGCCCCTAAACGACCTATCATGGTCTTCCGTCCGTCGTGTTCGGTTCTTCTGATGCTGTAATGTTCTCAAGATGGGTTCTATCATTGCAGGCTTATCGCGCCGCGACGGCTCTCGCGCATGTGAAGGAAGGCTTGGAATCCACAGAAGACGAAGAAACCCTGCTCTCGTCAGTGCCAGTTCGTAGCTTCGTAGCGTGATTGGACGTACAATGTATATGAACACGGCTCCAAATACCGCGCCGGCGACTGCGCCACCGTCCTTGGGGTCTTCATCGGAGCCCATAACGAGTCCGCTGCTTGACTACGAGCTTTGTTAGCTTTCTCTTCCTTATACAAATACTGTTGTGTGGTTGCAGCCGTTCTTGTGGCACCGTAGATGGCTGTCCTGGGTGCGAAGGGTGCGTACTTTGAAGAGCGAGCCGATGATGGAGAGGATCACGATGGCGAACAGCGACATGACGATGCTGCAGCAGTATTAGCTCCTTACTCCGCATGTTCAGCTGCAGTTCCGTACCATGTCCATGCGTTCATTGCGGATACCACTGGCTTCACCATGGTGGGCGGTTGTGCTTCGATATCGCTCGGAGGCGGGTTGTAGAGCGAGGCGCTTCGAGCGCGAAGGTCGGCGGAGTGTTAGGAGTGGCGAATCGGTATATGTAACACGCCTGGAGGATATACGGAGAGCGTTGGAGGGGAGATGGCGGTTTGGTGGCTGTGTCAGGGTTGGAGTTGCGATGCGATGCGATGCCTCGTGAAGCCGCCGCGGTCGTCATTCGCGTCTTGGCGCTATGACCAATTCGGAGCTCCTGCTTCTGCTTCTGCTTCTGTTTATGCTCCTCGTGAACACGAACACAACAACATCGCGCATGAAGCACAACAGCGAGCATGATAATCGTACAGTTTCGTGCTTCGGCCCTCATGTTGTCATGCTTGTGTCCAGCAATTGCAGCATGGAGACCTCCTGCGGTACCCCTTATGAATCGATTCTACAGCTACGAATTCGTTTTGCAACTGCCATTTAACAGCTGATGAATACATCATCATGCCTTTAGGTACCACAGAGCATACGACTCGCTGTCTTCCCTCGGACGATTGCATCTAGCCTCTCTTCACGACTCCGAGATTTCAGGAAGATGAGTATGAGCCGCAGAGAGTGCTGGAACCCTATCATCCAAGCGGTATCGGCCACTGTCAAGCCCTGATACCATCCCAAGATGGCAGACAGAAGGCATGCTGTGCAGCACTTTGATGCCCAGATGTCTAGCCACCGATATGCAGATGGGAAGTGGGGAGCACTAGCCCAATCTGGTGGGGCTTTCCCTTGTCCCCAGAGATAAGCGTGAACGTTGACAATCTGAAATGCTTTGCGATGAGCCTTGGAATTCTCATTGGTAGAGAGATCGAACATGTAAGGCCTATTAACAGGCCGCTCGGCTCGTGAACCACTGCACGCCCATACGTTCCGTAGAGGAGCTTTAAGAACCGCCGGACCCCGTCATCTCCAGCCATCAAATCATCACCTTTCTCCTCTTCAACACATCGCAAAACACCAACAATGGCCCTCGATCGACTCAAGCAAGCGGCATCACATCTGACTGGCCAATGTGACCCCCCACACCCGTTCGATCCTCTCAGTGAGGGTGAGATCGAGCGAGCAGTAGCGCTGGTTCGAACAGAGCACAGTGATGTTTTCTTCAATGCTGTCACGCTGTGGGAACCACGAAAGGCGGAGATGTTGAAATGGATCAAGGAGCCACAATACATGCCACGACCGGTCCGTGTAGCCGACGTAGTATGCATCGGACGAGGAAGCAAAGTGTTTGAAGCGCTGGTGGATCTCAAGGACGGCAAGCTTATCAGCTGGGAGCAAAAGGATGGCGTTCAGCCTCTGGTATGGGCCAGCTCCTGGCAAGAAGCAAAAGAACGACACTAAAAGGTACAGATCACCATGGAAGATCTCCAGGTTGTGGAATCAGTTGTCAGGAAGGACCCAAAGGTCATCGAGCAGTGCGGCATCATTGGAATACCCGCGGAAGATATGCACAAGGTCTACTGCGACCGTGAGTTATGTGAGCTTGTCAGTTCGATCAACACTAAATTCTGACAGCATGGACAATTGGCTACGATGAGCGCTTTGGCACAAACGTCCGCCTACAGCAAGCGTTGATGTATTACAGGCCACATGTCGATGACAGCCAATATACCTATCCGCTCGACTTTTGCCCGATTTATAACTCGGACAGTCAAGAAATCGTCCACATCGACGTACCGCCAGTCAGACGTCCATTGAACAAGGCGCCACCTAATAACTACCACGCAGCGGCTATTGAGGCGGAAGGTGGTTTCCGCAATGACCTTAAGCCAATCAACATCACTCAGCCTGAGGGCGTGTCATTCAAAATGGACGGTCGGTATATCAGCTGGGCGAACTGGAAATTGCACATTGGCTTCAACTACCGAGAGGGCATGGTCCTCAACAACATCACTTTCAACGACAAAGGCACTGTCCGCGACACCTTCTGGAGACTATCGCTCGCAGAGATGGTGGTACCATACGGCAACCCAGAACACCCACATCAGCGAAAGCACGCTTTCGATCTTGGAGAGTATGGTGGTGGCTACATGACCAACTCGCTGAGCCTTGGCTGTGACTGCAAAGGTGCCATCCACTACATGGATGCTGCCTTTGTCAACCGCGCGGGGAGTGCAACCACCATCAAGAACGCCATATGCATCCACGAAGAGGACGCTGGAATTCTATTCAAGCACACCGACTTCCGCGATGACAGCGTCACTGTAACTCGCGCTCAAAAGTTGGTCATCTCGCACGTCTTCACTGCCGCAAACTACGAATACTGCGTCTATTGGATCTTCCACCTCGACGGCACCATCCAACTCGAAGTCAAACTCACCGGCATTCTCAACACGTACGCAATGAATCCAGGCGAGGATCTACACGGCTGGGGCACAGAAGTATATCCCGGCGTCAACGCGCACAATCACCAGCACCTGTTCTGCATGCGCATCGACCCGAACATCGACGGGCCAGAAAATACAGTCTTTATGGTCGATGCCACCCGCGGGGAGGGCGAAGTCGGCAGCGCGGAGAATAAGTACGGAAACGCGTTCTACGCAAAGAAGACGAAGCTCAGCACCCCCGAACAAGCAGCCACGGATTACAACGGCGCAACGAGCCGGACGTGGGAGATGTCTAACGAGAATAAGTTGAACGAGTACAGCAAGAAGCCCGTATCGTATAAGCTTGTGAGCAGAGAGGTGCCCGAGTTGCTGCCGAAGCCGGGTGGTCTTGTGTGGAAACGAGCAGGCTTTGCGCGCCACGCTGTGCACGTTACGAAATGTGTGTAACTTACCACTTGTAAATCCTACACTTCCTCAACCAATTACTAATCATCATCTCAGACGACGACTCCCAGATTCACCCAGCAGGCCGCCACGTCCCCCAAACTTCCGGCGAGCCGTCTCAAGGCATACCCGCGTGGATCGAATCCGACCCCACAGCCAACCTAGTCAACACCGACGTGGTCCTATGGCATACCTTTGGCATCACGCACTTCCCGAGCCCAGAGGACTTCCCCGTCATGCCGGCGGAGCCGATGACGTTGTTGCTTAGGCCAAGGAACTTCTTCACGAGGAATCCGTGTCTGGACGTGAGGCCGAGTTATTGTAGTGTGCCGAGTGGGGTGAAGCAGGGTGGAGGAGTTGTGGATGCGGTGAGTAGGGCAGCTTTTGGGGATGGGAAGAAGAAGGTTGGGGATGAAGAGGGGGTGAAATGTTGCTCTGGAGAGAAGTTTGGGGCTGGCGTGTGAATGATGTTCATCTCAATCTGTGGAGTAGTCGATATCGAGATTTACACTACAGTTTTCACGGTGAATAGTTCTTGTCGGCCTTGCTCAATTAGCCACGATCGGCTTACCGTGAAGCGAAAAAATTGATGTTGCGATATTTTTTGGCGTACAATACCGTTCATTTTGAGATTTGAAAAATTAGTACCCATTGTACGGCATCCGACAACGTGGTTGACATGTGTTGATGACGCACATCCCACGCGGAATTAGTCCACACTAAAGGTCCGAGCTCCTTCAGTCCGAACGTCCAATTTGCAACTTCTGCTTACAACATTCGTTACTGCTAACTTATTCAATGATACAGCGATTCGAGCCTCGCACATTTGTGCTCCCATAATTGCCTCGCGACTCAAATCTACAGCATGCGCTCGATTTCAATCTCAATCGCCCTCCACCCGCAATGCCCCGCGCGTTCCCGCCCGTAGAACAAGACCTGCCAAAAAGCCGCAATGCGCCCAAGACTAGACTTTCCGCGTCAATCGTCGAGAGCGTAGCAGGTTTCAGCGCAGGTGTGGTCTCGTGTCTGGCCGCACATCCGCTCGACCTGCTGAAGAACCGACTACAGCTCAACACCCAGACGCGATCACGGCCCGGCGACTCGTTCCGCATCCTTTCAAATGTGATCAAAAATGAGGGCGGCGTGAGAGCGCTGTACAGAGGCCTGTGGCCGAACTTACTGGGGAACAGTTTGGGTTGGGGGCTTTATTTTCTCTTCTATGGAAACTTGAAAGCGGTTTTTCAGACGAGGAAGAAAGAGGGCGAGCATCTTGGGAGTGCCGAATTCTTTAGTGCGAGTATCATAGCTGGTACGATACCGCTCCCCAACTGCACACCTTTTGATCTCAACTGATGATTCCGTGTCAGGGCTGTTGACAGGCGCCTGCACCAACCCCATCTGGGTCGTAAAAACCCGCATGCTCGAACGCGGCGCAAACCATCCCTCAGCCTACAAATCCATGTTCGTCGGCCTTTCCCACGTCTATGCAACCCGAGGCCTCAAGGGCCTTTGGGCGGGCTTCATACCATCTTCCCTAGGCGTGCTGCACGGCGCTGTGCAGTTTAGTATATACGAGAACATGAAGAAGAGGCGCGGGTCGCAAGTTGGCGGGCAAGAACGATTAAGTAATTGGGAGTACGTGTACATGAGCGGTGGGAGTAAGTTGTTGGCCGGTGCAATTACGTATCCGTATCAGCCGATTAGGGCGCGCATGCAGCAGTATAGTGCAGCGGAGAAGTATTCGGGGTTGCTAGATGTGTTGAGGAAGACGTATAGGAATGAGGGTCTTTTCGCGTTCTACAAAGGGTGAGTATAAATTTTGAGATGGGCTGATGATGCGCTAACGTTGTGATAGTGTTATCCCAAACACGTTGAGGGTCATTCCGACGACGATTGTCACGTTCGTGGTGTATGAGAATACTAAGCTGTATCTGCCAAAGATGTTCGACGATGACAGGGAGTTGGCGCATGATGAGGAGTGAGAAGCGAGCTGGGTCAAACGTGAGACTGTTGAAACTATGGTAGCTTTCACCCAGCCTTCTGGGAGCCTTCCATCACGTGAGAGCTTTTGACACGCTGCGACCGCGCATGGCAATGCGTTATCACTGAGCTGGCATCGCGATCGGAAACTTCCTCTGGTCTTCCCGCCCCATCGCTCAGCGACTGCAAGCACCTCCACTCCAGGACCGCCCGCTCAACTCTCGCAACGAAAGAGCGCTCACCGCAGACATGCCTCAGCCGAGCAATGGTACTTTCGGCCGCAACACGTCGAAGACTGTTACGCCAGGCCTGTCACGAGCTCATACTGTCGCAGCCTCTTCGACCATCCATCCCATCACGCCCGTGTCTGCGACTCCATCAAAACGCCACCGGGGCCGTCGACTGACATCACTGTTTGAGCGCCGTCATGGGCGCAAGACGGACCTTGACATGTTGACTCCGTCGACTCAAGCTCTCGGGCCGCCGACACCACCACCCACAATCTCGAAGCTAGCAAAAGCCTTCGTCGACTCTTTGAACACCTACCAGCTATCGGACTTCCTCGTCTGGATGCTGTACCACGACGTCGTGGAGCTTCCTGATTCACCAACCGCGTGGTATCAGCCCATCAACAAGCTGGACATGCGCGGCTGGGTGGCGTTGGGCGAGTTCTTGTTGAATACATCGAAGGCCATGGACACAAGCTACGGCTTCGATCTTGTTGTGCTCGACTCGATCTGCGACCGCATCGGACTCCAGCGCAGCACAGTTCACTCTCTGCTGATTCAGTTCGCTGATCCAGAAAAGATGGCGTACTCTCAGATCGCCACAGTCGTCAATCAGGCTGTCGCGAACTTCATGACGAAAGTCGAGATCTACGAAGCCGTCCGAGCCAAACTTCAGGAGCTCGAGAAGTTGGCTTCCCGCCAGCAGCCCACCCATACTTCTGAGTTTGAAGTGTGGCACGCCCAGGTCGTCAAGCACATTCGAGACCTCTTGAAACTCGTCGTCGAGCCTCGTATCGCTAATCTTCGGTCTGGTACGCCTCTAGTCACCGCAGCGACTGCAGCACAGTTGCCCAAGGACGTCAAAGACGGCATCAAGCTCACCTACGCGTACGAAGCTATGCAACCGAAGCGCCAGGTCCCCCTCCATCGATACGGCATCTACCCGGACCTCCAGATCGTAACGCCGCCGCCCTCGCCACCTCATTCGGAAGAGGTTGAGCGAGCCCGTCTTCATGCAATGCAATTGCTGGCAGACAATCATGATCTCCGTGCACAGGTCGATGCACTGCAGGACAACAAGAAAGAGCTAGAGAAGTCGAATGAGAAGCTGGCCGTTCGCTTTCATAAGCTGCAGCGTTCACAACCGCGGGAGTATGTCGAGGTCCCAGATCCCAACGATGTTTTCACTTCCTCACGGGCAAATCGAACTGTCGCCGAAGACGTGCAAGACTGCTCGAGCAAACAGCCGCAACCATTATCCAACGACGGCATCGCACCGCAGCCTTTCACTCCACTACTCACGCGACAGCGCTCGACTGTCCTCTCCCAGAACTACGACGACATCTTCTCCGGTCTTGACACGCCGCCGACACCGCCAGTCCGCCTCTCGGCTCCAGCTACAGGCGGATTGCTCGAGCCCAATGTACCGCGGCGTGTGGGTCGACGGAGCGGTTTGATATTCACGTCGGATCAGAAGAACTTGTTGGCGGCGATTCGTGGGGTGGATGGTGAGGATGAGGACTGGGAGGGAGGCGAAGTGAGGACACCGACACCGGCGGGGAGGAAGTGAGTCGTGGGTGGAGTGGGGTTGCTAGGGAGAAGGTGCTTGAGAACAGATTTCGATGTGACATATGGATAGGTATGGACACGGGAATACATAGAAGGCAAAGCATGGTATCACGCGCAAAAGCTAAATGATACGTTCCGTTGTAGACACATGGGTACTCAGATGGGTGCGTCCGAGCTATAACATCAGACAAACCCGCATCGTCGTATCGTCGTATGAAAGAGACGATGGACCTTTCCAGATGAATATTGTATCCGATTTGTAGAAATGAGTACCGTCTCACACCAGGTGCATTATGCATCCCAGCGCATTCCGTTTCCGTGTTCCCGCCCATCTCTAGAACT
>Ga0265798_10003299_pt1 | contig 23028 bp, 18 predicted proteins | sample P3T30metagenome_FD_192430 | JGI IMG/M metagenome (GOLD analysis project Ga0265798, IMG submission 192430) | Plant litter microbial communities from East Loma Ridge, Irvine, California - P3 T30 | ecosystem: Environmental > Terrestrial > Plant litter > Unclassified | place: USA: California... | reverse complement strand
GCAAGTGGCCGCGACCATCGGCGTGGGCGGCGTGTTCTGGCTGCGCGACCAGGCGCGCCAGCGCGCCACGCCCGTGCTCGACAGCGGTCCGCCGGCCGCGATCGCGCTGGATGCCGCCGCCGCCACCCTGCGCCACGGCGGCTTGCCCGCCCTGCGCAGCCTGCTGCCCGACATGCGGCGCCCCCAACTGTTCGTGCTCGACGCAGCGCGCCACGAACTGCTGGGCCGCGCGGTGCCGGCCGAACTGATGCATGCAGTCGAACGCGAGCTGCGCGACGGCGCCCAGGGTGGCGACAGCGCCGTGTGGCGTGGCGCGCGGCGCCTGGTCGGCCCGGGCGGCGAGCAGTACATCGCGTTCGTGTCGCGTGACTTCGGGCGCCAGATCGGCCGGGACGCCGGCCGCCAGGACGGGCTGCGCGACGGTACCGGCCCCGATACGCTGACGCCGGGCCTTGGGCCCGGCCCGGGCCCTCGTCGCCGTATCGGCCAGAGCGTCGTGATCGGCGCCACCGTGCTGGCCAGCCTGCTGTTCGCGGCGCTGCTGGCCTGGTATTTCTCGCGCCCCATCCGCGCGCTGCGCAGCGCCTTCGAGGCCGCCGCCGCCGGTGACCTGGCGCCACGCTTCGGTCCGGGCGCCAAGGGCGGCGACGAACTGGTCGACCTGGGCCGCGACTTCGACCGCATGAGCGCCCGCCTGCGCGCGCTGATGGATGGCCAGCGCCGCCTGCTGCACGACGTCTCGCACGAACTGCGCTCGCCGCTTGCGCGCATGCAGGCGGCGCTCGGCCTGGCGCACCAGCAGCCAGACAAGATCGCCATCACGCTCGAACGCATCGAGCGCGAAAGCAACCGCATGGATAAGCTGATTGGCGAACTCTTGACGTTGTCGCGCCTGGAAGCGTCGCCAGACGTGCTGCGGCGCGAACCGGTGGATCTGGTGGAGCTGGTCGACGGGCTGGTCGCCGATGCGCGCTTCGAAGCCGGCCAGGCCGGGGCCGCAGACGGTCACGGCGCGCCACTGCGCGTCGACTTCGACGCCGATGACAACGTCAACGTCAGCGGCGACCCGGACCTGCTCTGGAGCGCGTTCGAGAACGTGGTGCGCAACGCCGCGAAACATGGCGCACCGGGCGGCGTCGTGGCGGTGTCCGTGCGCACCGTGGATGGCGTGGCAAGGGTCGAAGTGCGCGACCGGGGACCGGGCATCGCGCCCGAGGATCTTCCGGCGATTTTCCAGCCGTTCTTCCGCTCGGGCGCGTCGCGCACCGGTGTTGACGGGCACGGACTCGGACTGGCCATTGCGCAGCGCGTGGTGCAGGCGCATGACGGCGAGATCGTGGTGGTCAATCGCGACGGCGGGGGACTGCAGGTAACGATCACACTGCCTGCGAGCGGACGATGAAGTCTGCGGCTCAGCGCCCGTACCAATAGCGGGCGTGGCTCGCGCGGTAGGTCGTCACGTCCAGGCCGGGCCCGAACGCCAGCGTGACGGCACCGCGTTCATCGGTGCGAATGCGCTCGATGCCCATGGCGCCGTAGCGCGCGTACACCAGCTTCTGCGGGTGGCGATATCGATTGCGGTGGCCTACCTGGAAGATACCGACTGTTGGCGCAACCGCTCGCAGGAATGCCGCGCTCGACGAGGTGCCGCTGCCGTGGTGCGGTGCCAGCAGCACGTCGGCGCGCAGGCGGTCGGCGTCAAGGTCCAGCAGCGCGGCTTCCTGCGCCGCTTCGATATCGCCAGCCAGCAGGATCGCCTTGCCGCCCGCGCTGATGCGCAGCACGCAGCTGCGTGCATTGCTCTTCAGGCGCGGGTTGGCGTAGCTGGCGCTATCTGGCGCGAGCATCTCGAAGCGCACGCCGTCCCAGTGCCAGGCCTGGCCGGCGCGGCAACGGCCCGGGCGCATGGCCTTGCCCAGCAGCCGGTGGCCATCGGGCAGTGACGAGATCAGCTGCCCTACCCGCACCGTCTGCAGGACCGCTTCAGCGCCGCCGATGTGATCGAGGTCGCTGTGCGAAATCACCAGTGCATCGAGCTGGCCGATGCCCCGGCCGCGCAAGTACGGCAGGATCACGCGTGTGGCGCCGCTTGCGCCGGGCGCGTACAGCGGGCCGGTGTCGTACAGCAGGCGGTGGTGCTGCGTTTCGACCAGCAGGGCCATGCCCTGGCCGACATCAAAAGCCGTGATGTCGAATCGGCCTGCCGCCGGCGCATGCGGCAGGTGCGTCAGAAGCGGCGTCCAGGCCGCCAGACCTGCCCAGCGCTGCGGCCAGCCGCGCGGCGCCAGCATCCACGCAGTACCGGCCAGGGCCAGCACGAGAATCCACGGTGTTGGCGCGGGAGCGGTCCATACGGCCAGCGCGGGCGTGGACAACCACGTCAGGGGCCACACCAGGACGACGATTGCCAGGTGCGCGCTGCCCAGCACCAGATCGGCCAGCGGCGACGGCAGCACGCTGCCGGCCAGCGCCAGCGGCGTCACGAACAGGCTGATGACGGGAATGGCCACTGCGTTGGCAAGGGGGCTGACCAGCGACACCTGGCCGAATAGCAGCAGCGTGAGCGGCGCCAGGCCCAGCGTGACGGCCCACTGGGTGCGCGCCGCTACCACGAGACCGGCGCGCCAGCCGCGCGTGGGCACATCCAGGCGGCCACTGCATGCATACAGGATCGCCGCCACCGCCCCGAACGACAGCCAGAAGCCCGGCCACAGCATCGCCCACGGATCGCGCAGCACGGCCACGCCCAGCGCCAGGCACAGCACGTGCGACATCGCGGTGATGCGCCCGCACCACAGCGCCAGTGCGACCACCGCCAGCATGTAGAAGGTGCGCTGGGCTGGCACGCCGAAGCCTGCCAGCAGCACGTACAGCAGCGCCACCAGGGCGCCCGCCAGTGCGGCCGCTTTCTGGGCCGGCAGATGCAATGGCAGGTTCGCACCGGTGAAGAACGAGCGGCGCCACAGCCATGACGTGGCCCACGCAGCCAGCCCCGCCAGCATCGTGATGTGCAGCGTCGTATGTACAAGTTTGGCAAAAATGGACAGCGGTCCGCCCTATGAGACACAACCTCTCGTTGAACGGAGGCAGTCCATCACACCATGCTAAAAGTGGACAGGCCGAAGGTGGCAAAGTCCATTACGGCCGGGCGCCCTACTGGGCAACGCTCAGCCATTACAAAGGAACAAGGTACCACTTGCTTTAGAGGCAACCGCTCTCGTACACTGAGCTTCGACGGATAGTATTTTCCAGAAAACTGAATAACCTATTATAAAAACCACTATGCGAGCTGTTGCAGTAGAGGATTTGGTCAACTCAGTTCCGAGAGATCAACAAGCCAATGCCGAACATTTTTTTCAAAGGGTTTTCGACTCCCTGATGTGGACTCGGGTTATAGACGGGAAAGTTCAAGACGTTTCTGCAGTAAAGCAGTGGAAACACCGCGAGCCAGCCGAGGTAGAGAGCGACCTAGCGTACTTGGAAATCAACCGGAATGCGCTTCTCAGCGCGCTCTCGCATTACCTTTCAAACCCAAGGATTGCGTCAAAATATGCAGACTGGCTTTTCCTGAACATTCTCTCTTATGCCGAGTACATTGCGACTGTCAGTGAGACTCGCAAGACGCTCATGGGCATCGAACGCTACGTGGAAAGTCTCTTTCCGCCCAAAACCGTGCACACCTGGGACGTCTCAGTGTATGCCAAGCGGTCCTGGCACCTTCCGGTCGCGCTGGCAAGCATCGCTGTGAGCTGCGCAATCCACGCACTTGCCGGCGTCGCGGTCACGGCATATATCTTATTTGGCGCATATCGGCGAAAGAAGGCCTACGAACGAGTAAACGCTACGTTCGAGTCCATGTTCAAGGCCTATCTTTCATTCAATACAACTGATCTGAGCTGGGCGCACGTCGCCAATACGCTCAAGCGATCAAGCGAGGCTGGTGCGATATGGGATGCGTCGCTATATGCACTTGCGGAGCAGAGGGCAGGAGTACAGCCGACGCTTCTCCCAAACTAAAACAGGGATGTTGGGTGCTCTCCGAGCCAAGCGCTATTTAGGCCCTTGAGACGCACACTTAAAACGCCTAAAGAGGCCTACTTGCATTTCGTGCACTGGCCTCCGAGCGCCTGTGATCGGCTACGGAAGAACATGTATCGATAGCAGATGGGATAGGTTACGATTTAGCGCATTTGCGTCGTCACTCCTCCCGCAATCACACTCTACATTTATGCCATTTAGCAAAATAGCGCGAACCGATACGGCCCCAAAGCGCGTAGAAGAGTCAAGTTTTCTGTTCCTTGATCGTTCCGCACGACCCGAAATTGAGCGCGTTCGCTCGTATCTCTCAGAAGTGCTCAGTCGATATCCGGCGAGCGACCGAGACGAGCTTATAGCGCGGCTGCGAGCAGGCGACGAACAGGACTTCAGGTCTGCGACGTTTGAGCTATTTCTGCACGAAGGCTTAATACGGCTCGGGTACCAGGTTTCATGCCATCCCGATCCAGGTACCGGGTCACCGAAGCGACCCGATTTTCTAGTTCGCGATTCGGCCGGAGATGAATTCTTTTTAGAGGCCGTCCTGGCGTCCGAAGAAAACGGTAGTAATCCAGCTGCCGAGGCCATGAAAGAAGCTACGCTTGGGCGCCTTGATGCTGCGCCACATCAGGCGTTTATGCTCGATGTTTCAAGCGAAGGCGACCCGCGCACACAACCCTCCAGCAAGGACCTGATCAGACGCGTACACAAGTGGCTAGACACGCTCGATCCTCACGCGCTGAGAGCCTGCCTGACTGATGTGGGACCTGATGCCATGCCCGCGATTTCCTGGACCCATGAAGACTGGGAGCTGACGCTCAGGGCCCTTCCACTCTCGGAAGAGCGAAGTGGGCGATCTTCTCGGCTTATCGGAATCTCAGGAGGCGAAGCCCGAATAGTGAATACCTGGGCGCCCCTCCGGCGCGCAGTGAAAAAAAAGGCGACTCGCTATGGAACTGTGACGAAGCCTTACGTCGTCGCAGTAAATGCCGGTGTATTGCGTCTGGATGAAATTGATGAAGTCCAGGCTCTCTATGGGGAAGAATACTACTCGATCAAAATGATCGACGGCGAGGGATCGGGTGAATTGCTTCGCCGGCCAAATGGCGCATGGATGGGTCCCAACGGCCCAGAGAATTGCCGGGTCTCTGCAGTCTGGATTTTCAGCGAGCTAACTCCGTACACCCTTGCGAGTTGCAAAAGCACTTTATATGTAAACCCGTGGGCGAACATTCCTCCACCAACCCGGCTACAAAGTATGCCCACCAAGAAGATCGAAGGTGAGACTCTGGTGAGTATCCCTGGGACTGATCTGGCCACTCTCTACGGCCTCCCGGAGGGCTGGCCGGAATAAGCCGCGTGCATGCAACACAACCGTCGACGGCCAGTTAATCACGCCCTTGTGCAATTCGACGTACCTCGATCGCGACCGCCTACGCAACGTCTGCAAGCCCGACATCAACTTGAATCTACAGAGCTTATCAGAACATGAAGATAACTATTGTTGCGGACATATCGAGCCGGGTTTCCCAAGAGAGGCGTAACGCAGATCGGATTACTGCTGCGGCCATTTGTTTGCCAGGTGGCGCACTACGTCACATCAGAAAGCGGTTGCCTGTCGATCTGCCGAAGTGGCGCACCGCCGACGACGCAGCTGTCGAACTGGTCTCAGATATCGTTCTGCGTGAAGCGCTTGGCATTGGCGTTTTCTCGATTGAGAAATCGGATGAGACATGGGATCAGTTCTGGGGCGACGCTTCATCCCTTAACGCTGAATTCCGGGGGAAGATTAGCTTTATTAAAGCAGCATACTAAATCAAATGCCTTATGTTTGTAAGGTCGACTGCACTGGCGTGTGGAAGTGCGATCAACTCTGGTAATGTCATTCGGGTGCCAAAAAGGAAATACGAGATATCGACAGAGGAAAGCTATATCTTCGACAAGGAGATCGATGGGATTGATAATATCGAGGTATTCAAAGGCATCTGGCACCGCCAAAACGGAGGGTTGCAGCGCGCCGAACAGCTTGGAATCAGGCGTACCGTCGAGGACGTTCGACTTGCAACTGAGCAGGAAGAGCGTCTTTTAATGCTGCCCGACTATATTGCTGGTATTGCACATGCAGCCGCGAGCAGAGCCAATGTGCTAGCAGCTAGTCACGTGAGCGCAGGGTGCGTAGAACGGGTGCAGCGGCGTTTCAACCTGGCGCCGGCTTATCGCCTCTTACGCGAGCCGTTCTCGCTCACGCTCTCTGAAATACTAGGCGGCTAAGAGCGCCTAACAGCTCGTGGACCATTGTCGCCTTTAGGGCCTCATCAACAGCGTCGTTCGGTTGGAAAATCATCATTCACGCTATGTTCGGCTACGAGCACATCTTCGGGGAGCAGCTATTGACACGCACGCTGCATTTCAATTTTGGCTACGTATTTTCTGACCGCAGCAGGTGGCGGAGTCTATGAGTAAACTACAAATATTGCCGTCTAACATCCAGCGCATGCGAGCACCTTCGGAACTAAAAAGGCGACGTGAGTTTTGGTGATATTTGACGAGCCGTGATGTATGTTTGATAGCTCAGGCCGAGATGCTCGTTTGAGCGGACGGCAGTGACATCGACCGCCGTCCTAACAATCAATCGAATATTTCCTCGATGAGCTCGTCGATTGCCTTGCCGTCGATACCGCCGCGTGAGTCGTCCTTCGTAACAACTAAGGAGGCCCTAATGCCACCGCCCTCAGAAAGCAGCTCAACACCATTCTGCCGATACCATTCCAACTTCTTTTCCCACCGCTCCGCGTAGCTCGCATCGGCAAGCATGCCGCAATGTTCCCAGAGAATGGTCCTGCCAAGCGACTGGTCCTCGATTGTAAAATCGGGAAGGCGGTATCCCTTTCCGTCGACTCCATAAAACCGCACCTCGTAGCTGGCGTCAATTTCATGCGCAGCCAACGCATCGTCGATAATGACTTCCGACTTCGACCTGAGTAACGTACCTCGACGCGACCGATGAATCAACTTTTCATCGAGCCACTTGCCGTTCACTTGCACCGGCGCCGGTAGTAATTCTGGCGCCTCCTTTTCGAACAAATTCGTGAAGCGAGCTGGAATGACGGCGTTGTCATCTGTGGCCAGTTGTTGTAGGTCTGCCAAGTCACCCTGATGAAGAATTACAACCCGACGCTTCTGACGGGTCAAGGCTGTGTAGAGCATTTCGCGACTTATAAGCCGGCTCTTCTTGGGGAGCACAAGTATGGTGGTCTCAAATTCGCTGCCTTGAGCTTTGTGTACCGTGACCGCAAAAGCCAGTTCGAGTGACGGGCCTCTATCCGCGTCAAAATCTGCCTTCCCGAAGTTATAGACGAATCCCTGCTGCGAAGAAAACTCAACTTTTGTTCGCCACGGGTCGGTAGAGGAGCCGGCAGTTGCTACCTCCCCCTCTACAACGCCAATCTCACCATTTGCGATGTACTGAAGCGCCCCTTCTGCAGGATTCACAAATTTTCGCTTGTGATTGCGGACGTTGATAACTTTATCCCCATAGACAATCTCCTCAATGCCCCTGGGGGGAGTAGTCCTTGGCGCGCTGCGCCGACCGTTATTAGCCCAGGAAATAGCATCGGTTCGGAACGTGCGATGCAGCAGACGGTTGATGTCCTTGGCTCCGAATACATCGTGACGGAGCGGCGTTAGAACCTGCCAATTGTCGACTCGTGAGGCGGCACCGACCTCGAAACGAATATAGCCATTCTTTGGGAAGCCACCATAGCTCTGGGCAAACCCATGCTGGTCATCAATCCCTTTCAGCTCTAGTTCCGCACACAAACATTCCAACATCGTTTTCCTGAGTTCCTCAACCGAGTCCCAGCGATGAGTCCTCACTCGTCCGCTGGAGTCACCCTGGCCTCCAAGAATCGACCAAACCTCATCCTCGCCTGGTGCCAAAGGTCGCCCGCTGAACCAATTCGCCAATTGCAGGTCAAGTGGAAAACTATCCCCCTCACCAGAAGCCTTGTGTCGACGCTGGATAGTCAGTTCCGCATATCCTTTCCCCACCCGGGGAAACTGGACGCCGGTCTTTGGAGTAAGGTAGGTTACCGCATCGAAGAACGGTTTGCCCGCGCCTATTGGCGGCAACTGCCTCGGGTCTCCCACCAAGATGATTCTCTCAACAGTGCCTTTGATTGCGTCCAAAAGTGCTGACAACATATCTTCAGTCAGCATCGACGCTTCATCAACGATTACCGTTTTGCAGCCGACATAAGGAGCTCCAGCGACGGTCTTGTAGACCCCGGTGCGGCTGTCGAAGCGCCCACCGCAGCCCAACAGGAACTGAGCGAGGGTCGACGCGTCCTTTCCCGTCTTCTGACTCAATTGGACGCGGGCTTTGCCAGTTGGCGCCAAGAGCAGCACTCCTTTCTCCGCAATCGCCTCATGCTCGCAAAGCGCTTTGAGCACCGTGGTCTTCCCAGCGCCGGCTGGACCAATCAAGGTTGAAAAGCGTGCTGCGGCCAGCTCTGCCAACGCTGCTGCCTTCTCTTCGCGGGCACGCACTTCGTCCTTGTCAGAACTATCGAGTGGCGGCAGAAGACTATCGATCCTAGCTCTCCAGTCATTCTGAAGTTCAAAGCGCTTGCCAAGAAGAGCCCGGTTGTGAATCTCCTTCGAGAGCATTTTCTTGGATGCGAGGTAACGTTGAAGTTGCAACGCCGACCTACCTCCCTTGAGCGCTACGCGAAAGACCTCGTAGGGGAAGAACTCTGCACTTGCCTCAATCACGTCTTCGGAAGCTGGGCAAGGCGGCTCAAGTTTCGCACTACGAATTCCGAGGATTACCATCTCTTCTGGAAGTATGGTGTGACCCGCTTCTGCCGCGTGTTCGAGCTGACCAATTACCTGCGCTCGGATACGCCGTTTATCCAACGCGCCGGACATGCGTGAGGGCTCAGGTAAGGGATGCTTCGACGCTACCGCTTCGGTAGGATAAGCCCCGCGGTCGATGGTTTCTAGCGCCACACGTTCGAGCGTGTGCTCCTCCGACGCTGGGTATGAAAACCTGTCGCCTTCGTAGATGACGTAAGGGTTCTCGAGCAGCTGCTCATCAAGGTAGTTCAGTCCAGACGCGCCACGTACCGAGGAATGAAAGAAGCGGTCAGCTTGCTCATTGGTTAGTGCAAACCGCGCCAAGAGCTTGAGAAGCTCAAGCCGCTTTGGCTTCAACTTCTTCCAAATATCAGTTACGTCACTTGTCACTATGGCCCGAAGTGTCGGAGGCAGCGAAACTGGATTCCGCATCACTTTGTCCACAAGCGGCCAGGGGTCTTCATTGTCTCCCAACTGTTCAGCCAAGTGCAGTGCCAAGAAGTTTCCGTGTTGGGCACCTAAGGCAGTCAACGCCGCGCCAAGCCCCGGATAAGCCCCTCGCATGTTCCACAGTTCGGAAATTCTAGAATCAATCCACCGAAGTGCCTTCGGGATGTCCTGGCCGTCCAGGAGGACCGAGCGCGCTGCTTCGAGAGCATGTTTGCATTCAAGGAGCGCGGAAATTGCACCGTCATGACTGACATGTTCTGCAGCGTATGAAAATTCCGCCGACTGCCCTTCGGGCGAAAAGGCCAAGCAACGGTCCCAGTCGACAACGGCACCGCCCTCTTGTGCTGCGACCAGCTGCGCGTATGGCAGCAGAAATCCATCGCCATCACCACTCGGCCGAATCGAATGCTCAACAGTAATGTCCCAAACGTACGAGGTGTCTGCGTCGGCAGTGCGCCCCTCACGCTCGTATTGCAACGGTCTACCAACTCGCTTGACGCGTCCAACACCCACGATAACCCGGCGTGCGTCGTCCGAAAATGGCGTTTGCTTAGCGTAGACGAAGCACAAAGAATCGGCGGGTCTGATAGCCGAGAAAAAACCATCTAGCAATGCACGCTGATTGCGACCATTCTGTACCCACCCGCTATTGACGAGCCATTCAGGCTCAGTCGGTTCACGTGCGGGGTCAAAATCCAGATGCCACGAAGCCGACAATTTGTCCGCGTGCTCCCTACGCATCCACTTAAACGGGATACAGGTCGCAGAAAACGCTGGCTGTTGCTGCGTCATCATCCTAAGGTCATGATGTTCTGATGTACCGCTCTTTTTATATGGATGGATGAAGTCCCTGCGGAGAGTGAACGGAGCCATGAACGAGACGCGCTCTCGTACACATGGGGGTAGTTCGAGCTCGGTCAATTCATCGAAGCGGCGTCCTGCAACGCACTCTTCTGCATCGTCCATCTTCTTTGCTGCAACTTCGGGCAGAGCGACGCAAGCAGCGTTCTCCCGAGGCTTATTGCAGACTGTCCCCTTCCACTGGTTGTCATGCCACGGAACTCGAATGGATAGATGTTTGATGAATGCCATGTTTTTCCTTTTTTCGGTTTTGCTCGCCCTTGAAAGCGGCGTTAAGACTTTGCACGTCTCAATCCGGCTGAACTACTTTGCACGACATCATGCCCTTAGACAATGCTCTCGTGAAAATTTTCGAAAAAAATTTTAGGCATTGCGAAGAATGCGCGTATGCGACGAATTGTTTGAGACGGCAACGCCGACCTCACCTAGACATCGTTACGATTGACGATAAATGAATTACAGAATTCCCCTCCACTCAAGTGGGGTAGACGTAAATTGTGTCGCCGGCGCTGATGGCCCGCATGAGCAGTATCTGCACGCAGACTGCCCGGATGTGCGGCAAGCGGGTCTGCGCAAACCCCCGGATGCCAGGTTGTCGTTAAGGGCGCAGTCGCAATCAAAGTTCTGACGTTCATGCCGGTTAAGCTTGTAATTTTCCCGCTGGTCGAGCTTACAGCAACCAGGGCGAGGCGCCATGGGTGCGCTTAGCAGCCTTTCTCTGATACAATAAAATTTCCGATTACAACAGCGATCTCGTAGAGGAAAACTTGAATGGACTTGGTCTGGATTACACAGGGAAGTATCGGGACGATAGAAACCGGGGTTGCTGCTCGTGGCTTTTTTACGGATAAGGTCGAAAATTGTCGAGTGTATGTCTTTGGTTGTACCGGGGGCACAGTCTTTATGCACGACTCTGCGCAACTTCGGATAGAGGAAATTAAAGAGTACTTGGTCAGCCATGGCGACATGGTCAACATTTCGTATGCCTATGGTCTCCAGAACAATCAAGACCATATGCACAAAGCCAGGCTAGATGAGATTGCATCACATCTCAATTGCACGGACGTCACTACAGTTAAAATCTTGCGCCCTACATTTAGCGTTGCCTATATTCCAGGAACGGGGCTGGCGGATTATACAAATAAGTTGACTTCAACCGATACTATTTTACGCGACCCGCACCAAGAGGCACGCGAAGCTGTAAACATTCTAAACAATTTCTTTATTAAACCTAATAGCAGAGATGTTCCGCTTGATATCCAGTATCGGCAGGGTGCCTTCACGCAGGTCCCACAGCCAAGCTTATCGGCTATAGAAATGCTGAACAATCTCAAAAATGATGGAAATCATGGTCTACTTGGCGCAGTGGCGCTAAATCACTTTGGCGAAATTGCAGGCTTAAATCTACCTAACAATCTGAAAAACTTCGTCAAGGAAAATAATCTAGAGCCTGCATTGACCAGCCTTTCCCATCCAATGCATACAGATGAAATACTGAAGAAAAAACTGTTTGGCGAATTCAGGCAATTGCCAATTTTTAAATAGTATGGCTCTCTGGTTTTTCTATTGAATTTTTCGATAGCATGGATGAAATCAGAATTTTCCGATAAAGTGATAATCTTCTTCAATCTTGTACTTGCAGGCACCCAGAATGTTAATGGGCCCAACCCTAGGTCTGGACCGCTCTACTTTTGACCAGTGCCGTACCGGAAAATTTGCCCCGTCCACCTCTTCGTGCAAATAACGCCATGAACGCTTTCTCGCAGGAAGCAGCTCAGTGACGAACGCCTAAATCTAGGCCAGAGGTGCCGCTCAAACAAGGAAACTAATGCTCCAAATCACGACTGGGAAGCTCTTTGAGCACGGGACTGGTATCGAGAACTCACTTCGGGGAATCCTTTACACGAATCTTCGATTCGAGTACGGTAAAGAAAATTCTACAAGCGGACCGATGTACGGTTCACTGAAGCAATCGTCTGAACTGGGTATTTCGCCAAACGTCCTAATATATGAATTCACTGAACGCATCCAAGCAACGCCGGGACCTACAGTAATCCTGTCCCACGGCGCTGACTCATACGTTCACGATATGGCAATGGTACTTAGCCTAGTGTTCAATTGTACATGCTCTCCTGACATCGATTTGGTACGCCGACTCATCAACGGTCAGCGTGGAACTGCCACGGGGGAGGCTCCAAATGCGATGGTTCGCCGCACATTTGATAAGGAAATTTTCCTACAACCCAGCGACTCCATCGAATTCTCTGCATTCGTAGAGCACTTGCTTGGATTGAAGCGAAAAACGTACTTAGGAGTTATGCGGGCAATTCGCACCTATGTCACGGGCATACATCGCATAGCCGACGACTTTGAACTTGCGTACACGTTAATGGTTGCAGCCGCCGAATCCCTCACCCAAGACTTCGACGGTTACACCTCTGACTGGGAATCGGTATCGGAACAAAAGCGGATTCCTATCGATAGGGCTCTAGTTGGCGCCACGGATGAAATTGCAGACCGTGTCCGTACTGCGATTGTAGAAATAGAACACGCAGCATTGGGTCGCCGATTCCAGGAATTCGTTGCTTCACACGTATCACCAGAATACTTCGAAGGTCCTTTTCAGGTTCACTCTTTTCCGCCTGGAAGAAGTGAGCTGCCAGAACTGCTAGCATCGGCGTATCAAGCCCGGTCAAAATACGTGCATCAGCTACAGCGACTTCCAGACATGGCTGTGATGGGACATGGGCATTCTGAGACTGTACTCCCGATTGGGAGTACTCAGAAAATGCTAACCTTGGAGGGGCTGGCACGAATGATAAGGGATGTAATAATGAGCTTCGTACGTTCTCAACCAACCATCGATAAGGAGATTTATAACTGTTCGCTGGAAATTGCCGGTGTTAAGCTGGCCAGACTCGGGGGCAGTGGTTGGGTCGCAAATGTCGACGGTAATATCTCGGAACTCGGCAGAGTAAAACTTCAGGGCTTTACTGAGCAACTAGCTGACGCCTTCATGAAAGTCCCCGACGCGACCGTTCCTGATATCAGCAACCTGTTGAAAAAGTTCAATTCACTAGCGGCAGGTATGCGGCCCGCTGACCGGCGCCCCTATTTCGCCATGCTACTTTTGTTCAATCTGATAGCTGGTGAGAAATCGGTTCCCAGGACAGCTGCACTCGAAAAGCTTCTGCAAGCAGACCTAAGCGAACCGAGCCCAGAAGCGCTATTAGTCCACGCAGTTTATGAAGACCCCGACGATTGGACAACGGCAGAATATGAAGCAGCTTTCCTGAACTATAAGCGTCGTCGAAGCAACAAAAACGGCTTGCGCTTACCGCGCCTATTCGAAGCAGCTATTGGCCTTGCATTGGTGGAGCGTTATCGCGCGGGGGGGAATATAGAGCGGTCTCGGCAAACGATTGTATCGGTCTCGGACGATTATCCTGAGCACCCAGAGCTCCGTAAAACGGCGAAGGGCTATCCGGAGGATTCTTCTTTGGACTGGAAAGAAATCCTTCTTCCGAAGCGAGCGACGGAGACAGCACCAACGTCGGCAAAGAGAAGCCCCAAACCTCGGAAAAAAATCTCGAAGCATCAGGTGGGTAAGGGAACAGAGCTCGCCAAAAAAACGGTCCGATTGCGGAAAAACAGCAGCTCACTAAACCACAGGAAGAAGGCACTCTGATCTTTCGCACTGACCTTTCATTGTGGACTACCATCCAACATCCAACGTCGTTAATTGAAGTAGTTGACGTCAACCTCTTTGAGCTTCGCGTCGGGGAGGACTCGTCTCACATCGGCCTGCGCACTGGCTCTCGCCGCTAAAACGTCGTGAGCTTGGCGCGTAAAATCAAGCGTGATGCGACCAGGGTGGCCAACACCGACCAACGCATCAGTGCAGCCGGCTTCTCCAAGCCGCTCGATGAGAACATCAATATCGACGTCCCTATCGATGAGTTCGTAGCTTAACTTGAACGTGAATACCATCGAACCTCCGTTGTCGCGTTGCCGTTTTCAGATGGGGGGATTGCCCACGTACTCTTGGAGCTTTCGCTCAACGGCTACTTTGTCCTGTATTAGCTCCTCATAAAATGGTCCCTGTTCGTGTTCAGCGATGAGGATGGTGTCGAGATAATTCAGGAACCACTGACCATCTGCGTCCTTCAGAATATCCCTCACGTGAGGCGCGTGAGCCGGTTGGTGGTAGTAGCCCAAATGCTCCTTCGAGGTCGCCACCGCAGAGCTTGCGAGGATAATTAGCGGATCTCTCGCATGCTTACTCTCCCCAATGTACGCTTCCGCAAGTGCATCGCCGAAGACCGTGATTTCATCGACATACGCCGGTCCGACAGATATTGCCCCCCTCACGAAGTAACCTCGCAATGCCATTTTCAGCTGGAACATCCCCAGTCTGTGGAAAGCGCTCCCGAATTCCATTTCGGCGTCGTCGTGAATGGGCCAGCCGATCACTATATTGTCAGTAAACGCCTTCAGAGCATAGGTATCCTTTGGGTAAATTTCTCTGAAGCAGAGGGTCAATAATGCCCTCTTCAAGTTCTCGCCTGCTTTCACTAAGAGCCTCATGAATCCGTCTCAGTTCCTGGTCAGAATTTCCATGCTCCTTGGACCGCGTCATCAAGTCAGAGTAGCCGAGAATATCCATGAAAACGAAAACAGATCGCTTAAGGGTGGGCGGGCAGGCGGTGTCTATATGTGGGTTACGTGACATATTCTAAGTGTGGGAGGGATGTTAATGGTCCAAGTCAAAACGCTTGAGCACCGAGATTCGTAATGTAAAACAAATGCTGTTCAACCTTCCACTGATCCGAGTTAGTTACGTACATTTTTTTAATACTTCTGGGAAATCAATTGTTCGAGCAATGACGCGTAGTAGCTGCCGTTTGGTGGTTCCGCTATCGATGAGATTAAAGTGATGCAAAAATACGTAGTTCGGTATCAAGACTGTTCGCAGTATTCAGCCAAGCCTGCATCAGTTGGTATGCCTGAATCGACTCACCGCTTCCTTGACGCCCCATACTCATCTGATCTTCGAAATGCGAGACCGAGAAACTGTTGACAGCTACGATCCAGGCTTCCTTACGAACGCCGACACTTCGTCTCCGGTCAGAAATAATTCCCCATAGTTGTTGTAGGGCATCTTTATGTGAACTTGCATTTGCATCAAAACGCTGGCCACCCAAAAGACGAATTCTATTTGTTAAAATTTGCGCAGCATTTTTGTCGGGCCAAGGGGAGAGCAAGGTCACCCAATTCACAGCTTTCAGATTCCGGTCTGCACTCACCAACATCTCGAGGTTCTTAATTGCTTGTGACCCTACTTCCGCCAATGCTCCGGCGGAGGATTCGGGCCTAACGCTAGAACTGCCGCATTTGACATGAACATACACCAGCCTTGTCGGGGACGACAATATAAAGTCTGCCGGCTCAGTTCCCATATCGGAACAAAGCACTAAGTCGACATCGGGTAAATAGCGATAGAAAGGACCCAAGTCTTTAACGGAAGGATTCTCTCCCGAGCATCCTTTTAGTTGATCAACTAAGTAAAATACGGATTCCGAAGAAAATTCGTCATTCGCAGTTTGCACTATTCCGTCCACATGCCCTTTCTCGGTCAAGCGGCTGTTTAGCAATGCGGGTAACCCGGTTAATACTTCAGACAAATTTGAGTTTCGCACGCTAAAGCCGTCCTGAGTGGGTAATTTTAGCTCGTATAACTTGCCTGCTGAAAAAGAAATTCCGTCTTTAAAGAATGCTTTATGAAGAGATTTCGATAGAAAATCTTCATTCCCGATTTCCGCGCCCCAAGTGAACGTCAAATAGGGATGCTCGTTCTGCACGACAACCGTAACCATAGATTCGTTGATGCCTTCGGCCAGAAGAAAGCTACCACCACTGCAGACACGGTAGAGGAAGTCATTGTCCAGAACGATTTGCTGACCGTTAAGCGTAAAGTTAATGGGGCTGTCATACGAAGAAAAATCAAAAACCAATGACTCAAGCAAGAGGTCAGCGTTCGCTGACACAGGCTTAGCGAATGAGTCAAGCATCCGGCTAGTGGGTTGTTCATCAGAGGCCAACCTCTGCTCAATTGTTGTGAACCAGTCGTTCAAATCTGCCAGGTTAAATTTGCTTTGCATTTGGTCCGAAATGCGACCTGAATCTACGCCAACGTAATAACTTCCCGTTTTTATTCCGTTCGCGTTCAATGTGTCGCACTTCACGGTTGCCATGCGATATGCTGCGTTTGCCTGTTGCCCGCCGATTTCATCAAGGTTGGAGCCTCTCATCATGATGGCCTCGGGCCTTCGGCGTGCTGAGCTGATTGATCGCGTGCTTGCCTCTTTCGGACGTACAGATGATCCCATCGTCATCACGCGCAGGAGGCGGTCTTGCTCAAGAGGGCCTTTTGTCTGAAGCTCTTCATCCCAGCTGAAAGTACGGCCACGGCTGTCGAATATCGCCAAAACGTGGTCAGCGAGCCGTTTGACTAAGGTGATCTCCAATGTCGGCTCGAAAAAAAGCGCGTCCGATATGAAGCGCGAACGCCGAAACGCGATAGCTACGAGTACAGTTATATCCGTCGATTCCGAACGACATATTCTTACTAGCTCACCGACGTCTGCACTTCTCCAATGCAGCGTGTCGACCATTTGTTCTAGGGCGAAGGCATCCTCTGTGTACAAGAAACAAACAGAGGCCGTTGGAATCGTTAGAGACGAATCCAGATCGAAAGTGGCTAGGTCGAATTTGCCTACAAACCTATTGTCGTGGTAGCTGAATTCGGGGAAAGCTTCCAGATAGAGTTCTATCAATCTGGCAGTATTAAGCGAGGCAAGAAACTTCATGACCGCCACAGGCGACCGCAATGAGCGATCGAAGCGCCGGTAATTCATCCACATTGCGGAGTTTGCGCTACCACCTAACTCAAGTACTAACGGCTGCAGATCTCCGGCGAGCCTGACAACGCGTCCAATAGTTTGCACAAGCTCTCGCCCGCTACCAAGAATATACGTGAGAACCAATAGCTTAGCAGCAGGTATATCTATGCCTTCGTCCAGCTTCTTCTGATGAATGAGCACGTTAAAATTGCTGGTGGCGATATCAGACGGAACACTTGCCTTTGCATTAATTCGTGCATCAGCGCCGACATATCGTTCATGTATTGCGATTACATTTGCGACCGAATTGAATAGCGAATAGAACCGTTCGACGTCATCAAAAGTTTTGCACTTGATTATGCATTTTGCGTCTGAATGAGCGTTGAGATACGCTTCCACCCGAGTAACGATCTCGTCAGCATGAATGCTCTCAAAGGTCGGCTCGCGGAGAATTGAGTCTTCCAGTGCTTGTCCGAAGGTGTACACATAGCTCGCATCAGCATCGATATTGAACTGAAACAGATCGTTTCTGTACGGTGTCGCAGTGACAACGATTTTATGTGCGCGTGAGCCTCTCACTAGAGTGCGCCAAATGGGAGATGGTTCGGAATGCCCCTCGTCGATAATGATAAGTTCAAATGTCGCCTGAACCGCCGCGAGGGCATTGGCATCAAGCATACCGAGTTTTTGGAAGGTGGCCACATAAATGCCGCCCTGCGAAATATCATCTATGTTCCCGAAAACCGATTTCTGGGTAACCGCCTCATCAGGACAAATCTTGCGGAAGAATGCGCCTTCGATGTCTTTCGTCAACTGATTGCACACCGCGCGTCGATGGCACAGCACGAGTACACGAGCCTGCGTTGAAAAGTGAGCCAAGCCTGTAATTACGCCAGATTTGCCTGCTCCAGTGGGGAGGCTGATCAAGCAAGAGCGATTGCTGGCTTCTGCGCGGACTGATTGGGCATACTTCAGTCCGATGACTAAGCTTTCTTGTTGGCATTTGCGTAGAGAGCGCCACAGGGTGGTCGGGATTGCCGAAAACTCGTCAGACTCTGCCATGTTCAGCCAAGTAAAAGTTAGTATCCATTCACTATATCCGCTAGGAAATTGCTTGGCAAGACCCAGCGGCCGAAAACGGGTACAGAGGCCAGCTACCTTTCGAATGCCAGGGCAGGAACTCGTCAACATGACTGAAGAGGTTATTGTCGATTTGGGCTAGTATATGGCGCGGCCAGGCTTCAGGGTCCACACCGTTGAGCTTGGCCACCACGATCAGTGTGTAAATGGGGCTAAAGGTCAGTTCGCAGCGAGTCAGCACAATCTATTAGTTGCTGTGATATGGACATCGTTGCGCAGATGTCTAAGGAAAGCGCGAATGTTGTAATTGAGACCTGATCCGGCTGGCAAGAATCACTACATAAAAGACCACACTTTGTTTTTTCCTTCATCGCACCTCGAAAGAGAGAGTAGTCTATAAACCAATGTTGGCCTGATAGCACTCCTTGCCCGGCAAAGATGGGGCGGAGCATTGACGTAGTACCGTAAAAATCACACGATTTTCAATCTGAAAGAATTGTTGCAGCACAGAAATCTGCTGCGCAAGGTCGCACGTATTACGTGTCGAAAGAATCAAGTTCCCAACGTCGTATTGTGCATATTCAATAGCGTTCTTTTGAAAGGCAAGATCATGGGAAACGAAAAGAAAGGCGAAGAAATAGTTCGGATTTATCGAGGTGAATGTAACAATGACGTTCTCGTCGAAATTCTGGGCGAGCCTATTGTGGCTCTAAAACAGATGAAGGCGGAGCCGTGGCTATTAAAAGATGCGGCAAAGAACAGTGAAAGTCCCGAGACCGAAAATAAGAAGGATTGACATTGCATTCTGTTTGAGTAATTTCTATTTGATCGCGAGCCACTACGGCTCGCGAACTTTTCAAAAGTTGGGATAATCCAGTATGGAGAAGACCGTAACACATGCCGCGGTCCGGCTGTATCCGACCGAAATCCTGATGAAAAATGGATCGTTGTCAACTTAAAAAGCTGCATAACGTACAGATGTTCCCGTCTAGCGACCTTGCTGATCATTGCCTTTTTCGAGGGTGAATATTATGAGGTTATATGCGATTTATTTGCCAGCCGGTACTTTTTTGCCAAAACCGAAGTCCAGCAAGCTATTGTTAAGCTTCAAGAGCTACAGTTACTAGTCGAGTTGAGCGACCCTTCGCATCTTCAGGTTGAGAAAACTCTTCAAAATTGGTCGAAATACGGGTGGGTGGACTCTGAAGACTACCACGTGGCGACGCTAAACTATCCCTTCGCGGACTATGTGGCAGATGGGCGAGCGATCGACCTTGAAAGAATGCGTCAATATTCTGATGCCGTGCCAGATATAGAGCGCACGAAGACATGTAAAAGTATATTACGCAGCCATCCCACGCCAACTGTGGCAGCGGCGTTAGAAAATTTAGATACGTCTTTCAAGGACATGTGGACTCATAGCCCGACACTAAAAATTCTTGATAAAGACATCTGTCTCAACGTTTTCTCAGCAGTCTTCGGTAAGCTTTGGGCAAGAAAGTTATCCGATGTTCCACATATCATAGCCGACGCAATTAGCAAGACCAGCCCATCAGGGGGAGCAAGGCACCCAACAGAAGGTTATTTGTTTGCTATTAGTGTTCAAGGTTTAATTCTTGGCATCTACCATTTCAACGTCGAATCCAATACGCTAGATTTGTTGAAGGATTTTGATGCCTCACAGTCGGCGTCAATCTCTGAGGACCACACTTCATACCGATTCGGTTGTGGTTAGGCAGGCGAACAGCTGCAATGTCCTGGTTTCGCACGCGCATTTAGGAATGTCTTTTATGAAGGCTCCGCATTGGATAGCTGCAGAGTTGTAGCCGCAGCTAGGACCAATTTTCGCTGAAGAGCTACGGAGTTATGCTTGGTGTTTGGAACTTTAGCCGTTCTACTCTAGGCTACAAACTACAGACGCACTGATTTATGAAAAACTCGATGGTGATCAACACTTTTCGGATGCGCTCTGGGATTTCTGCTTACAAAGATGAATGGTGGAGAATTTTGGCACTACATGGATTTCGAAAATCTAGCAATTATTGTTCAAATCGGTGAAAATAGAGTCGAGAAGTCCACTCCATTACTCAATGGGCTGGCTCATGGAGTTCTTGTAAAAAAAAATCATGAAAAAAATTCATCCAGCAATTTGAAATTGTCAATTCCAACATTTCCCCTTGCTACCTCCTTCATTAGATTAAAATCGCTTTCGCGATTCAGTCTATTGACCACTTCCTTATCATTTTCTTCCCAGAAGGTAGCGTATATATCTTTTGTGATAATAGTTGCATTTAGCAAGAAACGGAATTGCTCTTTTAGATAGTTGGCAGTTTCCGTAATATGTATTTCGACGTACTCATGCTTCCAATCTTCGTAAGACAACCTCATAAAATGATTGAAATCATGAATTTCTGCATGAATTCCAAAAAAATACCAGCTCATCCTAAGATTTTTAGAAATTTCATTAAGAAAATCAATGCGAGGATCATCTTGATCAATGACCATGAAATAATTCCGTCCAGAGTTAACTATAAGCTTCTTGTATATATCCTTGAAATTGCATATCATTTTAGACAGCGCGGGTTTCGATTGATCGAATTTATCAGCGATAAAAACTTCTCTGCGAAAATTTTTTAAGTTTTTCGAACTTATAACGTTACTTTCGCTTATAGGAAAGCTAATGGTTTGTTGATTTTTAACTTTTTTTGCCTGTGCTCTTGCTAATCGCTTGGCATCCTCAAAATAATTGATCTTCTTTGATACATCAATAAATAAGATAAAAACAGATTGTTTTTTCTTGGCCCAATACTTCACAGTATCAGTCTTAATGGAAGGGGTTTTTACGAGCCCTTTTTTTATAGCAATTTCGCGACTGCCCTTTATTTGTACTGAAATTTCCTCGCCGTCCATATGGCCATCGGCGCCGAAGAACTCCACTACGCCGTCGATACCGTAATCCCTTTCTGAAATCTCACGAAAAATTGCTTCATTTCCAATCAGCTCGCGCAATATAACGGTTGATTCCGTTTCAATTCTGTGTTCGTCTGTTCGTTTGGGCATACTTCTATGTATCCATAAATTAAATTTCACCCTAGCAACTATTTTCGTGTTTCATGTTGCAGTTAAATGAAATGCTCGCGTCTGCCCTACGAAGCGTAAGCTTATTGGCTGTTTCGTTGCAGACGAAGCCTATCATGCAAGATATTACGCTCAACGACAACGCCCTTGGTTCGTGGCGCAACGTTTTGATACGGTCGATTTCGTACAGACCTTGGCCGAGGTGACCACCGAACTGGCGATCGAAACTCGGCCTACCGCTTCACGTCCGACGCTGAGCGGCGCGAGGAACGGACGCGCAGGATGCTTTACAGGCTCGGCTACCGCCCCGGCAGGCGAAATGCTGGCCCAGGCCACGGACCGGCTGGCGGCGATCAGCGCAATTGAGCGGCGTCAGTTGACGGAAGCCAGCCGGACGACGGACCATCGGGTGCGTGATACGCAGCAGATGGCGATGCGCATGGGTTGGTGAATCAGCGTCGGTCAGGCCGTCGGGCGTCGCAGGATGCCTCGTGCCATTTGGTTGCGGCTTTCTACCCGTGTCAAGTCAAGCCGTGTGGAGGGGGCCGGGTGACTGGCGCCGACCCTGTGCCGGGCCACCGTCGCAACGGCGAAGCATCCGCTCTTCTCCACTATGTTGGGCGGCGCACCCAATTTTTCTGTCGCGTCACCGGTCCTGCCATGACATCTCCTTCCTGTTATCGCGTCAAGCGGCTACTCGAAAATCGGATCGACACGTTCACGGCTGGCTTGCAAGCCGCACCAGTGTCCAGCTGCTGTGCCGGCGAACGCGTTGTGCGAACGATGCACGTGGCAGCTGGCTGCCGGCAGCAAACCAGCGCGTGCCGTCGAGCGCTTCGCTGTCGTCACAACGCCACCATCCGCTGGCCGGACAGGCCGCACTGCTTTGCGCGACGCTGCCGATCAGGGCATCGTCGTGTGGCATGATGTTCAGGTCTGGCGCAAGGGCGGGAGCATGGTCAGATGCAAGGACGAGGGCAAGGTCTGGCGAAACATCGGGCGCAAGAACGGGGGCGAGACCAGGCACGCGACCGGGGGCGGCTACGCCGGTCACGGCCGGCGCTGGTGCGGCCTGAACCGGTACGCGCGGACGGTAACGCTTGTCCGCCAGACGCCAACGGGTCGGGCTTCGGCTTTCATAGCTGGGCTGCAAACCTCTGACACGCTGCCACACGGTTGGCTGCGGTAGCAGCAGCGCTTGGGGCATGCGCTTGCCGTCGGCGATGCACTGGCGTTGCCCGTTGTAGAAGCGCACGCGGGCGTTGACCTCGGTACATTGCCACCAGCCCGGGTGCGGACAACTGTCACCGTCCAGCGCGATGGCGCCGAGCGCAGTGGCCGGCGGTTCGACAACCGCTGGCAAGCTGACAATGCTCCCCGAACAGCGCCGCGCCACCTGGGACGTCCACCCCCTTGACCTGACCAGCACCGAATTCAATCTGCTCGAAGTCCTGGCCCGCAATGCCGGCCGCCCGGTCAGCAAGAATGACTTGTCCGAACAGGGCCTGGGCCGGCCGCTGGCGCGGTTCGACCGCAATATCGATGTCCACTTGAGCAGCCTGCGGCACAAGCTAGGGCCATTGGCCGACGGCCGCTCGTGCCTGCAGACGATTTACCGCCAGGGCTACCAGTTGATCAGGGAGTAGCATGGGCCGGTTGTTCTGGAAGTTCTTCCTGTGCATCCTGCTGGCGCAGGTGGCCGCGACCATCGGCGTGGGCGGCGTGTTCTGGCTGCGCGACCAGGCGCGCCAGCGCGCGACGCCCG
>Ga0265798_10003298_pt1 | contig 23032 bp, 19 predicted proteins | sample P3T30metagenome_FD_192430 | JGI IMG/M metagenome (GOLD analysis project Ga0265798, IMG submission 192430) | Plant litter microbial communities from East Loma Ridge, Irvine, California - P3 T30 | ecosystem: Environmental > Terrestrial > Plant litter > Unclassified | place: USA: California... | reverse complement strand
GAATCCTGAACATGGCCGTCTACACGCAGGTGTCAGCCGAGGCGCTGACCGCCTTTCTCGCGCGCTACGATTGCGGCGAACTGGTATCCTCGAAGGGCATCGCCGAGGGGGTGGAGAACACCAACTTCCTCGTCGACACCACCACCGGCCGCTTCATCCTGACGCTGTATGAGAAGCGGGTCGCGGCCGACGATCTGCCGTTCTTCATGGCGCTGCTCGAACACCTCGCCGCCAAAGGCCTGAACGTGCCGCCCGCGATCCCGGACCGCGCCGGCACGCTGATACAGGAGCTGGAGGGTCGCCCGGCGTGCCTCATCAAGTTTCTGTCGGGGGTGTCGGTCTCGCACCCCACGCCCGCGCAGGCCGAAGCAGCCGGTCAAGCGATGGCCGAGATGCACGGCGCCGTCCGCGATTTCACCGGCCGCCGCGCAAACTCGATGGGCATGACGAGTTGGCGCCCGCTGTTCGAGCGGTGCGGCCGTAGCCTCGACGAGATCGCGCCCGGTTTGTACGACGACCTGGGCAACGCGCTCGACGTGGTCACCGCCGCGTGGCCCGACGACGGGTTCGACCGTATCGCCATCCACGCCGATCTGTTTCCGGACAACGTGCTGATGCTCGGCGATCAAGTCTCCGGCCTGATCGACTTCTACTTCGCCTGCACCGACTTGCGCGTTTACGATCTCGCCATCATGCACAGCGCGTGGAGCTTCGATGCGAGCGGCGCGACCTATCACGCCGCCACGGGCGACGCGCTGATCCGCGGCTATGCGAGCGGTTTCGCGCTTCAACCGCATGAAACTGCGGCGTTCCCGCTGCTCGCCAGCGGCGCGTGCATCCGCTTCGCGCTGTCGCGCGCGTGGGACTGGCTCAATACGCCGGCCGACGCGCTGGTGACGCGGAAAGACCCGCTCGCCTATCTGCGGCGGCTCTCCCATTACAATCCTGCTTTGGTGAAACACGTACGATGAGCGAACTCGACAAGGTTGAAATCTTCACCGACGGCGCCTGCAAGGGCAATCCCGGCCCGGGTGGCTGGGGCGTGGTGCTGCGCATGGGGACGGCCGAGAAGGAGCTGTCCGGTGGCGAGGCGCTCACCACCAACAACCGCATGGAGATGACAGCGGCGATCGAGGGTCTGACGGCCCTGTCACGCCCCTGCCAGGTCACGCTTTCCACTGACAGCCGCTACGTGATGGATGGCCTCACCAAGTGGATCAAAGGCTGGCAAAAGAACGGCTGGAAGACCGCCGACAAGAAGCCGGTCAAGAACGCAGAATTATGGCAAGCGCTGCTCGCCGCGGCAAAGCCGCACCGGATCGAATGGAAATGGGTGAAGGGACACGCCGGCCACCCGGAGAACGAGCGCGCCGACCGACTCGCCAGCGATGCGGCGGTGGCGGCCGGGCGGCGCGGCTGAACCTCGCGTTCACGCAACCGCTCGGCGGGTGGTGACGAACGCGCATCACCTCGCTATGGCGCAGACATGAGCCAGATCACCCCCGAGATCGTCGCCCAGCACGGGCTGTCCGAAGACGAATATGCCCGCGTGCTGAAGGCGCTCGGCCGTGAGCCGAACCTGACCGAACTGGGCATCTTCTCGGTGATGTGGTCCGAGCATTGCAGCTACAAGTCGAGCCGCATCCACCTCAAGAAGCTGCCGACCACCGGTCCGCAAGTGATTTGCGGCCCGGGCGAGAATGCCGGTGTGGTCGATATCGGTGACGGGCAGGCAGCGATCTTCAAGATGGAGTCGCACAACCACCCTTCGTACATCGAGCCGTATCAGGGTGCGGCGACCGGCGTGGGGGGCATCCTGCGCGACGTGTTCACGATGGGTGCGCGCCCGATCGCGAATATGAACGCGCTGCGCTTCGGTTCGCCCGATCACCCCAAGATGCGTCACCTGATCGCGGGCGTGGTTCACGGCATCGGCGGCTACGGCAATTGCGTGGGCGTGCCGACGGTCGGCGGCGAGGTGAACTTCCACAAGGCGTATGACGGCAACATCCTCGTCAACGCGATGACGGTCGGCATCGCCGATACCGACAAGATCTTCTATTCGGCCGCCTCGGGCATCGGCAACCCGATCGTCTATGTCGGGTCCAAGACCGGGCGTGACGGCATTCATGGCGCGACGATGGCCTCGGCCGATTTCGGCGAGGATTCGGATGCCAAGCGCCCGACCGTTCAGGTCGGCGATCCGTTCACGGAGAAACTGCTGATCGAGGCGTGCCTCGAACTGATGGCGAGCGACGCGATCGTCGCCATCCAGGACATGGGCGCGGCCGGCCTCACCTCCTCCTCGGTCGAGATGGCGTCAAAGGGCGGCGTCGGCATCGAACTCGACATGAACGCGGTGCCGCAGCGCGAAACCGGCATGACGCCGTATGAGATGATGCTGAGCGAGAGCCAGGAGCGGATGCTCATGGTGCTGAAGCCCGGCCGGGAGGATTTCGCCGAGGCGATCTTCCGCAAGTGGGAGCTGGACTTCGCGGTGATCGGCACGGTGACCGACACCGGTCGCATGGTGCTGACCTTCAACGGCGAGACAGTGTGCGACATCCCGCTCGCGCCGCTCGCAGACGAGGCGCCGCTGTACGACCGCCCGTCGGTGAGCCGCGAGGAATACAAGGCATGGGCCGGCGTGAAGCCGCTCGACGAGACGCCGACCACCACCGACATCTGCGGCGACCTGCTCAAGCTGATGGCCTCGCCCGACATCGCGTCGCGGCGGTGGATCTGGGAGCAGTACGATACCCAGGTCGGCGGCGACACCGTGCAGCGCCCCGGCGGCGACTCGGCGGTGGTGCGGGTCCACGGCACGCAGAAGGGCATTGCGATCAGCACCGATTGCACGCCGCGCTATTGCTATGCCGACCCGTATGAAGGCGGCAAGCAGGCGATCGCCGAATGCTATCGCAACCTGTCGGCGGTTGGCGCAAAGCCGCTCGCGGTGACCAATTGCCTCAACTTTGCCAACCCGCAGCGTCCCGAAATCATGGCGCAGCTTACCGGTTGCCTCGACGGAATGGGCGACGCCTGTCGCGCGCTCGACTTCCCGATCGTGAGCGGCAACGTTTCGCTGTACAACGAATCCAAGGCGACCGGCGGCGGCTCGGCAATCCTGCCGACCCCGGCGATCGGCGGCATCGGCCTGCTGCCGGACTGGTCGAAGTCGGCGACCATCGCCTTCAAGGGCACTGGCGACGTGATCGTGCTGATCGGCAGCCGCACCGGCCATCTCGGCCAATCGCTATGGCTGCGCGAAGTTCACGGCCGCGAGGACGGCGCACCGCCCCCGGTCGATCTCGACGCCGAGCGCGCAGCCGGCGACTTCGTGCGCGCGGGCATCCGTGCCGGCGCGCTGACTGCGGTGCATGACGTCTCAGACGGCGGCGTTGCGGTGACGATCGCCGAGATGGCGCTGGCCGGTGGCGTCGGTGCGATGCTGAATGCGCCGTTGCCCTGTGGCGTTGCATGCGCGTTGTTCGGCGAGGATCAGGGGCTGTACGTCGCAACGGTCGCCGACCACCTGCTGATGGAGACGCTGAAGCGCGGCTATGCGGCTGGCGTCGAGATCGAGCGGATCGGCCGCACCATCGCCGACCGCATTATCTTCGAACTGCCCGATGACGACCACGTCGTCACGCTGGCCGATCTGCGCACCGCGCATGAGGGGTTCTTCCCCGCGCTGATGGGGGACGTGATCGCCTGATCGGGCGTTCACGTGCGCCGCGGGGAGCCTCGGCTTCGGTTGCGGAACCACGATGGTAATCACGCGAGGCAGGCATACTGCTCCGCTTTGACACTCTTGGCCTCCCCGCGCAGCGCGCTGCGCCATTTACCAACGCGGCCACCCCCCGTATCACGTCCGGCACGCACCAAGCGAGGCCTGGCATGACGACACCCTATACCCGATCGGGCACGCTGCGGGGCCTCGTGCTGGCGACGGCGCTGACCGGAACGCTGCTACTGCTGGCGAGCTTCGCTGGGGCGATCTGGTCGGGTGGAAGCCCGACGGCGTTGCTGACGGGGATTGCCAGCGGTGTGATCGGCGACGCCGCCTGGCGCGGGCCGGTGATGGGGCCGCTGCTCGGGCTGCTGGTGCATTTCATCGTGATCGGCGTGCTGGTCGATCTGTATATCGTCGCCTCGATCCGCCTGTCCGCGCTCAACCGTCACTGGCGTAGCAGCGGCGTGGTATTCGGGGCCCTCGCCTGGATCGTGCGCAATACGCTTGCCGCGCCACGCGACTGGCCGCCCGCATTCGTTGCTCTCACCCCGCGTGAGATGGTGGTGCAGATTCTTTTGCATGTCGCGCTGCTCGGCTTGCCGGTCGCGTTGCTCACACGTTGGGCGGCTCGCTGGAAGCGGTGAACTGCGGAGAACGATGCACACGGTATCGCGCCTACGCCGATCGAGAACGGACTCACCGCGATCACCCGCTGTTGGCCGCACTAGCGGCTGCTATGAGATCGGGGAATCCGCAAGCTCACCCACCCCGAACGTCGGTTCCAGGTGATCGCGCGCATGGCCGAGGAAACTACATGCGATTGCAGAACAACCCGGTCGCCCACGAGGGCTGATGCCCAGTCAGCGGGCGCTTGCCGCCAGCGCCCGCTCACGCAGGCGGGTGGCGGCAGCGGCATGGATGCCGGGTGCGGCGGCGAGGATACCAAACGCTTCCGCCCGCGCGGTGTTGAAGGCGAGCGTCCCGCCGAGCGCATCGGTAACGGTCGCGCCCGCCTCGCTCGCGATCAGCGCGGCGGCGGCGATGTCCCATTCGTTGCCCCAGCGCGCGGTGGCGACGAGATCGGCCTCGTCCGCCGCCACCATCGCGATGCGGAGCGCGATCGAGTTGGGCTTGTCGACGATGACGAGATCGCGGTCTCCCTTAGGCAGCGCATCGGTCGGCACGCGCGCGCCGACGATGTCGACGCGGTCGCTCGCGCGCAGCGGCACGCCGTTACGTGTCGCGCCCTCGCCCCGTACCGCACGCCAAACCTCGCCGCGCGCGGGTGCGTCGAGTACTCCGACCACCGGCACACCGCCATCGACCAACGCTACCGACACCGCCCAGCCCGGCCGCCCACGCAGGTAATCGCGCGTGCCGTCGATCGGATCGACCACCCAAAGTCTGCGGCAGGATAGCCTTGCGGCGCTGTCGGCGGTTTCCTCCGATAGCCAGCCCGCCGCCGGATCAAGCGCGGACAGGCGCGCGTGCAGCAACGCGTCGACTTCGAGGTCGATATCACTCACCGGATTGCCGGGCGACTTTTCCCAGCGCCCGAAGTCGGTCTTCCAGCGCGCCATCGCCAGCGCGCCAGCCTCGGCCGTGATCGCCGCGATCGTGTCGGCGAGCGCGTCAGCCACTCGCGATCGTCATCCCGTCGATGCGGATCGTCGGCACGTTGGTGGCGTAGCGGAATTCAAGGTCGTTCGCGGGCGTCAGTTCCCGGAACATGTCCTTGAGATTGCCCGCGATGGTCAGCTCGGCGACGGGGGTGGTGATCTCGCCGTTCTCGATAAGGAAGCCGGCAGCGCCGCGACTGTAATCGCCGGTCACGCCGTTCACACCCATGCCGATCAGTTCGGTTACGTAGATCCCGCGCGTGATGTCGCCGAGCAGAGCCTGGACGGACTGGTGACCGGCTGCCATGTGGAGGTTGCCGGTCGACACGCCGGGCGCACCGCCGACGCCGCGCGCAGCGTGTCCGGTCGGCTCAAGCCCGAGTTGGCGCGCCGAAGCGCTGTCGAGGAGCCATGTCTCGAGGATGCCGTCCTGCACGATCGCCATCGGCGACACCGGCAGGCCCTCGCCATCGAACGGTCGCGAGCGAAGTCCACGCGGCCGATGCGGATCATCGGCGATCTCGACACCCGGCGCGAACACCGCGCTGCCGAGCGCGTCGAGCAGGAAGCTGGTCCGACGCGTGATCGCCTGCCCGCTGATCGCACCAAGCAAGTGGCCGAGCAGGCTGGAGCCGACGCGCGGATCGAACAGCACAGGCATCGCGCCGCTTTCGATCCGGCCGGGATTGACGCGCGCAACCGCCCGTTCGCCGGCGCGGATACCGATCGCCTCGGCGCTTTCGAGGTCGCGGCGACGGCGGGTGGAATGGTAGGCATAATCGCGCACCATCGCGCCCCCCTCTCCCGCCAGAACGCTCGCCGACAGGCCGTAGCTGGTGGTGGCATAGGACGCCGCGAAGCCATGGCTAGTGGCGAGCGCCCAGATCGAGCGTGACGCACTGGCCGAGCCGCCTTCGCTGTTGGTGACGCCGGATACGCCGCGCGCGGCATCCTCCGCCGCAAGCGCGGCTTCCCGCAGCGACTCGGGCGATGCTTCCCCGCCGTCATCGAGATCGAGCTGTGGTGGCGCGCCGTGCATCAGGCGCTCCTGCGGCGCCAGCCCGGCCCAGGCGTCCTCGGGTGCTTCCCGCGCCATCGCGACGGCGCGATCAACCAGCGCGGCAACCGAGGCATCGGTGAAGTCGGAGGTGGAGACGCTGGCGGAGCGCTTGCCGACGAACACGCGGAGGCCGAGTTCGGCGCTCTCGCTGCGGCCGACGTCCTCAAGCGCGCCGAGGCGGACCGAGACGTCGAGCGCGGTGTCGGCGGCGAAGACCGCGTCGGCGGCGTCTGCGCCGGCGGCACGCGCGCGGTCTACGATGGCGGCGGCGCGGTCTCGCGCCTGATCGGTGGTCAACATGGGAGGGACTTAGGTGCGGTGGTGCCGAAGGTCAAAGCGTCGCGACGGTTCCGACGACAAAACACGCGGCAAACACCAGCAATCCGGCAAAACGGTTCGACCGGAACCGGGCGAGCGCGCCCGCGCCATCGTCGGGCGAGAGCGTGCCGACTTGCCAGGCGAAATGCACGGCGACCGGCAGAAGTGCAGCGATTGCAAGCGGATCGGGCCGCACTCGCCACAGCGCGGCAGCCCACAGCAGCAACGCGACGGCATAGAACAGGCCGACACCTGGGCGAACCTTGCGCCCCATGCGCAGTGCCGAGGAACGCACGCCGATCAACGCATCGTCCTCCCGGTCCTGCAAGGCGTAGATCGTGTCGTAGCCGATCACCCAGCAGATCGAGCCTGCATACAGCAGCAAACCGGGTGTGGTGAGCCGCCCGGCGATCTCGCTCCACCCGACCAGACACGCCCACGAAAACACCATGCCGAGCCACGCCTGCGGCCACCAGGTGATGCGTTTCATGAACGGATATCCCGCCACGAGCGCGAGGCTAAGCAAGGCTACGATCTTCGCATAGGCCCCTAGCTGCAGCCAGACGATCAAACCTAACAGGCAAAGCGCAACCAACCAGACCCATGCCGCGCGCAGGCTGACCGCGCCGCTCGCCAGCGGGCGGCTGCGGGTGCGCGCGACCTGCCGGTCGAGATCGCGATCCACGATATCGTTGTACACGCAACCCGCGCCACGCATGGCGATGCTGCCGAGCAGCAGCCACAGGATCAGATCCCAACGCGTCAACGCACCGCCGGCGAGCGCCACGCCCCACGCGCCCGGCCAGAACAGCAGCCACCAGCCGATCGGGCGATCGAAGCGGGCGAGCAGCGCGAACGGCCGGGCAGCGGCGGGGAGGATGCCGACGAAGCCACGATGTTCGGTATCGGGGGTAAGGTTCACCTGAGTCATCCCCCCGCCCCGCGTTGCCCGACCGCGCCGTTACATAAGGCGATCGCCCTCACGCCGCCTCGCTGAACTGTAAGCTGGCCAGCCGGGCGTACAGGCCCCCCGCGCCGATCAGCTCCGCATGGGAACCACTCTCGACGATGCGGCCTTCGTTCATCACGATGATCCGGCGCGCGGCGCGCACGGTGGCGAGGCGGTGCGCGATCACCAGCGTGGTGCGGTTCGCCATCAGCCGTTCGAGCGCCTGCTGCACCAGCCGCTCGCTCTCGGCGTCGAGCGCGCTGGTCGCCTCGTCGAGGAGCAGGATCGGCGCATCGCGGAGCAGCGCGCGGGCGATGGCGAGGCGCTGGCGCTGGCCGCCGGACAGGCGCGCGCCGCCTTCGCCGAGGAACGTGTCGAGGCCTTCGGGCAGCTTGCGGAGGAACTCGGCGGCGTTGGCGGCTTCGCATGCCGCCCACACCTCTTCGTCACTCGCATCCCAGCGGCCGTAGCGCAGGTTGTCGCGGGCCGACGCGCCGAAGATCACCGTATCCTGCGGGACCATCGCAATGCGCCGGCGGATCGCTTCCGGGTCGGCCAGCGGCAGCGCGACACCGTCGATCCGCACTTCACCCGCGTCGGGGTCGTAAAAGCGCTGGAGCAACTGGAACAGCGTCGACTTGCCCGCCCCGGACGGGCCGACGATCGCCACCGTTTCACCCGGCGCGACGGCGAGGTTGAAGTCGTGCAGCGCCGCCACGTCGCGACGGGTCGGATAGCGGAACTCGACCTGCGCGAACTCGACCGTACCACGCGCGGGCTCCGGCAAGGCAAGCGGGGCGGCGGGTGCGGCGATGGTCGGGCGTTCGGCGAGCAGTTCGGACAGCCGCCCGGCAGCACCCGAGGCGCGCAGCAGATCGCCATAAACTTCTGTCAGCGAGCCGAACGAGCCGGTGACGATGCCGGCGGTCAGCACGAACGCGGCGAGCGACCCGCTCGACAGGCGGCCGCTCGCGACGTCGTTGACGGTATCCCACATCAGCAGCGTGACCGCGCCGAACAGCAGCCCCATCACCAGCGCCGTCATGATCGCGCGCAGCCGGAAACGCCGCTCGGCCGACTGGAAGCTGTTGTCGACCGCCAGCGCGAAGCGTTCGCCCTCGCGGCGCTGCTGGCCGAACGCCTGCACGATCTTCATCGCGCCCAGGGTCTCGACCGCAAGCGCGCCGATATCGGCGACACGGTCCTGGCTGGAACGCGAATATTGCCGCACGCGCCGCCCGAGCAGGAAGATCGGCGTGATGATGATCGGGATGCCGATGATGAGCGACAGCGCAAGCTTGGGCGCGAGCGCGAACAGGTAGATGATGCCGCCCACGCCGATCACCAGACTGCGCAAAGCGACCGAGATCGTGCTGCCGACCGCATTCTCGATCTGCGCGGTGTCCGAGGTCAGCCGCGAGGCGATTTCGGACGGGCGATTCTCCTCGAACCACGCCGGCGACAGCGTGAGCAGGTTGCGATGCACGGCGACGCGGATGTCCGCGACGGTGCGCTCGCCCAGCCACGACACGCAGTAGAAACGCGTCGCCGTCGCGAGGGCCAGCACCAGCACGACGAGGATGAGATGATGAAAATACGGGGCGACCGCCGCAGTCGACGCATGTTGCGCGAAGCCGTTGTCGACGATCTGCTTGAACGTCGCCGGGAAGAACAACGTCGCCCCCGCCGCCGCGACCAGCGCGACGAGCGCGAGCACGATCTGCAAGGGATAGCGCGTGGCATGGTGCCAGACCATGCCGAGATTGCTCAGCTTGCGAGACCCGCGCGGCTCTACCGTATCGACTTCAGCCATGCGCTGCGACTAGCAGGGTGGTCGCGCGCGCGCCACCGGCTGCGATCGGAAACGTCGATCAAGCTCATGAAAAATGAGTTTGGACCCTCCGCGTCCTAACGGATGTTATTGCAGTGCGGAAACATGTAAGGGGCTCGCATGCTGTATAACGCCTATGAACTGCAACGCTCCTTTCTGGCCGGCGCAAGCGCGATGGCCGACTTCAGCGCCGAACTACTCCAGAACCCGGCCAATCCGTTCGCCTATTTCGGCGGCGGGCCGGTGATCGCCTCCGCGCTCGAGGTGTTCGCGCACGCCGCCGCGCCGCGCGGCAAGCCGCATTTCGGGCTGACGCATACCGTGATAGACGGTAAGACGGTCGCCGTTACCGAGGAGATCGTGCTGCGCATGCCATTCGGGCAGCTCAAGCATTTCCGTCGCGAGGGCATCGAGGGCGGGCCGAAGCTGCTGATCGTCGCGCCGATGTCGGGCCATTTCGCCACGCTGCTGCGCGGCACGGTCGAGCGGATGCTGCCGAGCACCGACGTGTACATCACCGACTGGCGCGACGCGAAGCTCGCACCGATGTCCGACGGCGCGTTCGGGTTCGAGGATTATGTCGATTACGTGATCGCCTTCCTGGAGGCGATCGGTCCCGGCACCAACGTGCTCGCGGTGTGCCAGCCGTCGGTGCCGGTCTATGCCGCCGCCTGCGTGATGAGCGCGGACCGCAACCCGTGCCGGCCACGCACGCTGACGTTGATGGGCGGCCCGATCGACACGCGCGAGGCGCCGACCTCGGTCAATCTGCTCGCCACCGAACGGCCGCATAGCTGGTTCGAGCAGAACGTGATCGTCACCGTGCCGGTCACCTATCCGGGTGCGGGCCGCAAGGTGTATCCCGGCTTCCTGCAACTCGCCGGCTTCATGTCGATGAACCTCGGCAACCACCTCGTCTCGCATTGGGAGATGTTCAAGCATCTCGTGCAGGGCGATGACGAAAGCGCGGATACGACCAAGGCGTTCTACGAGGAATATCGCTCGGTCTGCGACATGACGGCGGAATTCTATCTGGAGACGATCGATCTCGTCTTCCAGAACCATGCCCTGCCCAAGGGCGAGATGATGCACCGTGGCCGCAAGGTCGATCCGGCGGCGATCACCGACATCGGCATCCTCGCCATCGAAGGCGTGCGCGACGATATCTCCGGGCTTGGCCAGACCAGGGCGGCGCTGAACATCGCGACCGCCTTGCCCGAGGACAAGAAGCGCTACTTCCGGGTCGATGCCGGGCATTACGGGATCTTCAACGGCAGCAAGTGGCGGAACCTGGTCGCACCGGTGGTGGAGCAGTGGATGGCTGCGAACGGCTGATCGTTCGCGCGGACGCCTGCGGATAAGAAAACGCCGGATCGTCGCGGGACGATCCGGCTTTTCTTTTGCTCCTGCGATCTGTCGCGGAAGGCGCGACGCGTGGGCGCCGCGCCGTCGCTCAGGCCGCCGTCGTCTCGACGAAGGCGTGGCTGCCGTCCTCGTCGCTCTTGATCTTGCCGCCGAACAGCATCTTGAGCCGGCCCGAGATCGACATGTCGGTCTCCCACAGCTCGGCGGTCGAGATGTCGAGGCGAAGCAACGTCAGGTTGGGGTCTTCCTTGCCACCCGGAAACCACGCCGAGACCTGCTCGTTCCACAGCTTGTCGATCATTGCGCGATCATTGTCGACGCGGACGTCGCCGGCGATGCAGGCGAAGAAATCGTGGCCCTTCGAGACGAACTGCGCCATCGCCTTGCCGCCGCCCGCCAAGCGATTGTCCTTGCCCGCGAAGAAGAACAGCGTGTCGACCTGATCCTTGTCGAGCTGCGCGGTCATCGGCTCGCTATGGCTGCCATCCATCAGCCCGACCATCAGGTACGGGCTGGCCGCCATCTTGTCCCACATGTCCTGCTTGATCTTGTGCGTGTCTGCCATTGTCATTCTCCTCTGCGGATCTGGCGAATGAACGACACAACGGCCGCTTGGTTGCGCAGGCGTGCCAAAGCCGCAGGCGACAGGCCGCCTGCGGCCACAGCCGGTCAGGCGATGGTCGGCACCATGCCACCCTCGACCCGGATCGCCGCACCGTTGGTGACGGCGGCGAGCGGGCTGGCGAGGAAAGCGGTCATCGCGGCGACCTCCTCCGCCTCGATCAGGCGGCGGATCAGCGAGAGCGGGCGCAGCTTGGTGAAGAATTCCGCCTCACGCTCGGCCTCCGGCGCGTCCTTGTTGTCGACCACCGAGCGAATGAACTCGACGATCCCCTCCGAGCGCGTCGGCCCGGGCTGCACGGTGTTGACGGTGACGTTGGTGCCGCGCGTCTGCTCGGCAAGCCCGCGCGAGATGGCGAGCTGCGCGGTCTTTGTCATGCCGTAATGCACCATCTCCGCCGGGATGAGCTGCGCGCTTTCGCTGGCGATGAAGATCACCCGTCCCCAGTCCTGCTCCAGCATCTTCGGGAAATAATGACGCGACAGGCGGATGCCGCTCATCACGTTGATTTCGAAGAAGCGGAACCAGTCGGCATCGGTGATGTCGCTGAAATGCTTTGCCTCGTAGATGCCGAGATTGTTGACGAGGATGTCGATCTGCGGGACCGCCGCGATCAGCGTCTCGCAGCCTTCGGCCGTGCCGGGATCGGCGAGAACTGCACGGACCCGCCCGACCGCGCCGACCTTGGCAGCAGCCTCGTCGAGTTTCGCCTGCGTGCGGCCGGTGATCGTCACGTCGGCCCCTTCCGCGGCGAGCCGCTCGGCGATGGCGAGGCCGATGCCCGCGGTCGACCCGGTAACGAGTGCGGTCTTGCCCTTGAGTTGCAGGTCCATGCGTGATGCTCCTTAAATCCGAACACCGTATATGGTGCGCCGCGCGGGCGTTGGGAGGGTGCGCGCCCTTGCACCGCCGCCCTTTGCCGCTATTGAGAGCGGCACTCACATGGACCCGGTGCAAATCCGGGTGGCTATTCCGGCCGCCGATCCGCCGGACCACGCACACAGATGACAGCGCCCCTGCTTTGCGGCCGGTCTGTGCCCGTACTGGTTTCCTTTATGACACAATCCTTCTCTCGCCTGCGTCGCGAATGGTTTGCCGACGCCACCGAAGCGCGCCGCGACGTGCTCGCCGGCATCGTCGTCGCGCTGGCGCTGATCCCGGAGGCGATCGGCTTCTCGATCATCTCCGGCGTCGATCCGCGCGTCGGCCTCTACGCCTCCGTTGCGATCGCGATGGTGACGGCGATCGTCGGCGGGCGACCGGCGATGATCTCCGCCGCGACCGCCGCCGTCGCGGTGGTGGTGACGCCGCTGGTGCACGACCATGGCCTGCAATATCTGTTCGCCGCGACCATCCTGATGGGCGTGTTCCAGATGATCGCCGGGGCGCTGCGGCTCGATCTGCTGATGCAGTTCGTGTCGCGCTCGGTCATCACCGGCTTCGTCAATGCGCTCGCCATCCTGATCTTCATGGCGCAATTGCCGCAATTCCTGGGGGTTAGCTGGCATACCTATGCAATGGTGGCAGGTGGGTTGGCGATCATCTACCTGTTCCCGCGCATCACCAAGGCGGTGCCCTCGCCGCTCGTCGCCATCCTCGTACTGGCCGGGGTGAGCATCTGGCTCGGCCTGCCGGTGCGCACCGTGTCCGACATGGGGCGCCTGCCCGAGGGGCTGCCGAGCCTGACGTGGCCGCAGGTGCCGCTGACGCTGGAGACGCTGCGCATCATCCTGCCGTACGCGCTGACGATGGCGGCGGTCGGCCTGCTCGAATCGATGATGACCGCGCAGATCGTCGATGACATGACTGACACCGACAGCGACAAGCGCCGCGAGTGCGTCGGCCAGGGCACCGCCAACATCGCGGCCGCGCTGGTCGGCGGCATGGGCGGGTGCGCGATGATCGGCCAGTCGGTCATCAACGTCACCTCGGGCGGGCGCAAGCGGTTGTCGACCTTCACCGCGGGCGCGTTCCTGCTGTTCCTGCTCGCGGTGCTGGGGCCGTGGGTCGGGCGGATCCCCATGCCGGCTCTGGTGGCGGTGATGGTGATGGTGTCGATCGGCACCTTCTCGTGGAACTCGATCGGCAATCTGCGCCGGCATCCGCCGACCTCCTCGGTGGTGATGCTGGCGACGGTGGTGACGGTGGTGGCGACGCATGATGTCGCACGCGGCGTGCTGGTCGGCGTGCTGCTGTCGGGCATCTTCTTCGCCGGCAAGGTGCGCCGCATGTTCGCGGTCGAGCGGATCGGCGACGAGGCGAGCGCGACCTACCGGGTGACGGGGCAGATCTTCTTCGCCTCGGTCGATCGCTTCACGCGGGCGTTCGCGGGTGAGGAACCGGCGCAAGCGGTGACGATCGACGTGACGGCCGCACACTTCTGGGACATTTCCGCCGTCGGCGCGCTCGACAAGGTGGTGGCGCGGCTGCGGCAGGGCGGACGTGTCGTGGAGGTGATCGGCTATAACACCGCCAGCGCCGATCTCGTCGATCGCTTCGCCCTTCACGACAAGACCGGTGTCGAACTGGGCGTGGTGCCGCATTAACGCTTGCTCCCCCCGCCACCTTTCCGCCATTCGCACCGCATGACTTTCCGTGTGGACATGGGGACCGACGCGAACGGCGGCACGGTGACGATCGACCTTGAGGAACTGCTCGCCACGCGCCTGCTGGTGCAGGGCAATTCCGGGTCGGGCAAATCGTACCTGCTGCGGCGCCTGCTGGAAGGCAGCGCGCGCGAGGTGCAGCAGATCATCATCGATCCAGAGGGCGATTTCGTCACGCTCGCCGGGCCGTACGGCCATGTCGCGATCGAGGCGGTGGATTATTCGATCGCCGAGATCACCCGCTTCGCCGCGCGCGCGCGCGAGCATCGTTCCTCGGTGGTGCTGAGCCTCGAAGGGTTGGAGATGGAGGGGCAGATGCGCTGCGCCGCCGCCTTCCTGATGGGGCTGTTCGATGCGCCGCGCGAACATTGGTATCCCGCGCTGGTGGTGATCGACGAAGCGCAGATCTTCGCGCCCGCCGCCGGGGCAGAAGTGATCGAGGAGGTCCGCCGCGCCTCGCTGTCGGCGATGGCGAACCTGATGTCGCGCGGGCGCAAGCGTGGCCTCGCCGGCATCATCGCCACGCAGCGACTCGCCAAATTGTCGAAGAACGTCGCGGCGGAGGCGTCGAACTTTCTGATGGGGCGCACCTTCCTCGATATCGACATGGCGCGCGCCGCTGATCTGCTCGGCATGGAGCGGCGGCAGGCGGAGCAGATCCGCGACCTGACGCGCGGCACGTTCCTGGGGCTGGGCCCGGCGATCGCGCGGCGGCCGATCATGGTGAAGATCGGGCAAGTCGTCACCTCGGCGCGCAGCGGCAGCCCGGTGCTGACCCCGCTGCCGCAATCGCAGACAACCGACATGCGCGAGCTGCTGATGACCGAGGTCGAGGTCGATGAGCCGACCCTGTTCATGCACGCCGCCGCCAACCCGCCACCGCCGCGCGTGCCCGGATCGGCCGATCTGATGGACAGCGTTATCGCAAGGCCGGAGCAGGTGCGCGCCGAGCCGGAACCGGTGCTCGAACCCGAAGCGCTGGAGGCGATCATCGTCGACGTGCTGCGTGCGATCGCCGAAGACCCCGAATCAGCCGGGCGGACCTCGGCGGTGCTGTATCAAGATTTTCAGGTGCGGTGCCGGATGGTCGGCGTCCGGCGTGCGCCGCTCGATCCGTCCGCGTTCGCGCGGCGGCTGGCGGCGGCACGGGCGGGCATCTTCGACGGGCTGGATACCGAGTGGGCGCCCGCGCTGACGATGGCGGCGACGTTGCCGGACGATATGCTCGGCGCGTTCCTGCTGGTGGCGCGCGCCGCGCGGGACGGCATCCCCTGCCCGACCGACGAGGATATCGCGCGGATCTACGGCACCAGTTCGCTCGGCCGCGCGCGGCGGGTGATGAGCTATATCGAGGGGCGCAACATCTTCGTGACGCGGGTCGATCTGTCCGGGCGGCGGTCGATCACGATCCCCGGGCTGGGCTGGACCACCGAATCGACCGAGGCCTGAGCGTCATACCGCCCAGGCGGCGACGTCATCCTCCTGCCCGATCAGCGCGAGGCCGTTGGCGATCGAGGTCAGTTCGCCGCCCGACGCGATGCGCTCCTCGCCGAAGCGGTTGGTGAACAGTGCGCGCACCGCCGGGATCAGCGAGGTGCCGCCGGTCAGGAACACGCGGTCGATGCCGGCCTCGTCCATACCGGATTCGGCGAGGGCGCGGTCCACCGTCGCCGCCATCCGCGCGAGATCGTCGGCGATCCAGCCTTCGAACTGTGCGCGGGTGACGGTCGCGTCGATCTTCACGCCCTCGCCGTCGAAGTGGAACTCCGCCGCCTCGACCTGCGACAATGCGCGCTTCAACTGGCCGACCGAATCGTACAGCCGGTAGCCCTGCTCCTGATCGATGATCGCGATCATCCGCCCGATCGCCTCCGGGTCGAGCGCGTTCTTTTGCAGCTTGTGCAGTTCCTCCAGCGTGCGACGGTTGCGCATCAGCGCGAGCCGCGACCAGTCGTTGAAATCGGCGAAATAGCCGCGCGGGATTTCGAGCTGCTTGTCGAACGACCGATATAGCCCGCCGTAGCCGAGGATCGGCAGCACCAGCTTGTCGACGATGCGCAAATCGAACTGGTCCCCCGCAATGCCGATACCGGCGTGGCCGAGCGGCGTGCAGCGTTTCGGCGCACCGGGCGGCGCCACCCGCACCACCGAGAAATCGCTGGTGCCGCCGCCGAAATCCGCCACCAGGATCGTCGCTGCATCCTCAACCTGCGCGGCATAGCTGAACGCCGCGCCGAGCGGTTCGTAGACATAGTGGATCTCCGCGCCGAACCCGGCGAACATCGCGTCGTAGCGTTGCCGCGCCAGCGCCTCGTCCGGGCGGCCGCCCGCGTAATGCACGGGCCGCCCGACCACGACGCGTTGCGGCGGGTGCGCGAGCGCACCGCCGGTGTGGCTGGCGAGCTTGGCGAGGAACAGCCGGCCGAGTTCCTCGAAGCGCATGCGCTTGTCGAAGATCGAGGCGTGTTCGAACGTCGCCGAAGCCGCGACTGATTTGAACGATTGCAGAAACCGGCTGCCCTGCGGAAACTCCAGATATTCGGCGATCGCCCACGGTCCGGCCTCGCACGCCAGGCCGCGCCCGCTGTCATCTTCGTAGAAACACAAGGCCGACCGGAACACCCCGCTGGTCTCGCCGGGCGCGGCGAAGTCGATCAGGTGCGGCTGCCCGTCCGCGCCGACGCGCGCGACGACGCTGTTGGTGGTGCCGAAATCGAGGCCGATCGCGTCGTGCATATGTTCCTCGCATACGGGGTCGGGCGCGCGGCTAAGCCGGTTGGCGCGTCAAACGCAAGGGTGTTACAAGCAGTCATGGCCGAGATCATCAATCTTCGCAGCGCGCGCAAGGCGAAAGCACGCGGAGGCGCCGCCGCCACCGCCGCGCAGAATCGCGCGCTGCATGGCCGTACGCTCGCGCAAAAGGCCGCGGATCATGCCGAGGCCGAACGGCATGAGCGCACGCTCGACGGCGCGCGGCGCGAGGAATGAAGCTCGACGATCTGTTCGTGCGCTATTTCGGCACCGACGATCTGGACGCGGTTACCCCCACTGCATTGCAGGCCGGTGCGGAGCGGTTGCGGGTCGAATTCGGGCTGGAGACGGATCGCGGACGGCGCTTTGGCATGTGGGCGCTGATGCAGATGCTCGGCGTCGCGCCCGATCTCGACGTGGCGTTCAAGGATGCGGCGGACCGCGATGCGGCGAGGACACTGATGGAGTTGTCGGAACGGACCGAGGACTGACCAATCGTCCGTCGCGGGCGAAGTCGAGGGCTGCAGCATAGCACAGCGTGTCTCGACCTGACCCGACACGATCGGCAAGCTTTACGCCATCTCGAGGATCACCGCGTCCACCGCGAGGCTCTCGCCCGCAGCGGCGTTGATCGCCTTCACCACGCCCGCCTTCTCGGCGCGCAGGATGTTCTCCATCTTCATCGCCTCGACCACGGCAAGCGGCTGGCCCGCTTCGACGTGATCTCCCTCGTCGACGTAGAGTTTCTGGAGCAGCCCGGGCATCGGGCAGAGCAGGAACTTCGACAGATCGGGCGGCACCTTGACGAGCAGGTGCTTCGCATAGGGCGCGACGTGCGCGGGCAGCACGCGCGCGATGTGGATGGCGCCACGCGCGTTGAGGCGGAAGCCAGTGCGCGTGCGGGTGATCTTCACGAACAGCGGCGTGCCGTCGACCTCCGCGTCGATCACGCGGTCGCCGGGCGTATATTCCATCGCGATGTCGATCTGGGTGCCGTCGACCGTGATCCGGTCCTCCGACAGCGATACCGCGTGGTCCGCCCCGGCGATCCTCACCACCCAGTCGGCGGGCGGATCGAGCCGGCGGCCAAGCTGGCCGTCGGTACGGCGCGCACGGTCCGCCTCCGCCGTCGCCGCGAACGCCGCCACCGCCGCCAGTTGGCCGAGCAGTGCGGGTGCGGCGGGTGCACCGGTGAAGCCGTCCGGATATTCCTCGGCGATGAAGCCGGTGGTGATGTTGCCGCTGCGGAAACGGTCGTGCTGCATCAGCGCGGACAGGAAATCGAGGTTGTTGCCGGGGCCGGTAATCTCGAACCGATCGAGCGCGGCGATCTGGAGGTCGATCGCGTCGATGCGCGTATCGGCATGGGTGATGAGCTTGGCGATCATCGGATCGTAGAACATGCTGACCTCGCCGCCCTCGCGCACGCCGTCGTCGACGCGGACATAGGGCGCGCCGCTCGCGACAGGGCCGTATTCCGGGCGCTCGTCCTCGGGCGGATCGTAATGCACCAGCCGCCCGATCGAGGGGAGGAAGCCGCGGTACGGATCTTCGGCATAGACGCGGTTCTCGATCGCCCAGCCGGTGAGCGTCACGTCATCCTGCGTAAACGGCAGCGGCTCGCCGGCGGCGACGCGGATCATCAGTTCGACCAGGTCGAGCCCGGTGACAGCCTCGGTGACCGGATGTTCGACCTGGAGCCGGGTGTTCATCTCGAGGAAGTAGAAGCCCTGCCCCGTCGTGTCCGCGCCCGATACGATCAGCTCGACCGTACCCGCCGAATAATAGCCGACCGCGCGGGCAAGCGCGACCGCCTGCTCGCCCATGTTCTTGCGCATGGCAGGGGTGACGAACGGCGACGGCGCTTCCTCCACCACCTTCTGGTGGCGGCGCTGGATCGAGCACTCGCGTTCGCCCAAATAGACGATGTTGCCGTGCTGATCGCCCATGACCTGAATTTCGATGTGACGCGGCGATTCGATGAACTTCTCGATGAACACGCGGTCGTCGCCGAAGCTGGCGAGACCTTCGCGCTTGGTCGCCTCGAAGCCCTCGCGCACGTCCTGCTCGCTGTACGCCAGCCGCATGCCCTTGCCGCCGCCGCCGGCGCTCGCCTTCATCATCACCGGATAGCCGATCTCCCCGGCGATCCGCACCGCCTCCTCGGTATCGGCGATTTCGCCGAGGAAGCCGGGCACGACGTTGACGCCGGCGGCCTTGGCGAGTTTCTTCGACTCGATCTTATCGCCCATCGCGGCGATGGCAGCAGGCGGCGGGCCGACGAAGGCGATGCCGGCCTCGGCACAGGCGCGCGCGAAGCTCTCGCGTTCGGAGAGGAAGCCGTAGCCGGGATGGATGCAGTCCGCGCCGGTTTCCCGCGCGGCGAGCAGGATCAGTTCGGCCTTGAGGTAGCTCTCCGCCGCCGGCGCCGGCCCGAGCCGCACCGCCTCGTCCGCCATCAGGACGTGCGGGCTGCGCGCATCCGCATCGGAATAGACCGCGACGGTGGCGATGCCCATCGCCTTGGCGGTGCGCATGACGCGGCACGCGATCTCGCCACGGTTGGCGACCAGGATTTTCTTGAACATCGGTCCTCGCCTATTTTTCGTGTTTGCTCGCGACCATGCGAGGTGTGCATCAATTGCCGCTTCCCCGGAGGCGGGGAAGCCGCAAGCATCATTCGCTCGCCATCAGCCCCTTGAGTTGCAGGCGCCGCGCGTTGGTGAGCGCGGTCTTGCATTGCGCAACGATCAGCGGCTGTCGCACGTCACCGGCATGCACCCCGCCCTCGACTCGGCAGGCAGCCGCACGGTACGTCCGCCACGCCTTCTGGCTGTCGAGCAACGCCGCCGCATAACTGAAGTGGCTACGCTTCTGGTCCTGCGCATCCTTGCCCGCCATGAACGCGTTGGTGATCTTCCACTGCCCGGCCAGCGCGGACTCCGCGTGGTCGAGTTCCACCAGCGCTGCCTTGGTGAGCGGGCCGGGTGACGGTGTCGCCTTAGGCGTAGGCGAGGCCTTGGGATGCGGCGTAGCGGCCGGATGCGGCGTCGGCGTTGCGGCGGCGAGCAGCAGGGTGGCGAGCGCGATCAACGCTGCGAGACCAGTTGCTTGAGCTGCGCGGTACGAGCGCGCGTCAACGCGGCGGTGCAGCTATAGACCAGCATCGGTTGCGCCGATCCGCCGCGCATCTCCATCGACTGGCTGCGGCATTCGGCATCGCGGAACGTGATCCACGCTCGCTGTGCCGCCACCAGCGCGGCGGAATAGCTGATCGCCTTGTCGGTAGCGCGGTCGATCGCGGCGTCCTGGCGCTTCGTCGCCGCGAGCGTGACGGCATATTGCCGGTTCAGCGCGGCATCGGCCGCGTTGGCGTCGCGACCGGCGCACTCGGTCATTGCCATCTGCGTCTGCGCGTTGCCGCAGTCGGGCACGGGCGCGGCGGCGAGCAGCAGCAGCGGGATCAACACGACGAACAGCTCTTGGCGGCGCGTGCCGGCTCCTCGCCCCGCATCGCCGTCACGCCCAGCTTCTCGAACAACACCGCATCCGCGCTGTCGCCGCGATTGCCGGTGGTGAGCAGCCGGTCGCCGGTGAAGATCGAGTTGGCGCCCGCCATGAAGCACAACGCCTGCGTCGCTTCCGACATGCTCTCGCGGCCGGCGGAGAGGCGCACCATGCTTAGCGGCATGGTGATTCGCGCGACGGCGACGGTGCGGACGAACTCGATATCGTCGATCTTGGCGAGCGGCGTGTCGGCGAGCATGTCGCCGAGCACGGTGCCCTTCACCGGCACGAGCGCGTTGACCGGTACGCTCTCCGGGTGACGTGGCAAGGTCGCAAGCGCGTGGACGAAGCCGACCCGGTCGCCGCGGGTCTCACCCATGCCGACGATACCGCCGCAGCACACGTTGATGCCCGCCTCGCGCACGTTCTCCAGCGTATCGAGCCGGTCCTGGAAGGTGCGCGTGGTGATGACCTCGCCATACTTTTCCGGCGAAGTGTCGATATTGTGGTTGTAGTAATCGAGGCCGGCTTCCGCGAGTTGATCGGCCTGTACAGGCGTCAGCATGCCGAGCGTCATGCAGGTTTCCATCCCCATCTGGCGGACACCGCGCACCATCTCGATGATGGCGGGCATGTCCTTGTCCTTGGGGTTGCGCCACGCCGCACCCATGCAGAAGCGCTGCGACCCGGCGTCCTTCGCCTGGGCCGCCGATTGCAATACCGTGCGCACGTCCATCAGCTTGGACGCCTTTAGGTCGGTCTCGGCGCTGGCGGACTGGTTGCAATAGCCGCAATCCTCCGGGCAGCCGCCGGTCTTGATCGACAGGAGCGTGCAGAGCTGGACCTGCGAGGGCGCATGGTGCGCGCGGTGGACGGTCTGCGCGCGGAACATCAGTTCGTCGAACGGCAGCGCGAACAGGTCGGCGATTTCCGCGCGGCTCCAGTCGGTGCGCACGTCCTTGTGCTGGACGGGTGCCGGTGCGGACTCGCCATGACCTTCGTGGCTGTGGACCGCTGCGTCGGCAACGGCACCAGGGATGAGGTCCAAACTCATTACGCGACTTCCTCGACAGGGGGCATGTTGTGCCCGAGCAATTTCAACACCTCGCCGGCCGCGTCCACCAGATTCGTACCCGGCCCGAAAATCCCCTGCACGCCGGCATCACGGAGCGTCTGGTAATCCTGTGCCGGGATCACCCCGCCGGCGATCACCTTGATGTCGGTGCGGCCGGCCTCGCGGAGGTGACCGATCAGTTCGGGGATCAGCGTCTTGTGCCCGGCGGCAAGGCTGGAGGCACCCACCACGTCGACGTCGCTCGCGATGGCAAGATCGGCGGCTTCCTTCGGCGTCTGGAACAGCGGACCCGGCACCACCTCGAAGCCGAGATCGCCGAACGCGGAGGACACGAGGTTGGCGCCGCGATCATGCCCGTCCTGCCCCATCTTGGCGACGAGCATGCGGGGCGCACGGCCCTTGGCGCGGGTGAGCGAACCGACGCCGTCGATCAGCCCCTGCCAGGTGGCATCCTCGCCATAGGCGCCGCCGTAGATGCCGGAAACCGGCGTCGGTCGCGTATCGTAGCGGCCGAACACGTCCTCCATCGCCGTGCTGATTTCGCCAAGGGTCGCGCGGGCGCGGGCGCACTCGACTGCGAGTTCGAGCAGGTTGGCGCTGCCCCTCGCACCCTCGCGCAAGGCATCGAGCGTCGCCTGACAGGCCGCCTCGTCGCGCCCCGCCTTCACCCTGGCGATGCGCGCGATCTGCGCCTCGCGCACCGCGACGTTGTCGACGTCGAGAATGTCGATCGGGTCTTCCTGCGCGAGTTTGTATTTGTTGACACCAACGATCACGTCCTCAGCCCGGTCAACCCGCGCGGCACGGCCGGCGCTCGCTTCCTCGATCATGCTTTTGGGCCAGCCCGCCGCGACCGCCTTGGCCATGCCGCCTTCGGCCTGCACGCGCTCGATAATCTCCCACGCGGCATCGACCAGTTGCTGCGTCAGACTCTCGACGTAATAGCTGCCGCCCAAGGGATCGACCACCTTGGTCATCCCGGTCTCTTCCTGCAACACGATCTGCGTGTTGCGAGCGATGCGGGCGGAGAAGTCGGTCGGCAGCGCGATCGCCTCGTCGAGCGCGTTGGTGTGGAGGCTCTGCGTTCCGCCCAGCATCGCCGCCATCGCCTCGATGGTGGTGCGCATGACGTTGTTGTACGGATCCTGCTCGGTGAGCGACACGCCCGAGGTCTGGCAATGCGTGCGCAGCATCTTGGAGCGCTCGTCTTGCGCGCCCAGTTGCGTCATCGCGCGGTGCCACAGCACGCGCGCGGCGCGCAGCTTGGCGATCTCCATGAAGAAGTTCATGCCGATCGCGAAGAAGAACGACAGGCGGCCGGCAAAGTTGTCGATGTCGAGGCCGGACGCCACACCGTATTTCACATATTCCATGCCGTCGGCGATTGTGAAGGCCAGCTCCTGCACCTGCGTCGCGCCGGCTTCCTGCATGTGATAGCCGCTGATCGAGATGCTGTTGAACTTGGGCATCTCGCGGCTGGTGTAGCCGAAGATATCCGAGATGATCCGCATGCTTGGCTCGGGCGGGTAGATATAGGTGTTGCGGACCATGAACTCCTTGAGGATGTCGTTCTGGATGGTCCCGTCGAGCAGC
>Ga0265798_10003295_pt1 | contig 23039 bp, 24 predicted proteins | sample P3T30metagenome_FD_192430 | JGI IMG/M metagenome (GOLD analysis project Ga0265798, IMG submission 192430) | Plant litter microbial communities from East Loma Ridge, Irvine, California - P3 T30 | ecosystem: Environmental > Terrestrial > Plant litter > Unclassified | place: USA: California... | reverse complement strand
CGGATAGGGAGGGCGCGTTTGTGTGGAGTTGGATGGTGGATGAGGGCGGGGATAAGAAGGTTAATCTTACGGAGGAGGAGAGGGAGCATGCGGCAAGGATGAAGGAGTTGGAAGAGTTGGAGAGGTAGGAGGAGGAGGCGGGGGTGGATTTGGATGAGTTGTATGGGGTGGGGATGAAGATGTAGGGGTGTGAGAAGGTTGAGAGATGGGCTGAGAAAGATTTTATTATCCGATTTGGGTCAGCGAGTGCTGAGATTTCCATATTGGAAGGCACCGCTTTCTCTCTATAGAACAACTCTCAGAAATGTACACAGCACTCTCTTCGTGACACGTCGTTCTTGTGGCATTTCGATACGAACGGGCACACAAAGTTCCTTCGTGAACCGGGTCCGGTAATGACGCGTTGGCCTCTCCATTGGCCGTTCGTGGGTGAGGTAGTGACCAAGCGGTGAGATGACGGCGCGTCGTTGGGACATGTAAGACTCGACGCGACAGAACTGATTTGCCAACCTCCTCTTCTACTTCAACCCTTCTGCAACATCACTCTTCCACCTACACACAGATTGCGAGCCGATTCTCACTCAACCCCGCACTACCCTGCGCAAACGCTCTCAGTCCCTCGCACACCTTCACTCCCCGCCCCTCCTCCGTCCCTCTCTCACCCGCACTCCCCACAACAATACCCTACCCACCAAACCAAATCCCCTCCCATAGATATACCCCCAAACTCTCAGTCCCTCCATCCTCAGCGCCTCTTGGTAGGGTGATACTTACATCGGCGGCAATGCGAATCTCCTTTGGGGCCATTGTTGGGTATCAAGCTGTTTGGGGGGCTTTTTGGTTTGGTTTTTTGCTTTTTTATTCTCACTTTGGTGAGGGAGCTTTCACGTAAGAATTAATGTGCTAGACACGTCTGCGCCGACTTTCTGGGACTGTGGATGTTTTCCTCTTTTGCAGATCCAATGGAGGTGTTGCGTACGCCTGGCCCAGATACGTCGTGTGGTTGGTGTAGAGGGTAGGTGAAAGTTCGCTTTGCGGTCACGATTTCGGCAATGAGGCACTCGGCCACAAGACAAGCAGGATTATCACATGATTGGAGGAGGACACGATATGACAATCCAGCGGGCGATGAAGTTTCAAGTGCCCCAATAGAAGGGTAAGATGTTCAACGCGAGGTATCTCCAGCCAGACCCAGCCTCTCTTCTACAACACCCACAATCTCTCTCCAGTCTTTCATCGCTCCACCCCCGACATCGCCACACGCCAGCTCCTTCTCCATCGGCTGCAATACCTCAATCCATCCGCCGTTCGTAACGCCCCACTGCCCCTCCAACACGTCAATCTGCTTCTTCGTAATGGGCTGAAACCACATCGCTGTGTTCATGCTCGGTGCGACTAATATCCTCTTCTTCCTCCTTGTCCCATCAACTGCTTGCTCCTCCGGCCACTGCACACCTGGTATGTCACGTACGGGATCAATCAAGCCCGTAGTATCCCACGCACGCACAACCGACAAGAGCAAATTGTCCGACCAGCCCTGCGTCATCTTCGCTAGCTCGTTGGCGCTCAGCGGCGCTATTACCATAATATCTGCCCAGCGCCGCAACTCGATGTGAAGGATCTTGTTGCCGCGCACCCACGGCTCCGCCCACTCGTCCGCGTCAAAATAGACGCCGTCTACATTCGAGAGCGCTTCTATGTCTGCTATCGATGGCTGCTCTGTGCTCTGGCCTTGCAGGAAGTTTGTGGCAGCGGCTGTGAAGATGAGGCGTATGCGCACGTTCTTGTGCTTTGCGAGCGCGTTGATCATGTTGGGGATTTTGATGGTTGCGACGGAGCCGGAGGCGCATAGGAGGATGTGTATCTTGTCATCTCGGTGGTCGAATGTGAAGGGATCGGTGCGGTGTTGTTCGTGGTGTTGATGTTGTACGGGCTTGATGCCGAGGGGCTTGAGGTCGCTGATCTGCGCGGACATGCTGTGTTGCTGGAGTCAGTATTGAGGGGGGATTAGTCAGGGAGCAATGAGGTTTGTGAGTTCTATGGTGGGTTTCTTTGCATGTGGAAGCGCATTACTAATGTGTATAGGTGTGAGGGAGACGTGATGTCGCCGCCTGCGGTTTCGCTTAGCGGCGGCTGCGCGTTCTTCCTAGCCTGCCACCTTCTTCGCGTCTCCTTCATCTACCACACCACAGCACCGGACTCACGTTTCGCGCAATTCCCAGGCCCACCACCGTCATGATCCCGCCTGTTGCAGACCGACCATCACTAGAGATTTCCTTACTTCACATCCTACTTGCACGTGCGCGAGCAGATGTACCACTATTGCGAATGCGCCGGAGGGATGTTAAAATCCCCAGCAACTTCCAAAAATTTAGAGACACCCCTTTGTTTGAGACATGAAGGTAGTATAGACGGCCTTCCACCGTACTAGCAACATCAATCGTATTTTCTCGGTCACGAAGGCTCCGTTGTGTCCATGGACTTAGGCCACACGCCCTGGTGTGTTCATACAATGCATCAATTCGTCTGCGCACAATGTCTCTCACAAACCATTGTCTTTCTTTCAACTCGGCGTGTATTCTCTTCCTCTTCAACGCAAACTCTCTCCAACACTCGAACATTGTCTATTCCTGCTTCACACAACCTAACAACTACAAAGCACCAAGACAGTATCAAAAACCGCGCACAACATGGACCAAGCTATTTACCTTGCCGCGATTGCCGTCTCGACGCTGTAATTTCTTCGTTCAGTGTTGTCACGTCCAACTATAGCTAACCAGGCACCGTAGAGTCGCACTCACTCATCGTTGATCATTGGATGAATTTGGCACCCAATGCACAAGACGAAGCACTGGCATCGTAGCACGTAGGTAATGTACCAATTCAACAATCACATCCTTCTATAAACTCAAACACCACACTTTCTCTCGTGATGACTTTTGTCTACACTCTGCATCATCGGATCAAGCCATTATTGCTGAGATTTCTCCTCCCCTTCGTCGAATACGTGTTCTGAGTCCAGAACACGATCCATGGTCGCATGTTTGATGAAAACGCTCGCGAAGCCCGCCAAAACTGAAATACCCAACATAACTTCAAAAAGGTTGCGAAATGCTTCGGCATATGCAACACGATACGCCGATAGCAGTGAGCCATCTGCCATTGAGTTCATGACCACAATGAACGCCTCGGCTTCTTTGGCGACATTCTCTTCCAAGCCCCGGGCAGCCAGATGCACGAGTAGCCTGTTCTGAACGACGACACCTCCAATCGCAACACCGAGACACATTCCAAATGTCCTCATGAAGGTATACATTGCTGCAGCATAGGCGCTATCTCGCTCCTGAGCAAGTGCTTGTAACGCAAAGTTCAAAGACGTGAGTACAAGTCCATGGCTGGGCCCGATTGTCAGAAAGAGCAGAATCCAGCCGTATGTTGGCGTAGAGGCCGAGAGGATGATGAGAAGGGCAGTCGACACAATTGTGGACGCCCATCCGGACCAGATCGCCCATCTGTAGCTACCCAGCTTTGTCATCAGTCCCCCAACAATGATGGATGTCGGCATGAGACCACCAATGATGGGAACGAGACCGACACCTGATAAGGTCGGACCGTAACCTTGAACCGACTGCAGGTACATGGGCAGGTAGTACAGATGGGAGAACATCTATGAGCGGTGTTAGACACAAGTGCGTACATGGCGAGCAAGCTAAAGAGAAGAGATCGCATACCAACAGGCCCTGCAATACTGCACACGAGTATGCTGCCATAGCTGCATGGTTCTGGAACAACCAGACCCTGAGAAAAGGCTGCGAAGCTCCATATCTCTCCCAGCACAACGTAACCATGATACCCGCAACGCCCAACACAATCGGCATGACTGTTCGCCAGCTGTCCCATGGATATTGCGTACCACCCCAAGTAATGCCAATGAGAAAGCTGCATGTACTGGAGATGAATAGAGACGCTCCAATCCAATCGGTCCGGAAGATACGCTCGCGTAAGCTCGCTCGCTGGGCTTTCAGGCGTATCACAAACGGGACCATGGCTAAACCTATAGCACAGAAAGGAAAATTGATGTAGAACACCCACCTCCATGTACTATACTCGGCGAAGCCACCGCCTGCCATAGGTCCGGTGATCAAGCCTACTGCCTGCGCAACCACGTTGTCAGCCACCATCAGGTTTCGGTCAGCTCGAGATGTTCAAAACGTACCCAGGCAAGCTGAATGAAGCTGTAGTATTTCGGTCGCTGGCGGAGCGGCACGATGTCTGTCATGACAACTAGGACGAGAGCAAGCGCTCCGCCGCCCCCAATGCCCTGCACCGCACGGCCGGCGAGCAGTGTTTGGAAATTCTGCGCTACGCAGCATACTGTCGTGCCGATTGTAAACAGAACCAGTGACAGGAAGAGCAGTTGACGCCGACCGAAGGCATCAGAGAGCGACACGATGAAGGGTTGGAAGATGGCACAAGTGACGAGGTAGGATGTCCCTGCCCAGAAGGTCTCGTTGGCCGTGCCATGAAGACTTCGACCAATGGCCTGTGCTTGTTAATCACAAGAGCCCGAATGTTTGAACTGAACTCACTGGCAGAGCGGGTCCTAGGATAGAACTGTCTAGAGATACGACAAGCGATATTAAAGCCAGGCAAAGGATAATGAGCCATGTACCTCGACTGGGCTTCCATTCTGCGGGCTTGTTGGAACCAGTGTCCGCAGTGCACTCTTGTGCCGCGCGTTCCAGTGCAGGCTCTGGTGTCACTGACGACTTGTTCAGCGTGTCCTTTCCCATCAAAGCCATTTTTGTCTGCGACCAGCCTCTCAAGCAGCAGAAAAGAAGTTGAACCAAGTATTAGAGACTCATCGAGTATCCAGCTTTGTATTGAGTGGTAGAAATAACGAATGTAATGCAAATTGCTGGTCGGAATTGAAGGCCAGACATGTAAGATGGAGAGGGAGCAAAAGATTCCACACGAAAAAGGGCAGACACTTTGCACCCAATATCGCAAGTGTGTCACGACATCCATCCTATAGGGCTGAGAACCTGTCGTGTCAGCCCCCACAATGCCTGCATACAGGCGGCCTGGAAAGTACGAAACGGGTAATAATCTGGAGATATTCTGTAGCATCGGAGAACGCGCAGCATTGGTCGCCTTACGCTGCGAAGGTGCTCGTATGAATTGAGTCAACCACTTTGACATTTGGTGTGATCTGAAGCTTAAAACACAACAAAAACGAGCACCTTGGTACCCCGTCGCCACCCAAAGACTACCTAGGTACTGTGCTTGTGCATCTGTGTTTAGACTAACGTGCTATGAAAATGCTCATGTCAGACATCAGAGCGTACTTCTCTAGCGGCGTACCAATGTTCCGGTACTACTACAGATGTGGCGTGGTACGTTGTGTATGGTGATTGACACGGATAAAGTAGCAGCTTGGCTGTCAGCCTGCATCTTTACCTTTCCTGGAATATTGCGAGAACACTAGAAGAGTGCCAAGACATAGTACACCGAAAGCCAAGTTATTTCACGATTACTTTGGGGCTGAAACCTCCGCATCAGGACTTGAGCCGAGATTGTTGAGATCTGACATACCTATCAAAGAACTCAGCCTTGCGCTTGAAGCGGCTGACATTGAATTCCCAGAATGCAGATGAACGGCCTATCATGATGTTGGACGGCGTCGAGTCAGCTGTGGGAAACATTGACTTTCGTTCCATGTGTTTTGGCCCTATCTAGCATAGTTCAAGTGGGTACTCAGCCGTTGACGAGTATTGGTTTGCACTTGAGCTATGATTAGACACGTATTGTCACGGGGGTCTCGTTGGTATGCTTTCTGTTGATCCATTTCATTCAGGCAAGCATTGGTATTTATACCAGCGGCCTAACACCTCCTCACTGCTCGTGAGCCGAGATAGATTCACGGCCTTACTTTTGGTGCTCTCCGAACATTGCCGCTGCATCAAAATCCTACAATATGACGGACCGAGTTACACAGGAGAATGACTACCACTCGAACGGACTCAATGGATCTAGTGTGTCCCACAGCCATGGCGACGGACCAAATGGTACAGCAACTCCAAGGTCGGAAGAGATAGAGACGAACGAATCTGATCACCATCACTCTGAGGACGCGTTCACACCACCGCCTATTGCCATTGTGGGCATGGCCTTGCGACTTCCAGGTGGAGTCTCATCTCCAGAGAGTTTCTGGAACCTCCTGGTCAACAAGCGTGATGCCCGGAGCGAAGTGCCTCATAGTCGTTATAATGTGGAAGCATTCCATGGGTTACACGCGAGAAAGGGCGAAATTGCTTCGCAACATGGCTATTTCCTAGAGGACTCGCTGGAGCATCTGGACGCGTCTTTCTTCGCCATGTCAAAAGCCGAAATATCCCAGCTGGATCCTCAGCAGAAATTGTTGCTAGAGGTCGTGTATGAGTGTATGGAAAGCGCGGGGCAATCGAATTGGAGAGGAAGCAAGATCGGCTGCTATGTGGGCGTTTTCGGAGAGGATTGGCTGGACCTCTGTAACAAGGACACGCAATCGTTCGACATGTATCGCATATCCGGGACTGGAGATTTTGCCATATCCAACCGTATATCTTATGAATACGACCTGAAGGGGCCAAGGTAAGCAGTCAAAGCCAATTGCCGTTGCAATATTTCCGCCACCGCGGAATGATCGCTAACATTCGACAGTATGACCATCCGCACTGGCTGCTCGTCAGCTCTTGTAGGCTTGGATGAGGCTTGTCAAGCCCTCGCCAATGGCCACTGTACATCTGCTATCGTCGCTGGAACCAACATAATCATTAGCCCAACCATGACTCAACACATGACCCAACAGGGCGTGTTATCCTCAGGTGGATCATGCAAAACATTCGACGCTGGAGCTGATGGTTATGCCCGTGGTGAAGCCATCAATGCTGTGTACATCAAGAGACTAGACCATGCCATTAGAGACGGGGATCCAATTCGCGCAGTCATTCGCTCCACGTTTCAAAACTGTGACGGCAAGACAGCCGGACTCACCAATCCGAGTTCCGAAGCTCATGAGGACATGATGCGGACGGCCTACCGGATGACACATTTACCAGTCTCGCGCACTGCCTACGTCGAATGCCACGGTACAGGAACATCGGTTGGTGACCCACTGGAAACGATTGCCATTGGCAAAGTGTTTGAAGGCTCTGGTGTCTATATTGGATCGGTAAGCATTCTTTACGGGTCGTCTCGCGAAGACTTTTAACGGAAGCTGTTAGGTGAAACCGAATGTTGGCCACTCAGAAGGAGCGTCGGGCATCACGAGCCTAATTAAAGCGGTTCTGGCGTTGGAAAATCGAACCATACCACCCAATATCAAGTTCTCGACACCTAATCCCAAAAGTACGTGCGATCTCAGTCTTCTGAGGTACAAAGACTTACATGTGCAATGCAGTCCCGTTCCGAGAAGCAAACTTGAAGGTCCCAATTGAGCCAATACCGTGGCCAGCTGATAAAGCTGAACGAGTTAGTGTGAATTCGTTCGGTATCGGAGGAGCAAACGCACACGTGAGTCAAGCTTCAAAGCCATGTACTGTTCACAAGCCAGTCTGACACTCAAACTGATAGGTAATACTCGACTCTGCTGCATCGTTTCTTCTGGGTGCAAGCGCCGAAAGACGCACACTGGCAGCGACACCAGAAGCAACACTCAATCCTAGCCTTCTTGTGCTCTCCGCGAATACTTCCGACTCTTTGCGCAGGCGTGTCACAGATATCCAGGGATATCTGGATCTCCACCCTGATTCGACAACAGACGTTGCCTATACTCTAGCTCATCGGCGCGAGCACCTCCCGCACCGAGCGTATGGGATTGTGACGAACGGCACCTCCGTCAAAGTCTCCAACTTTCAAAAGGTGGCCCGCAGTACACCCAGGGTCAATTTCGTGTTCACTGGTCAAGGAGCGCAGTCGGCCGAAATGGGCGTTCAGCTTATGGCTGCATTTCCTTCCTTTCGCGAAGACATACTGCGCCTCAACAAGGTCTTGCACGCTCTGCCAGATGGGCCCGAATGGTCAATGGAAGGTACGAAGGCGCCCTCAGTACGCCGAAGATTTGAAAAGCTAATGTTGAGGCAGTTGAGCTGGCCGCTGATAAAGCGACCTCGAGAATTAACAACGCTGAATTCTCGCAGCCGCTGTGTACGGCGATCCAGATTGCCCTCGTCAACCTATTGAGATCTTGGAACGTACATCCCGCAGCCGTTGTTGGGCATTCTTCTGGAGAAATCGGAGCTGCATACGCATCGAAAGCAATAACAGCAGAGGCTGCGATTGTCATTGCTTACTATCGTGGTATGGTCACGAAGACCAAGTCACGCGAGGGAGCAATGGCTGCCATTGGCCTCGGTCGTGAAGATGTGACCAAGCTCTTGGTAGACGGAGTGGTTATCGCTTGTGAGAACAGTCCGAAGAGTGTCACTTTGTCTGGTGATAAAGATCGCCTTGACTTGGTCCTGGAGAATTTGAAGCATACACTTCCTGATGTGTTTTGTAGACCTTTAAAGGTTGAGATGGCCTATCACTCACGTAAGTATCTCCCCCATTCAACATTTCATGATCTCGAAACTTAAGCTAGCGCAGATCACATGCATGAGTTTGGGGATCGGTACCAAGCTCTGATGGCACCGTATGTGCAGAGTAAAGCCCCTGCCGTGAGCTACTTCTCCAGTGTACACGGGAAACCCATCTCGGCTGCTGGGAAATTGGACGCCACATACTGGAGAGCAAACATGGAAAGCCCAGTGCTGTTCTACACGGCTATATCGGCAATGCTCAGCACCACCGAGAGCGAGCCGAGCGTCTTCCTGGAAATTGGGCCACATTTAGCCTTGGCTGGACCGCTTCGTCAAATAGTCCAGGAGAAGCAGCTAGCACTGGTCCCAACGTACATCTCTACGCTAGCCCGAAACGAAGACCAGGTTCACAGCATCCTCTCTACAGCAGGACAATTGTTCCAACAAGGTGTACCACTAGACTTCGCCGCCATCAATGGGTCTGGTCACGTACTGGCTGACCTGCCATCTTACCCCTGGCAGCACGACACCAGCTACTGGAAAGAGTCTCGAGTGACTCGCAATTGGAGATCACGTACCTTTCCCCACCACGAGCTTTTGGGATCGCGCATCCTGGAGTCGAGCGATCTCGAGCCATCATGGAGGAATGTGTTACAATTGGACAGCGTGCCATGGCTACGAGACCACAAGATCGTTGAAGACGTCGTATTTCCGGCTGCGGGCTACATCGCTGCTGTTGGCGAAGCAATCCGTCAAACGACTGGATGCAAGGAGTATCGCTTGAAAAGATTGACCGTGAAGAGTGCGTGTTTGCTTCAGGAAGGGCAAACTTCAGAGCTGGTCACCTCTTTGAAGACAGTGGCGTTGACGGAAAATATTGAGTCTGAGTGGTTCAATTTCACGATTGCGTCGTATGACGGTTCGAAATGGACGAAGCACTGCACTGGGCAGGCTCGAGGAGATTCCGGTGACTTTGTCACATCCAAAAGTGTCGATATGCACCCGCGTACAGTCCAGTCCAATACATGGTACCAGGCCATGAAAAGGATAGGCTTGAATTATGGGCCGCGCTTCCAGTGCCTGCAAGACATCACGGCGCACCCAGTTCGTCCTGTTGCCAGTGCAAACGTACGAGCCAATACAGACCTCCACGAAAGCGTCTACGCGTTGCATCCCACGGTAATCGACCAGACGTTGCAGCTCTTCACTGTGGCAGTGTCGAACGGCTCGGCGAGACGGCTAGACAAGCTTGCAATTCCAGCCGTTATCGGCGAGTTGTACATTGGCGAAGCAGGTCCCATAATAGCCATGGAGGTGGAAGCACACGTAACCTCCAAGGGAGCAATCAATGGCTCTGCAGTTGCAACATCGGATGGAAAGCTCGTACTGTCTCTTAGTGAATCGACTTTCAATCCTCTGGAGACAGACAACTCCAATTCTGAGTTGACAGACAACCTGGCAGCGGTGCGAACAGAGTGGAAAGCAGACATCGACTTCCTGCCAGCAACGGACTTCATCCGTTCGCGAGGTATTAAAAGCGATGCTATTCTGCTTGTCGAAAAAGTTGCGGTGCTGTGTATGATGGAAACCTCTTTACGCATTGCGTCTCTCGATATCGCATCGGAGCATCTCCGAAAGTTTCGCTCGTGGTTGGATACGGAGATAACACGCATCACCAATGGAGAGTACCATTGGATCCCTGAGGCGAAGGGATGGATAGCTCTGTCTTCTGAGGAACGACATGAGCTCATACATCAAGCACGCACTGATGCTGCTGTCATGGGAGCAGACACCGAGTCGGTAGTACAAGTCCTTCGACTGGTGATGGACAGTTGCGACGACGTTTTCCGCGACCGAATCAGTGGTGTCGAGCTTCTGCTCCCAAACAACGGCTTGGCGAGTATATATACCTTCTACCAAGACATGATAGACTTTGGAGAGTTCTTCGAGCTGCTCGGCCACTCGCAACCTACGATGAGAGTGCTCGAACTCGGTGCTGGTACGGGAGGTACAACGTCCTGGGTGCTGAAGGCGCTCCAATCGACCGAAGGGGTTCGCTTATTCTCGAGATACGACTACACCGACATCTCTGCCGGCTTCTTCCCCGCCGCAAAGGAGAAGTTCACCTCACACACCGGCCTCGCATACTCAGTGCTGGACATCAGTAAGGACGTAGCCGAGCAGGACTATGATCTTGAATCGTACGATATCGTCATCGCATCGAATGTTCTTCATGCCACGCCGAGTCTCCACGACACTCTGTCGAATGTAAGGAAGCTGCTCGTGCCGGGCGGTCGCCTCTTCATGCAAGAGCTCAACCCCAATGTGCGTTGGACAAATTACATCATGGGCATTCTTCCAGGGTGGTGGCTTGGCGAAGCAGACTGTCGTCGGAATGAACCTTTCGTGTCGCCAATCCGGTGGGATCAAGAGCTTCGCGCTGCCGGATTCAATGGTGTCGACAGTCTGGTGTACGACAACGAGGAGCCGCTCCAGATCAACGCCAACATGGTCGCGACTGCCATCGGAAAGATAGACTCCAAGCCAGGACAGGCGATAAGCCTCTTGTATCACGGTGAGGTGTCCGCCATCGCCCAAGAGGTAGCGCACCAGTTCGCCGCAGAAGGTCATGCAGTGTCTTGGACCACACTTGACCAAGAGCCCATGAATGACGCGACAGTCATTGTTCTGCTGGACCTCGACGGCCCATATCTGTTCAACATGTCCCCTGAGCAGTGGAACACTCTAAAATCCTTCTTCTCCCACTGCAGCGCTCACTCCAGTCACGTCATTTGGGTCACAAAGACAAGCCAAATCCAGTGCTTGGATCCTTCCTACGGTCTTAACTCTGGCTTTGCGCGCACCTTGCGATCCGAACTGTCGCTCGACCTTTCAACTTTTGAGATTGACACATTCGGGGCAGAAGGCTGGAGAGCGCTCGTGAAGCTTTCGGAACGACTACGGGTACGGCGGAAGACGGAATTACTCGACCCGGACTACGAGTACGCATTTCTCAACGGTAAGGTCCACACAAGCAGATGCCATTGGATCTCTACCAAAGAGGAATCTTGCGCGACGGTGACCACCGAAGCTCGGCTGGAGGTCCGGAAACATGGACTTCTGAGCTCACTCGCGTGGAAGAGTTTCGATGCGAGAGAGATCCTAAAAGGAGACGAAGTGGAAGTCCAGATGCGCAGCGTCGGCCTTAACTTTAGGGTATGCGACATGACCAACCGCTCAATTTGAAGTCGATACTAACTTGGTGGTAGGACGTACTGGTCAGCATGGGCATCGTGGAGGGCGTTGATGGTGGACTGGGCCTCGAAGGCTCCGGTGTCATAACTAGGATAGCCCCGGGCGTTGAGAACTTGAATATCGGGGACAGAGTGTTGGTTTGCGACGGTGGATGCTTGGCCACCACCATAGTGACTACAGCAAAGTTGTGTGCAAAGATCCCCGACAAGCTTAGCTTTGAGGACGCTGCTACTATGCCGTGTGTTTACAGCACCGTCATTCACTCCATCGTCAACATTGGAGGGCTTGAGAGCGGCCAGTCAGTGCTGATACACTCTGGGTGTGGTGGTGTCGGCATAGCAGCCATCCAGATTTGCCGGATGTTGGGCGCAGAGGTAAACATCCAGCCAAGCGAAATTACCAAAGCTAACCCAAGTAGATTTTTGCGACCGTTGGAAGCGAAGAGAAGGTTCAATACCTCATAGACACCTTCCAGATTCCGCGAGAGAGAATCTTCAATTCAAGGAGCGCATCTTTTCTCCCGGACCTCATGTGCGAGACAAACAACAGAGGCGCCGACTTGGTCTTGAACTCCCTATCCGGCGAGCTTCTCCATGCTTCGTGGAAGTGTGTGGCGCCATTCGGCAAGATGCTCGAGATTGGGAAACGCGACTTCATCGGACATGCCCAATTGGCCATGGACATCTTCGAGGCGAACCGGTCGTTCGTAGGGATCGATCTCGCTCAAATGACATCGGAGAAGCCCCAAGCATGTCAGAGACTTTTGCAGCAATGTCTCTCTTTCTATGGCCAAGGCCATATCAACCCCATTTGCCCTATCAAAGTGTTTGCGTCGACGAAGGTCGTTGATGCTTTCCGACACATGCAATCTGGCCAACACATGGGCAAGATAGTCATCAACATGGCGGACTCGGTAAATGAGCTTGGAGCGCTGCCAAAGTCTCAGTCGACGGAATTCTCGGCACAGGCATCGTATCTCCTGGTCGGCGGCCTCGGTGGTCTTGGCCGCGCTGTATCGACGTGGATGGTCGAAAGGGGAGCTCGTAGCCTAGTCTACCTTTCGAGATCTGCAGGAACTACGGATGAAGACCAAGCTTTCTTCAAGGAACTCGAAGCTCAAGGTTGCGAAACGCACGCACTCGCCGGAAGTGTAAATGATTTGGTAGATGTGCAAAGGGCAATGGCTCTGTCGCAAAAGCCTGTTTCTGGGGTTGTACAACTGTCTATGATCTTGAGAGTAAGCACGAGACGCCAATGAACAAAAATGGGGAAGCTGACTTTCTACAGGACCAAAGTTTCCTGGATATGACGTACGATGATTGGAAGACACCGTTACAATCAAAGGTACACGGCACTTGGAACCTGCATCAGGCATTTCGAAATGTCAAATTAGATTTCTTCCTCCTCTTCAGCTCGCTCTCCGGAATCGTCGGTCAATGGGGTCAATCGAATTATGCAGCAGCCAACACGTTCCTTGACTCCTTCGTCAGCTACCGACACGGCCTCGGGTTACCGGCATCCGTTATTGACGTCGGCGTGATGGAGGATGTCGGTTACGTGAGCCAAAACTCTTCTGTACTGGACATGTTCCGTGCATACAGCATGCATGGTCTCAGGGAAACCGACCTCCTGCGCGCGATAGAAATCGCCATTGGGAAATCGATGCCTGGAAACCCTACGGCAGGAAGGCTCTATAACACTGGGCAGCTGACCATCGGTTTGGCTTCCACGAAGTCGATCATGGATCCCGGCAACAGAGCAGTCTGGAAACGCGATGTCCGCATGGCCCTCTACCGGAACCGTGAGCCAGAGAAGCAGTCTACGCCGAGTACCGCCAGCGAGGGTCTAAAGGACTTTCTCACTTCCGTGGCAACCAGTCCAGTAATGTTGAATGAGGCGAAACACGTTGACTTCCTGACGCAGGAAATCGGAAAGCGCATCAGATCCTTCATGGTGCAATTTGACGATGTCGTTGATGTTAAGATGACACTAACCGACATGGGAGTCGATTCGTTGGTCAGCATTGAGATACGGAACTGGTGGAGGATGGGCCTGGGTCTGGACATCAGCGTGCTGGAGATCATGGGCGCTGGCTCGATCGAGCGGCTGGGAGCATTGGCAGTGGATGGTTTGCAAGCAAAATACGGCCCTAACGATGGTCCACATCCAGGTCTTGCGATGAAAGCGCCGTAAAAGATCATACAAGATGAGGAAGAGTCGTCAGTGTTCGTGCACAGTTGGAAGCTGTGTAGCCAAGACGCTAACCATATCGGTACGTCACTCGATGGAAACAACACCAACACCACCCTATGAGCAATGTATTATGTTGGTAGTCATGCTCGTACTAGACCTGCTTAATCGGTGGTAAAGATTTGTAAGAGCGTGAATGGAGAAATCCTTGCACGGTGAATGACGGCGATCTTTCGCTACATATCATGGAATGTCACAGGGATAATGTACCAGGAAGTTGTATTTGTGAGTGCATTCATCGTGCGTGAGATTTCCTGTTTTGTCCTAAAGACCTTTGATAATTTCATCAATCAGGCCTAAGCACCACATCTCCAATACACACTACCACATTCTTGAAGAATCTCCTCCACTCCAGCGGATCACCACTAGCTTTTGCAAACCTCACTTCGCTATACTCAATCCCATCATACACCGCCTTCTCAACCAAAATGTACCCATTAAGTCCTTGCCGCCTCCCATCTGCCATCTTCACTCGTATGCTCGCCTTGCCAGCACGTTCGAATTCTGCGATTGATTCCTCTGTGACTGGCGGCGCTGGCACACCGAGACGGTTCAAAGCCTCGAGAAGTAAGGGTAAAAGGAGGAGCATTGATCGAGGTGAGATGAAACGTGCGAAAGAGTGTGACGGCATGACGTCCGCAAACTTGCGGGCAGCCTGTGTGAGTGTCATCGGAATGCCGTTTGTCTGAGAAAATTGCGTCATGCTAGGGTCCTGTGAGAGCATGTCTTGTGTCGAAGAAGGCAGCTGAGACATGACTGGCGCGTACGTGTTCTGTGATGCTGTTGGGTGCGTCTGTTGTTGGCGGTTGTTCACAGGTTGCGAGGCTGCTACGCCGTCATACGACGCGAGTCGTGGCGGACGCTCCCAGTCGAAAGGTGTCTCGGCTATGGGTGTCGCAGGCTGCGTAGAAGGTACGAGATTGCCGCCACTCGAGCGACGGGGATCCGAGTCGACGTCCATAGCGTCCTCGTCTTGTGAGAGGCCGCGCTGAGACTGTGTATGCCCTCTCGTGAAGTCAATGCGGAGCTGTGAAAGCATCTGCGTAGCCATTCCGACTGGATTCGCGCTTCGACCGGAAGATGATAGATATGGATTCTTCTTCGCGAACCATGAATGCGTCCGAATGTCGTCGAGAGTGAAGCGTTCTGTCGGATTAAGCGTCAACATTCCCCTGAGCAGCGATGTGATCTCTGGTGATAGTTGCTCCCATAGCTCATCTGTTGTGTGGCCACCCGTTTCGACATACTCCTTGAACTCCTCACTGCGCATTGTTGGCTCGTCCCAAGGCGTGTTACCGACCAGAAGCACAAAGAGCACAACGCCGCAGCTCCAGATGTCGCAAATGTTCGGCGCATAGCCCTCGTCCAGTATGTCGGCCCTCTTGCTTCTTCGACCACTGACAATCTCCGGTGCAATGTATGGCGGTGATCCGCATACTGTGTTGCATGTCCGTACTTGTCCGTCTTTCTTGAACATAGCAGCCAACCCAAAGTCGCTCAGCTTGAGGTCGCCCTCAGCACTCAGCAGTACATTCTCGGGCTTGATGTCACGATGCGCCACTCCCCTTGAGTGCATATACGCAACAGCGCTGACCAGCTGCGAGAAGTAGAAGTGCGCAATGTCCTCACCAACTCCCTCGTCCGCTTCAATTTTGTCAAAAAGATCTCCGCCTTCAGCAAGCTCCATTGCGATCCATGTCCACAGGGGGTCTTCGCCGTTGCCGAGGCAGTGTATTATGTTTGGGTGCTTCTTGAGGTGGCCGTGCAGGATGATCTCCATCTGAATTTGCTTGGGCGTAAGGCGGCCATGCTTGAAAGCGTGCTCCTTGTTGATGAACTTGATAGCGATGATGGGCTTGGGCGCATTTATGGGTGCGGCTTTGCGGATGGAGGCATATGCGCCCTGGCCGATGGTTTTGCTTACGAGGCGGAAGGGGAGGTTCGTTGGTAGAGGCGCGATTTGACTCTATGCAGCTGTCAGCTTCAGGTTCTTCACGTGCCATTGCCAGCATAATATGTGACCATCATGCCGGTGCTCGGTGTGCGCTTGCGATGACTTACCCCAGGCGGCGCTGGCGCCATGGATTGTGCAAAAGGGCCGTCACGATCTTTCTCGCGACGTTGAGCTCAAGGAAGATGCCTCACGCAACCAAATGCATCACTCCAGCAAGGGTCTGTTTACGATGGGCTTGCTGCCTAGCTGTCATCCGAGATAGTTCAAGCGCATGGATGTCAAAAACACCCGCACGGGCCACCTTCGACGCGACTTCCGTTCGCCAGCTCACGTGGAAGACAGCCGTAAATGCCACGTGGGGGCGTCCGATCTCGAATCTGATTCGCACAGGCACGCACCTCCTGCATCCTTGACTTGACAATCACAACGTTCACTGGTTGTCAGCTGAATTCAGGATCATGACTGTGTAGCATGTGGTATCACCTACAGTTGTCGGTAACGCTTGCTGACCAAAATGACATCATCACTTCTTTGGTTGTCTCGATGTCTTCATGGGACAGGTACTTTGGAAGCAGATAATATGTTTTCGCATCATTTGTCCGGCACGTTCGATACTGGCCAATTCATGAGCATGTTTCCACAACATCACGTTCGGTGGCACTATCGTACAGCCGCTTTCAGGTCGCACCGAGCACACAAGGTACTCTTTCTGCTGCAGCATGCGATGGGTACTCCTCTCTAGTCTCAGTGTCTTTTGGACATCAACCACCGATGCCTGCCCATGATCAATTGATCCCTACATCAGCTTTTGTTCCAACAACTCCGCAACGAAATTCTGCGACAATATCCTGAACCTTTTCTGCGTGTCTAGATGTATTTCTTCTTACGCGCTAAAAGAGTTTGACAACGACCCACGCTTCAACACCGGACGCCAGCAAACTCACATCAAGATCATCTCAAAGTCCACGGCGGCTAAACTTTCTGATCGGACACATCCTCCGCTGGACTGACCGCAATACCGGGAAAAACGGCGTGCATCAGGATCTTGGGCATCAAGTTTTGAGCGGCTGCCACTCCGACATTTGACTTTGACCATGTACCCGATAGTCGTTCACCGCTCCATCGGTGAGTTTATAAATTTTCTTTAGTCTCATCGACAAAGCATATCTCACGAACCACGCGAGCCTCGGCAGCGCCGGATCAGAGCTGCGAGAAGGTGTTATTCGCTGTTGGCAACTCCTTGTTGAAAGCATATCTTGTACATGCATACATCAAAATCATAGTGAGTGCCAGCACATGAGCGAAACAAAACCGTAGTCCATGAACAAAGTATATCAGAGAAATGTCTCATCCATTGGCTGGTTGTACAGCCGTATGATCAGTAATCCACCAAAACCACCAAAACCATCCTTCCCAGGCTCCAGCAAAACCCACCCACAAACCGAACATCCTTTCCCCAAACCCTCACCATCTCCGCCCTCGCAACCCCAACACCCTGCACCGCCACGGCGATGACATCCCACAACCCACCTGTGTACCCACATGCCAACATCCCCCATGTAACGTGATGCAAAACCCACAGTTGAGAGCAGGACCTCCGCTCCCAATCATTTGCGTCTGGAGTATACTCCGACGACATCACGGTCCTCGGTATCTTTTATCCGAGCACCTGATCTCTTCGCTGCTGGAAACGCCCGTTCGACAACAGGGTTCCTACTAACAGATTTTGACAGCTTGGAGTCGGACCGAGGATTTAAACTTTGGGATCTTCTTGCGAATTTGGGTTTCGGAGATAGGAGCATGAGGCTGGACATACGCGATGTGCGAAAAGGCTTGTGCTGGAGAAGGAGAAGCCATCGGGATAGGGGGGACTGATGTTGGGGCAATTGTGTTGGCCAGGCATGTATCACAATGATGCATGAGTATTCACCCACTTGGAAGCCATGAGTTTCTGTACTGAGTTGAATATTGCGCATGACGGGTCTCGTCACGCAGATTATGTAAAACAACACATGCAGACCAGAGTGCCAGTGTGCTCTCAGCGGCATATCCAATAGCCATCCAGAGAGCTGACGCGACTGCACATCAAGGGCCTAACCAATTACTACCCCGAAAAGAAATAGAAAGAGAAAGAATATGGTCCAAGCAGACCTCCACGCCAATGCTGATGTTTTAACCCTGTGAACGCCTCGAGTCTTGATAATGCAGCAAAGAGTAGATGATAAAGGGTATGATGCGTCATTCCAGGGAGATTCCGGAACCGTGAGACAGGTCGTTCGTCAAGCGGGAAAGATCGAGAGAAAGACGGCGTGATTGTTGTGTCGTTGTGGGATCGTCAAGTGGCAGTATCGTAATGTCAAGTTGGAAGAGCGCGCTTGCTTTATCTGGAGGCTTCATAGATAGCTGTGAAGCGGCGACGCATGACGCTGGAATCGCAGAAAGTTGGTTCGAATGCGAAACGAGCACTTTTTATGATCGCGAAGCAGCAACAGAAGGTGTAGCTGCCGCGTATGCTGATGCAGCAGCAGCGTCGAGACCTTTCAGTTGCGGAGCATACTTAGGATGCTTGATGAACTTGGGAACAGAATCCTGATGAGCCATTAGTGAGGGACTTCAAGCAAATTGGATGGAGGTACTTACGCTAGACATAAGCTTGAAGATTGATGTCTGGGCCTTGTCAAACAGCGAAGCCACCTCGTTCAGACTCTGGAGCATCGCCGCATCATCGCCAACGGCACGAGTCATACGTGTCGCCAGTTGCGTTCGCAGGGCGTGATCGATGTTGAGCTCGTTCGGTGAACCTGGTGCCAGAAACGCGTTGTACAGACCATAAGCCGCAGCAAGTGTTTCGCGGATCGTCTCGACCTTGTTCTCGCCTTTGTCGCTGATAGCAGTCTGATACTGGCGGGTAAAGTCGATCACCTCGAGATAGAAAGACAAATTCTCCTCGCACATCGTCTCCTTGAGGAACTCGCGGTACAGGAGGCGCCATGACGGGTTGCGAATGATGACATTGGTGCGGTTGCTGTTTGAATCGCGAGTCACGCCCTCTCTGAGTTTGGCCGGAAGTGCATCTCCTCCTGTCAAAACAGGTTCCGCAGCCCAGCCTACCGCCTGTTCACCACGAGCCGTGATGTAATAGCTGACCTGCTTTTGAGCGACAAAGGTGTTCTCAGAATTGCGCGCATCGACAGGAGCAATAAATCCAAGCTTGAGGAAGAGGGATCCTATTTCAATGACTTCTCGTGGATCCACCATTGTCGAACAGTCCATGAGCCACTGCGCAGCATTGCGGCCATTGAAGGAGTATTCCCACGGACGACTTGCTGATTTACGGTTCTTGACAAGCTTGACGCCGACATTGCAGGTGGAAAATTCGTGGATGGAGTCAGAATCGGATTGCGTCTCGTTCGCTGTGGTGCCGAGGAAACGGCGGAAGATGATTCCAATGGTTTGTTCATCATGGTGTAGCACGTCCGTCTCAGAATTGCGCTCGAGGATGACAAGCTGATGTGGATTACGATTCGAGTCAATGACGGCCTTAACGTGTGCTGACTGGATACCGTTGCGTGTGCAGAAGCGCCCGAGAATGTGAATGCCCTTTGGCGTGAGTTGCCACACGGAGCTCTTGTTTGTGAAATCTGTCTTGCCCTCTAATGACTCCACGAACTTGGCGTCCAGGAACTTTTGACATACGGACCGAGCCATCTCTTTTGCCATGGAGAATGTTGTAGTTGTGGTCGTGGTCACGACGCGTGATGAATCTTTGGGATCTGGCATGCGATTCGATTGCGAGAACTTGAGGGAGCCAAGATTCGTGACCGCTTCATCGCTCGTGAAGGTGTAGTCGATCATGCGGAAGCGAACACGATGTTGGGTGAGCGGCAGGGACACCATGAGTGTGCTGAAAAGATCTTTGAAATCCTGCGGGGTCCATGTCAGCAAAGAGTTCTCAGAGAAGTCCAACAACAAAGTGTCCATGAATGCAGAGCAGAATCTCCGCAGCCTGAAGAACACCCAAGCACAGAAGCCCAGTTGCAGTAGTTACTCTTGCAGACTCCTGCTTTGGCCGTCTAAGATCCAGCAAACTCGGCGGTGGATGGGTGTGGGGCGGTGCAGCGTATCGCGTTCCCCTTGCCAGATACCGTCATAGAGAAGATTATGAGAAGAATACGTACTCTTGTGAACGGACGCTCACCGTCCGTCATGCGCAATAACCTCGACGACGTCTGCGTAGATATTAGTTCGTCTCTCACATGCATTTATGTATTCGACGGACTTGATGCATTGCTCCTGAGGGACGGTCTGTGGACCGTTTTTGAGACAGCGGAAGTCGTTTGTTTGTTCCAGTGGAGGGTATTTGTGAATGGCGGTGGTCGACTGCTTTTGCTTGTCGTGGCAGACGCTCAGCTCCAAGACTACGTGAGTCGTCTAATCCAAAGATATGCGTGTGCTCGGGAATCGCGTCTTCTCCCCGCAGTGTCGTCGACGAAGATCGTGGTGCGGCGGGGTGATGCGTGGAGGACGCACGAGAAAGCTCACGGCTCGTTTTACGCAGCAAAGGAAAGCGCGATAGGGTGTACCGCCTGCTGTGCGTGGAGAGCGGCCGGGCAGGATCGCCAAAGGTTAGGGCAGGAGCGGGAGCAGGTGCGAGCAAGGGATCCTTCTTCGCAGACTGAGTCTTGTCACCCACGGGTACGGCAACAAAGACGTCGAAGGATGAGAACAAGTCGGAGATGGACGTGGATGTGGAAGCAGGCACAGAAAGAGAGGGAGCCGGCGTGGTCAAGAACATTGCCGACAGGAAAGGCAGAAGATTGTCGCGCAGGAGCCGCTTCTCAGACGCTCACACCGCACTCTGCAAGTTTCCGGGATCGAACACATTGTGGACCATCACTATGCCGCATATCGCCTAGAGCAACGCACGGATATGAGACCCACGAGGCCATCCTTGTACGTCCATGTGGATGTGGACGAAGCTGACTACGCCACAGCGAAGGCTCTTCGTGCGTCCTATGGGCTCGACGGACTCATGGCGAGCAGGGCTTCCAGTGGAGCGGCCATATGCGGCACCATCCATGCCTGCGCACTGCAGCAACAGCAGCAGCATCGTGTGTCCATCAGCCACTACGCGAGACAAAGGCGATCAAAAGAGGGGTCTCTGCTCACGTTCTTTGTCCCAGCCTCGTGTAACAAGAAGTACATCCAGTCGGTCTCGCACTACTGTCTAGAGACAACTTTGTTCCTGCAAACCGCAAAAAGAGGTCTTTGACTTCGGACGTAGAATCTGGGTACATGGCTGCCATTCCATTCCACCCACATCGAGGGCACGAGAGCAGCAAAGCGTCGTCGTACGAACACTTCGGCTTCAGGCTACCTCGGTGGCCGTCTACGGTTTGCCCAACGATGGACAAACCCGTTCTCGCGTAACGCTCTTGGCGGCGACAACATTTCACGTTCAAATTGGTTGCTACTGCAGCTGTAGTACGACGATCCAACGGCCATAGGCCAATCGCAAAGCTGGCCGATTCTGTGGAACAATCGTACGCGGTGCATTAGGAACGTGGAATGCCACGTTGTGACCTTGCTTCTCAAACATGGTGGTCAGCGAGACACGCCCTTGTCTTGTGTGCAGCTGCATCGTTCCGAAACCGATATTTGATGTCCTGCTCACTCCATGATCGCACATCTTGAATCAATCCCTGGCAGATCTGCACCTCTACGCTCGTCTTGGTAGGTGTCGACGTGGGGAATGTCGTGTGTGAAATTGAGGGGCGACGTGCCGCACCTTCCACGTGTGTCTTCCGACAGATAAATCATGCGCATCATTCAGCCACGCTTGGCTGTGGTCATGGAATTCCGATGCAATGGTTTCGAAAAGCAAATCTCGCCATTCTCAATGACTCTCCGAGTTATTCCCAGATAGTCGCGTCAGGGGCGAAGAATTGGTTACCTTGAACCTACATTCGTTGCAGCGGGCGCTTCTCAAATTGCCTCCAAAGGTGACCATCTCTCGTCAGGAGAGTTTCAAGCCCAGTAGAATTTGCAGACTGTGCTTCTCGAACATACGAGATCGTATCGCAGCTTTCCCTGCCCTACCCGCATTCTCCGCACAAGCGGCTAGAGCGGTAGCTGGCAAAAGCGCACTGTGTTTCAGAGCCAGGGTCGCACGTTTTTGCCTGCTCGGACAGACTTCGCACTGTCATTCGAGTGTGATTTGTGTGAACGGTGAGGGTACACATTTCGAACTAGAACGGACCTGCACTCAAATCATCGAGCTGAGACGTAATCTGCATTCAACTCAGTGAGTTACAAAGACATGCATTGTCTCCGACCACTTCAATCTCCACAGCAGTGCTCTGCGACCGCCGACAAAATGTTCGCCAGCCCGCCAAGCCACGTGGGAAAGGGTGGTGTGAAACCTTGCAGCGTCCACTCCTCTGTCAGAGACCAGCAAATCTCGGCGCCTTACGAGCCTCGAACACCGGCAGCCCTTTCCTGGCAAATGCCGACTCTGCACATATCAGGCCACGATCCACATGTACAGTAGGCAGCATGTATGTACCAAGAGCAAACATTGTGTGGGCCGCGGTCAGGCGAAAAAGAGCAAAGACTTTATTGTCAGTGCAAGGCGAAGATCACCCGTCGCCTGTACAAAATGCTCCGCGGAATAAGAGCAGCCCCTGAGTCATGTCTGCATCGTTGAGAATTGATGCCGTGCCCTGCAGGGGGCAGACACGTGGCAGCCGAACATTTTTGCGTAGGCGGCCCGCTTTGGCGTGAACGCTGCGCTGCCTCTTGACGCATTTGTGCGACATGGCTTGCCGCCTAGCTCACCCCAACGACGAGAACCTTTCGTCGAAATGTCAATATGGCCTCAGCACTACTGCATGCAGTCTTTCGCAGGGGTGAGACTTCCAGGAGTCATATTGGCGGAATGCCCGGTCGCGGTCCGTGGTTGTCCAATACACATGATGCCGACAATCAACATGGCTGTGAAACGCAAGCGCTTTGGTGCA
>Ga0265798_10003294_pt1 | contig 23040 bp, 19 predicted proteins | sample P3T30metagenome_FD_192430 | JGI IMG/M metagenome (GOLD analysis project Ga0265798, IMG submission 192430) | Plant litter microbial communities from East Loma Ridge, Irvine, California - P3 T30 | ecosystem: Environmental > Terrestrial > Plant litter > Unclassified | place: USA: California... | reverse complement strand
CCCGGTCTCGGACTTCTTCCACCCGGCCGATCGCGCCGTCGTCCGCGACGTGGCGCTGCCGGCGCTGCTGCGCGGCGGCCGTTGGGAAGGCGAGTTGCGGTTCCGGCATTTCCGCCACGGCTCCGGAATGACGGTCCGATGGCACGCATTCGCGCTCTACGACGGTGACGAGAGCTTCATCGGCGCGGCGATGATCGGCACCGACATCTCGGCCCGCAAGCGCGCCGAGGCCCGGCTCCGCGCGAGCGAGGCCCGGCTGCAGGCCGCCGTAGATCTAGTCGGCCTGTCACCCTACTCCTGGGATCCGCAAACCGGCGCGCTGGATTGGGATGCGCGTGTGAAGGCCCTGTGGGGCCTCCCCCCCGACGCGCCCGTCGACAAACAGGTGTGGCTCTCCGCCATCCACCCGGACGACCGCCGGCGCGTCGAGGCGGCGGCGGCGCGCTGCGCCGACCCGAGCGGCGACGGCGTCTACCACATCAAGTATCGCGTGATCGGCCTCCGCGACGGCATCGAGCGCTGGGTCTCGACCTACGGCCGAACCGGGTTCGAGGACGGGCGGCCGGCGTCGTTCGTCGGCGTCGTCGTGGAGATCACCGCACAGGTGCGTGCCGAGGCGGCGTTGCGCGAGAGCGAGCATCGTCTCTCGGCGACGCTGGCCCAGTTGCCGATCGGGGTCGGTCTGGCCGACCCGAACGGGAGCATCGCGCTGGCGAACACGGCGCTCAATCGCTACGCACTCGAACGGATTCCCTCGTTGGAGGCGCAGTCGAACCAGCGCTGGCAGGCGTACGCCCCAGACGGGCGACGGCTGCCCCCTGCCGAGTATCCGGGGGCCCGGGCCCTCCGGGGCGAAACGGTCGTCCCGGGCATCGACTTCATTTTCACCCATCCCGACGGTCGGGAGTGTTGGACGCGCGTGAGTGCCGCCCCGTTTCACAACGTCGACCGCGAGATCAACGGTGCCATCGTGGTGGTGCAAGACGTCGATCGGGAGAAGCGGGCCGAGGCGGCCCTGCGGGAGAGCGAGGAGCGCTTCCGTCGCTTCGCCGAGCATTCGACGAACGTGCTCTGGCTCGCCGACCTGGAGAGCGGACAACTCGATGTCCTCAGCCCGGCCTTCCGGCAGGTGTGGGGTATGGACCCGGCGGACATGCCGGATGTCGCGGGCTGGCTCGCCAGCGTCCACCCGGAGGACCGCGACGCCGCATCGCGGGCGCTTGAGCGGGTCGGCGGCGGCGAGACCCTGGTCCTGAAGTACCGGATCCTGCGCGCCGCGGACCACACGGTACGCCGCATCCGTGACACCTTCTTCCCGATCCCGGCGCTCGATGGGCACATCCGATTGGTCGGCGGGATCGCGCAGGACGTCACCACCGATACCGACCTGCGGGCCTACGTGATCGCGACGGGAAACGACGCCAGGCGTGGCCTCGTCGGCGCCCTGGAGGCCGCCGGTTACGAAGTGCAGGCCTTTGCGAGCGGACGGGCCTTCCTCACCGTGGCGGGCTCGCTGATGCCGGGCTGCGTCGTGCTCGAATTCGAGGAGGCCGGCGACCTGGTCGTCGCAAGCGAGCTGAAGGCGGCACGTACGCACCTGCCCGTGGTGGCAATCGGTGCGAGCAGGGGCGACGTCGGCTTCGGGGTCCGCGTCATGAAGGCGGGCGCAGTCGATTTCCTCGAAGACCCCTGGACGCCGGAAGCGCTGCTGTTCGCCGTCAAGACTGCCCTGGCCGAGATCCGCGACGTCGCGAAGCAAACACGCGCGCGCGACGAGTCGCGCGGGCGGATCGCGGCCCTGTCGGCACGCGAGCGTGCGGTGCTGGAGGGATTGCTGGCGGGCGGCACGAACAAGACCATCGCGCGCACGCTGGGCCTAAGTCCGCGGACGGTGGAGATCCACCGTGCCCGGGTCATGGAAGCCCTCGGGGCTCGCACCCTGCCGGAGGCGGTCCTGATCGCGACCGCGGCCGGCGTCTGTCCCGCCGTTCAGGACGGCGTCTAGAACAGCGTTCCGAAAGGTGTCCGCCGGCTTTCGGAAAGAGGGGATGCGGATCAGGGGGCTCGCGCATCGTGCCGGTTCCGATATCCGGCACGATGCGCTCGGCCGCGGCGCCGGCGCCCGGCCCTCTAATAGGGGTCGCCGGAGACGGCCGGCGAACGCGAGAGGTACCCAGCCTCAAACTCTGCGAGCTGACGCAGCCGACGCGGCGCGAGGATGCGCAGGCGGCGTTTGCGCAGCGAGATGAACCCGTCGCGCCGCAGGGTCTGCAACACGCGGTTCACGTGCACGCTCGACAGGCCGAGCGCGTCGGCGAGATCCGCCTGCGTCAGCGGCAGATCGTACTGCCCGTCCGCGGTCTGGCCGATCGCGCCCAGCCGTTCCAGCAGCTCGCACAGGAGATGGGCCATGCGTTCAGGGCCCGAGCGCATGCCGAGATTGACCAGCCACGCGCGCGCCATCGCCTCCTCCGCGAGCCTTGCGCGCTGTAGCGCCAGAGCGATGCGGGGATGCCGGCCGAGCAGGTCCATGTAGGGGACGCGCGGGACCTTGGCGACCCGACAGGGCGTGAGCGCCTCGATCGCGTGGTCGAGCGGGTAGCCCTGGAGGGCGCCGCGGTCGCAAAGATCACCGGGCACCAGATAGGCCAGGATCTGGCGACGACCCGACATCCGGCACTTATGACGGTTGGCGAACCCAGCAAGGACGATCAGCGCGTGGTCGGCCACGCGTCCCTGTTCCACCAGAACCGTGTGCCGCGCGACCGGCCGGACATAGTCGGTCCAGCCCTGAAGGGCCGCACGATCCTCCTCCGTCAGCGGCGCAAAGCTGTCGAGCTTGCGGGCCAGCGCACAGACGGCGCCGCCCCCCTCCCGGGCCGGAGCCGAAAGCCGCGGCACGCGAGCGGCCCCGGCGACGGAAACATCCGTCACGGTGATCAGGGCGCGTGTCTCCATCGGGCTTCCTCCGGGATCGTTGCCGCATTCTCCCGCCGTCGCGGAGTGCGGGCATCCGGTTGGTCCCTTAGGAGCCCTCCGGTCCGCCCGCTGCGATATCTTCGCTCCGGTAGGCCATCGCGGGGGCGAGCCGCGCGATGTGCGGGGACCATTGCGCGCGCAGGTCGAGATAGGCTTGCACGGCTGCGTCATCCCGCACGACCGCGATCCCCGCCTCGGCGAGCCGGGATGCGGCTCTGTCCCAATGGGCGCGCCACCGCTGCCGCGCCTCGGGATCGGCCGCCAGCGCCCGCGGCGGAGCCCCCGCCAGGAAGGCCGTTTCCAGCGTGACGACCAGCCTGTGAGCCACCCGCCAGAGTGCTTCGACCGCCGCCGCCTCCCTCAGCAACGCCGCCTCCTCGCCCGCAAGTGTGCTGCGGATCAGCGACGCCGTATCGAGTGCGAGGTGAGCCTGCGCCGAGACCGAGTAGTACGGCTGCTGGAATCGGAAGTAGAACAACACCGGGTAGAAGTGATGCGCTTCCTTCATCTCGGCCATCGCGTCGCCCAGCGAGACCAGATGGCTGTACCCAGCGCTGAACTGCCCACAAGGCCCAAGCCGCGCCAGCAACTCACCCGCGTCGGACGTCTCCCCCGAGAGGACGTGGAGCTGCAGCCCGAGTGCGTTGCGCCGCAGGAGGGCGCCGTAGACCTGCATGACGTAGGTCAGAACCAGCGAGGTCACGGACATCCCGATCAGCGAGTTCGCCAGGTAGACGACGCGGTAGGCGTCGTTCGTCGGCTTGAAGTCGCTGGCACCGACGATCGCCATGCTGCTGCCCCCGGCATAGAGCGCGGTGAGGAAATCCGTGGGTGTGGGGCCGTTGCTCGCCTGCACGCCCGTGCCGAGGCCTGGATGGATGATCAGCGCCGCGCCGAGGGTCAGGCCGCCAGCCCAGAGCAGGACGTAGAGCAGAAGGATGACTGGTCCGCAGAACGACAGCACCGTACCGCGTCGTGAGCCGGCTGCCTCAGCAGCGCGGCGGAAGGCAATCCAGGTGAGATGCGCGGCACGCTCGGCGAGCAGCCCGGTCCCGATGCGCGCGTACAGGACGGTGAGGAACACGTCGGAGAGGACGATCCCCATGACCAGGGCACCGGACGCGCCTTCGAGGGCGGACAGCATGGGCAGGCTTCCACGTGGCTTCCGGCGCCGCTCGCACCGCTCTCGGCGCGAACCGGCGGTTGCCGCCTCCGTTCCTGCGATATGTCCGTAGGACGATCCCTATCGTTCCTCCACGGATGGCCGCGCATCCAGGCCCGATCTCGCCGCTCGATCGGTCCGGTGGGCGGCCTGGGTGTCCAACCGATAGTGCCGGTCGACGGCGGTCCAGAACGCGATCCTCATCTCGGGACCCCGGCGATCGAGCACCGCTTCGATCACCGCTTCGATCACCGCGATGGCTTCGCGCGCACAGATGACAGGGTCGTCTGGTTCGTATCGATCGTCCTGCGGAACAACATCGGTCACGGCGGCACTCCGGGTCGGCGGGCAGCCGAGACACCCGCGTGGGCGCGAAAATGGCCCCGCACATCGCGCAGGGCGATCCGGGCATATCCGTAGGTTGGACGCGGTGCCTGTCCGCCCGCGCTGCAAGTCCTCTCCACGCCTCGGAAACCGTGCAACCAGGAGGTGTCCTGAGGGATCGTCCGTAGGAAACGGGTGCTGGCCGTGCCGGTTCGCCCCTACGTCACCAACAGGAGGTGTTCATGAAACTGAGGCATATCTTCCTCGCGAGCACGGTGCTCGTCGCATTGACCGGTGGTTACGCACAGGCTCAGCAATCGGCTGTCAGCAACCAGCGTGTGACCCAGGACCAATCGGACGGGCAAGGCACTCAGATCTTCGTCAGCTCGGCGGGCGTGCGGCAGATCCAGCAGGCGTTGACCCAGAAGGGCTACAGCACGGGCAACGTGGACGGCCGTTGGAACTCGCAGACTGCGGCAGCGGCGCGCAGCTTCCAGCAGGCGCAGAACATGGAGCCGACCGGCACGCTCACCATCCCGCTGGTCTACGGTCTTGGTCTCGAGCAGGACATCATCTCGGGCAATCGCGGCGGAAAGGCCGGGGACCAAGCGCGCGACCAGGGGACGAAGCAGGCCGACAACCAGCGCGTCGTCGTCGAGCGCGCGGATAGCCGCGGCACGCCCCTCTATGTCAGCCCCGCGGGAGTCAGGCAGATCCAGCAGGCCCTGAACCAGCAGGGGTGGAATACCGGACAGGTGGATGGACGCTGGGGACCCGCGACCGTGCAGGCCGCGCGCAGCTACCAGCAGGTGCACGGGCTCGAGCCGTCGGGACGGCTCGAGGTTGGCCTGATCTCCGCACTCGGTCTAACCGATCCGATCTTCTCGGCCGGGCACGGCACAGGCCCGCAGGCTGCCAACGTGGCACGACCGCAGCCGACGCAGGCGAGCGGGTCGGGCGGCGACCGGCAGGTCGACAACCAGCGCATCGCCGTGGAGCGCACCGATACCCCCGGCGAACCGCTTTGGATGAATGCCGACGCAGTGCGCCAAATCCAGCAGGTGCTGAACCAGCGGGGCTATGCGGCCGGTCATCTCGACGGCAGCTGGAACAACGACACGACGATCGCGGCGACTCACTTCCAGCAGGCGCAGGGTCTCGAGCCGACCGGCACGTTGACCACCAACCTGCTAGCCTCGGTCGGCATGTCACGCTGGCAGCGGGGCGAGTTGCTGGGCGGCATGACGGCCCAGGCGAACGCGCCGGGCAATCCGAACCCACAGACGACCGGCTCCTTCAACCAAGCTGGGAATGCGGGCTCTGCCGCAACGAGCGCCGCGGGATCCGGCGACTCCGCGAAGTCCAATGCGCAAAGCGACCAGAATGGCAGCGATGCGCAGGGGACGTCGGGCGCGCGGTAGAGCGCTCGCCCGCCGAATTGGAGACCGGTTCGGCGTCGGCGAGCGCGTTGCATCAAGAACTGAGAGCCGTTCCCGATTGCAACGCGAGCGGGGACGGCTCTAGCCCAGCTCAGGCGGCGGACCTTGTGCTCGTCGCCACGTCGGTCGCCTGTCCGGCCTCCGAGCCGGGCGGGCGGTCGGTCCGAGGCTGGAGATCCCCGCTGCCAACGCAAGATTCTAGGCCAAGTGGCGGCAGCGGAGGCCGCGCAAGGTCTTCAGGCGGCGTACGAAGTTGTAGGCGCTGACGAAGTTGGCCAAGTGCCCACGGAGTTGCCCGTGGCGGTCGTCGTTGTAGCGCTTGACCGTTGCGTCCCCCGCCTTCGCGAGGGCAAGCACTCGATCGGCCGTTCATCCGCTTTACCTAACCGTTCGTCGAGGCGAGGCGCTGTTTGATCAGCCGCGGTCGATACCGTTGCGAGCGCAGGCAAGTTCGAAGCTATGGGCCCAGAATATCTCGGCGGCTGCGATCGCCGCCATTATGATGGAATTGGCCAGAGCGACGTTGCAGAGCGTGGTGAACTGGGTGCCGTTGTCGGTGAGCACCGTGTGCACATCCTTAATGGCGGAGGAAGTTGCCTGCGACCCGCCGCCCTGGATGATCCGCAGCGGCGCGGATGAGCTGGGACCGCTCCATCGCGACCGGCGAGCAATACGAGGTCGAGTTGGGCATTCGTAGCGCCGATGACGCCCATCGCTGGTTTCTGGCGCAACCGCAGACGGTCAGGGATGCGGCTGGGGCTGTGACCCAATGGGGCTGCACCGACACCCATATCGACGACCGGCGCCCCCAAGCGAAGGAGGAAGCCGTCCACTTTTTCGGCGGCTTTGCTTCAAAGCAGCCATTCTGCTTTCGGCCAGCATCGGACATGGAAAGTCTTGAGCTTCAGCTGCCTGTCAGAGTTCGAGCGTGACCTTCGTGCGGGCGCGGGAGACGCAAGGCATCATCCGGTCCTGACGTTTGGCGACTGGCAGCACCACATCGCGGTGGATGACGGTACCGTCCCGGTAGCCGCACTCGCAGGACCCGCACACGCCCATCTCGCAGGACGAGGGTATCGCGAAGCCGCGCTGGCTCAACACGTCGAGCAGTGAGACATCGGCCGGGACGTGGACGACCGCCCCAGTTGAGGCGATCAGTGCGTCGAAGGGTTCGGGTTTGTAGTTCTCGTCTGCCATTGGCACGAAGTGCTCGACATGCACCCGCTCCGCCGGCCATCCGGCGGCAGTCAGTCCGGTCTGCACCGCGTCGGTGAGCCGCTGAGGCCCGCAGGCGTAGACGTGGATGCGCTCGTCCGGAGATCCGAGTATTGCGGGCCCGAAGCGCGAGCCTTCCGCGGAGAACCAGCAGCGGAGCCGGTCGCCGCAGAGGGCCAGCAACTCGGGTAGCAGTGGCGCTTGCTCGGCAGAGCGTGCGCAAAAGTGGAGGGTGAAGTCTGCACCGGTCGAAGCGAGGCGCCGGGCCATGGCGGCGAGCGGCGTCACGCCGATTCCGCCGCCGATCAGCAGATGACGCTGCGCGTCGGCGGCGAGCCCGAAGTTGTTGCGCGGCTGCGAGACGTGCGCGACGGCGCCCGCAACCAAGTTGTTATGCGTCCACAGCGAGCCGCCGCGACCGGCATCCTCACGCTTGATCGCCAGAACGTATCGGCCACGGTCGGCTGGATCGCCACAGAGCGAATACTGGCGCGTGCGGCCATCCGGTAGGCGCAGGTCGACATGCGCACCGGGCTCCCATGACGGAAGTTCGGGACGCTGAGGGTGGACGAGCGTCAGGCGCAGCACCTCCGGTGTGGTGGCGACTGCCTCTACGACCTTCAACTTCATGACGATGCGAGCGGACACCGGCTCAATCCACCAGCGAGATCGGGTCGCCCGGGCGGATGATCCCGCCACGCTCGATCCCACAGTTCAGGCCCGAGCGGTTGTAGAGCGGCAGGTAGACCGGCGATCCGAGTAGTTCCTCCAGGTACTTGCAAGGAAAATTGAGACGACCGCCGCGCAGGATCATCTCACCCACTTGGAAGCGACGTCCCACAAGGTGATTGAGCGGTACGCCAAGCACCGTGAGGTTCCTACGGTGGTCGATGGGCGCGAGGTTGATCGGGCCGCCCTGGAGAGGCGGATCGTTCCGCGCGAGGGCTTCGAGCACCTCCTGCTCAATGAGGGTGATCTCGCGGGTATCCGGCTTGGGCGAGTAGGTACCCGTCCCGAGGAAGTAGCGGTCACCTTCGATGCCGCGGCCGGCAACGCAGTGGGCCTCGTCCAATTCCTCCATCTCGTAGCTGGCTGCCGGCGCGATGTGAATGTTGAGCAGCGTGCCCTGCCAACCGGTCGCGCCGCCGGGCACGCCGATAGCTAACGAGCCGGCCGCATGCACGAAGGCCTCGACGTGGCGGGGGGCGGAAGTCTCGCTCATCGTGCCGGTCCCGTCGCCAGCGCGATCGCCTCGACCTCGACCAGCGCATCGCGGGGCAGACGCGCAACCTCGACGGTCGAACGCGCTGGTGCATCGCTGGGGAAGTGCTCGGCGTAGACGGCATTCATCGCGGCAAAGTCGTTCATGTCCTTCAGGAAGACGGTGGTCTTTGCCACGCTCCCGAGGCTGGCGCCCCCGGCCTCCAGCACGGCCGCAAGGTTCGAAAGTGAGCGGCGAGTTTGCGCTTCGATGCCTTCTGGGAACGCCCCGGTGGCCGGGTCGATCGGTAACTGCCCGGAAGCGAACACGAGGTCGCCGACGCGGGTCGCCTGCGCGTAGGGGCCGACGGCCGGGGCCGCATCCTTCGTGGCGATGATGGTCCTATCCAAGTCCGTCTCCCCGTCTTGTGATCGCTTTCATCACTATTCCATCATAGTGGATATTCGTCCACTGCCTGGTCTGAATTTAGGCGCCGCGGAGCCGTTCAGTCTATCTGCCGGCGGGCAGTCTCTGGCGCTGCGAACGTCGCCACGAGGGTGATGCATGCGAGCACGATGAGGTAGACCGAGATCGGCCACGTCGCCCCGCCGCTCCAGGCAAGCAGGGCTGCGGCGATAAGTGGCGTGAAGCCGCCGCTCAGTGCCGCGCCGACTTGGAAGCCAAGCGAGGCGCCGGTGTAGCGCAAGCGGGCATCGAACAGTTCGGACATCCACGCGGCCCCGGTCCCGAACATGATGCCCTGTCCAAAGCTCAGCGCCACCGCGACGGTCAGCGTGATGATCGTCGGGTCGCGCGTGTCGAGGAGCTTGAACATCGGGAAGGCGAAGGCGACCGAGAACAGGCAGGCCGCGATGAACAACGTTTTGCGTCCGTAGCGGTCGGACAGCCAGCCGAAGACGGGGATCGTGAAGAGTTCGATGACGGCGGCGACCAGGATGCCGTTGAGGATCACACTCCGTGACAGTCCGAGCTGGCCCGTGACGTACGAGATCGAAAAGACCGTCACGACGCTCACATACGCGATCTCTGAGACCTTCAGGCCGACGGCCTTCAGGAACATGCCGGGATGTTCGGTAAGGATCTCCATAACCGGCAACCGTGCCGTCACCGCGCGCGCTTTGATCCGCCTGAACGCCGGCGTCTCGTGAAGCCGCAGGCGGATGAACAGGCCGACCCCCACGAGGAGCGCGCTCGCCAGGAACGGAACACGCCAGCCCCAAGACAGGAACGCTGCCTCGGGCATCAGCCCTGTCAGCGCGAACGCGCCGATCGAGAGGATCACGCCGATCGGGTACCCGAGCTGGACGATGCTCCCGAAGAACCCGCGCCGTTCCGCCGGCACGCTTTCTACCACCATCAGTACGGCTCCGCCCCACTCGCCGCCGATTCCGATGCCCTGGACGAGGCGCAATGCTACCAAGAGGATAGGCGCGAGGATGCCGATCTGCCCATAGGTCGGCAGGCACCCGATCAGAAAGGTGCCGAGACCCATGATCATCAGGGTTAGCGACAGCATGGCCTTGCGACCGATCCTGTCGCCGAAATGGCCGAAGACGGCCCCGCCCAGTGGACGGGCTAGGAACCCGACGGCGTAAGAGCCGAACGCCGCGATCGTGCCGACTACCGGGTCGATGCTGGGGAAGAACAGCTTGTTAAAGACGAGAGCGCTGGCTGTGCCGTAGATCAGGAAATCGTACCACTCGACGGTGGTGCCGATGACGCTTGACCAGACGATTTGGCGCCGTTCTGCGATCGTGACCACGCCGGGCTCGGCGTTCCGCATCGCATCCGACGGCATCGTGGCATCGACCATGGGTGGGCATCCACTTTCAGAGATGAATTTCCACTCATAGCAATACAAGCCGCGTGCCAATCCTGGTGGGCGGTGGTCCGGGCGCGACCACGCCGCCTGTGCTAAGCACCGGTCGATCAGCCCCCAGCGCTCAGGGACGAGGAATGGCCGGGGGACTAGGACGAGACACAGATGACGGTGACGACAGAGGTGCGGCGGGTCCGGATCGAAGCAGAGGCTCGCTCCCAGATCCAGGTGCTTGCTGAGGAGATCCGACGCAGACGCAGGGAGCGGGATCTCTCCCTAGAGGCACTGGCGTCCTTGTCTGGGGTAAGCCGCTCGATGATCTCCAAGATCGAGCGCGGAGAAGCCGCGCCTTCGACAGTGGTGCTTTCACGCCTCGCTGAGGCGCTGGGTGTAACCTTCTCCAGGCTGATGTCACCCGCCACCGAAGTTGAGGTGCTGCTGATCCCGGCGTCCCGCCAGCCTGTGCTGCGCGATGAAGCTTCGGGCTTCCTACGCCGCTGCCTTTCTCCGGTGCTGCCCGGGCGAGGGATCGATTGGGTGCTCAACACGCTCCCGCCAGGCGCAACCACGGGAGAGTTCGTCGCCCACCGCCGCGGCGTGTCGGAATACATCTTCGTACTGAAGGGGCGCCTGCGCGCCACGATCGGCGACCGCGCGGTCGTGGTCGAAGAGGGCGATAGTTTGTATTTTGAAGCAGATGCCGGGCACACCTTCACCAATTTGGGCGCGGAGGCGTGCCAGTACTTCCTGGTAATCGACGCTACGCGTCTGCGCTGACTCTCGCCCGCGAGGGTGCTCCTCGCTCGGCCGGCTCAAAGGCAGTCAGCGTAAAATCAGCTAGATCTGGCCAGCCGCTTCGCGCCCTTCCCAGTCATGCGCAAAATCGTAGCTCTTTCCCGGAAGCGGACTTGTTGTGCCGATCCAACTCGGTCGTTCAGCAGAGTGGCACTGGTCGCTGAAGCGGATAGATGAGTCGAACTCCGCAGGGCTTTCTCCCCCGACTAGGCCGCGGCCTCGTTCCTGCAAGCCGGGGGGCGACGGGTTCGGTGTGCGTTCCGGATCAGCGCTGGCGGTCGAGCGAAGACCGCCCGAGCAGAGTGAGAGTTGCCCGATGAAAAGGCGTACACTGTTGCAGGGAGCCGGGGCTTTCGTGGCCAATGCGATCGGGGCGCCAGCCCTAGTCCGTGCCGAGGCCGCCACGACCCTACGCTTCATCCCACAGCAAGATCTCGTCACACTCGATCCGGTGACGACCTTCGCGTACATTACCCGCAACCACGGCTACATGGTCTTCGATACCCTCTACGGCATGGACGGAAACTACCGCGCCACGCCGCAAATGGTTGAGGGCCACCGCGTCGAGCAGGATGGGCGTCGCTGGGACCTGACACTGCGCGAAGGCCTGCGCTTCCACGACGGGACCTCCGTTCTCGCTCGCGACTGCGTTGCCTCCCTGCGGCGCTGGGCCAAGCGCGACCCGTTCGGCGGCTCACTCATGGAGGCCACCGACGACCTGTCGGCGGCCGATGACCGGACCATCCGGTTTCGGCTCAAGCGCGCTTTTCCACTTCTGCCGATCGCTCTGGGCAAGGCTTCCGTGCCGCTCTGCGCCATGATGCCGGAGCGCCTTGCTGTCACCGACCCGTTCCAGCAGGTGCCGGAGCTGATCGGCTCCGGGCCGTTCCGTTTCAAGGCGGACGAGCGTGTGCCCGGCGACCGCACAGTCTACACCCGCTTTGAGGGCTACGTGCCACGCAAGGACGGCGCGCCCACTTGGACCTCCGGGCCGAAAGTCGTCCATTATGACCGAGTTGAGTGGCGCGTGATCGGCGATACCTCCACGGCCACCTCGGCGCTGATCGCCGGCGAGGCCGACTGGCAGGAATACGCCTCTCACGATCAGCTGGGTCTCTTGAAGGCGGCCAGGGGCGTGACCACCCGCGTCCTCGATTCGACTGGCTTCGTGACGATGTTGCGAGTCAACCACCTGCAGCCGCCGTTCAACAATCCGGCCATCCGGCGGGCCCTCTGGGGTGGGATCGACCAGACGTCCTGCATGCAGGGGGTTGTGGGCGCGGATGATCCCAGCCTGTTCCACGTACCCCTCGGATTCTTCTGTCCGGACACACCGATGGCCTCGACCGACGGGCTCGGGCCGCTCACGGAGCCACGCGATCCGAACAGGGTGCGCGCCGACCTCAAAGCTGCCGGCTATACCGGAGAGACCGTGTTGCTAATGGTGCCGTCGAACTCGGCGCCTCTCCTGGCGCTCGGCCAAGTCGCAGCCGACCTGCTCCAGCGCGTCGGCATGAATGTCGAGGTCTACGCAGTCGAGTTCAATGCAATGCTACAGCGGCGCAACCGCAAGGGGCCGGTCTCCGAGGGCGGCTGGAGCGCCTTCGTGACCAACTGGTCGGGGATGGATTGGCTGAACCCCGCCGGCTACATCGCCCTGCGCGGCACCGGCGAGACCGGTTATGCCGGCTGGGCTACGACTCCGCGGATCGAGGCCCTGCGTGACGCATGGTTCACCGCACCGGACGAGGCGGCCCGCTCCGCGGTCTGCCGGGACATCCAGCTTCAAGCGATGCAGGACGTGCCCTACTACCCTCTGGGCCAGTACTTGCAGCCGACTGCCTACCGGTCCAGCCTCACCGGCATCCTCGACGGGTTCCCAACATTCTGGAATGTGCGGCCTGCCTGAGGGGCGGGCCGCTACGCCTTACAACCCCGGGAAGGTGGGTGGCGCGATGGCATCGGCGCCACGGCCCGCCCAGTCGAGCTGCCGGATCTGCGCCAGTGCCCGGACCTGCGCCTCCTCCAGGGCGGCGGCGGAGGCTGCGTAATCGACCAACAGGGCGCGACCGTCGCGGACGATCTCGCGGCCGCCGACAAAGACCTGCCGGACCGCGCGATCGCCGGCCGAGTACATCAGGGACTGCACGGGGTCCCGGCACGGTCGCATGGCGGGATGCGCGCAATCGACGAGCACGAAATCGGCCTTGCAGCCCGGCGCGAGCCGGCCAATATCGCCGCGTCCGAGCGCCTTGGCGCCTCCCACGGTTGCGGCGTGGAACACGTCTGCCGCCCGGGTGTCGCGCGGATTCTGGGCTACGACCCGGGCGAGATACGAGACGAGGCGCATCTCGTCGAGCATGTTGTGCGGGTAGACGTCGGTGCCGATGCCCATGTTGACGCCGGCCTGCAGATAGCGGCCGAAATCGTGTAGCGCGATGCCGCGGCGGGCGAAGACGGTCGGACAATGGGCGACCGTGGCACCGCGCTGGGCCATGCGCCGCAGGTCCGTGCCGGGGCTGTGCCAGTGGGTCCAGGGATGGTCGTCCAGAAAGATCCCGTGGCCCACGATGGTGCGCTCAGTCAGCACGCCGAGATCGTCGAGCCATTCGATAGGCGTCATCCCGGTGCGGCGGGTGATCTCGTGGAACTCTGACAGGGACTGCGCCGCGTGGGTGTGGAAACGCAGGTCGCGCCGGACCGCCTCGTCATGGGCATCTCGAAGCAGCGCCGCCGTGCAGGTGTCGACCTGAGCCGGACAGAGCATGCCGAACAGGCGCCCGCTCGCGTGCCGTTGCGCCGCGGTGATCTCGGCGAGCGCCTGCTCCAGGCCGCGATAGCCCGCGGCCTCATCCCATTCGTACTCCACGCTGTGGCCGTTCCTCGTCAGCCAGCGGCCGGACCGGAACATCGGGGCGATGCAGACCCGAAGGCCTGAGGCACCGAGAAGGTCGAGCCAGCCGTCGCTCGGCAGGGCGAGATCGCAGACGGTGGTGACGCCGGAGAGGGCAAGTTCGGCGAGCGCCACCCCGTAGGCGGCCCGCGTCCCCTCCGCGTCGGGCCGCAGGATCGGCAGATACTCGTAGAGCGAGGTGTTGTAGAGGCGCTGGCTGCCGACCTCGTCCCACATGCCCTTGTTCATCGGCTCCGAGAACAGGTGCGTGTGGATGTCGACGAGCCCTGGCATGACCAGGCAGCCGGAAGCGTCGATGGTTCGGTCCGGCGGCGGCCCCGTATAGCCCGGGCCGACATGCGTGAGGACGCCGTCCGCGAAGACAACATCAGCGCCGGTCTGGTAGACGTGACCGCCGCTGTCCGGGTCCCAGGCGACGACCCACCGGGCCCCCGTCACCAGGGTGACGTCCACAGCCCCGTCCGCAGCATCGTCGTGCATCGATCACCTCTTCCTCAGGTCGAGGGGGCGGGCAAGATCGGTGCCTATTCGGTTGCACCGAGGGGTTTGCGGCCCGGGTTTCGCTAGGCCGTCTTGAACAACGGCGTGTCGGTCTACCGGGCAGCTGTACGCACCAGCACGAGGCGGCCTCAGGACGCCCACATAGCCCCAGGAGGCCGTTCAACTCACAGCCTCTCAGGGTGAGGTTGGAAGTGGGATTGGCCCGCGCAACGCCGTTGCCGACGGGGCGAGGCCCGAATGCGCTGTGAAATTCGGTGTTCGGAAGGACGGCAGCATGCACCAGCGCGATACCACCGAGCCCGCACGGATCCTGGTCATCAACCCGAACTCGTCCCAGGCCGTGACCGCCGCCATCGACGCGGCGCTCGACCCGCTGCGCTTGGCCGGCGGCCCCGCCATCGCGGTGACGGACCTGCCCGATGGGCCGGCGAGCATCGCGTCCCAGCAGGACGCCGATTCCGTCGTGATGCCGCTCGCCCGGCGCATCGCAGCGGACGGGGCGGACGCCTTCGTGATCGCCTGCTTCAGCGACCCGGGCCTGCACACGGCCCGCGAGGTCGCCAGGGGCCGGCCCGTGATGGGCATCGCCGAATGGGGCATCCTCCGGTCGCTCACCCTCGGCGAGCGCTTCGGCATCGTCGCCCTATCGGAGGGCAGCGTGCGGCGCCAGCGCCGGATGGTCCGCCAGATGGGCCTCGGCGAACGCTATGCCGGCAGTCGGCCGGTGGAGGCGCGGGCGGACGAGACGGCCGGCGAGGCGATCCGCGACCGCCTGGTCGCGGCGGCCCGCATGCTGATCGCGCGCGACGGCGCCGACGTGATCGTCCTCGGCTGCGCCGGCATGGCGCCGCACCAGAGCGCAATCGAGGACGCGGTCGGGTGCGCGGTCGTCGAGCCCTGTCAGCAGGCGGTGGCGGCAGCCCTCGGGGCCGTTCTGCTCGAGACCGCCTCCTTCGGAAGGACCCGGCGATGCACTACGACCTCCTGATCCGCGGCGGCACCTGCGTCACGCCTTGGGGGACCGAGGGGATCGATCTCGGCGTCCGCGCCGGGCGGATCGCGGATCTCGGTGTGCCGATCGGCGCGACCGCGGATACGGTGATCGACGCGGTAGGCCTGCACGTCCTGCCCGGCCTGATCGACAGCCACGTCCACCTGCGTGATCCCGGCGACCCAGCCGTGGAAACGATCGAGACCGGCACGCGGGCCGCGATCCTCGGCGGGATCGCCACCCTGTTCGACATGCCCAACACGGTTCCGCCAATCGCCGATACCGAGCGCTTGACGTGGAAGCGCGGCTACGTGGCGGGTCGTAGCTGGTGCGATATCGGCCTGTACGTGGCGGGCGCCAAGACCAACATCGACAGGTTGGCGGCGCTGGAACGCGAGCCAGGGGTCTGCGCCGTGAAGGTGTTTGCGGGCAGCTCCACGGCGGCGCTGATGATTGAGGACGACGCCCATCTCGAGCGGGCCATGCGAGCCGGCCACCGGCGCATGGCCTTCCACAGCGAGGACGAGTTCCGGTTGCAGGCGCGCAAGCCGTTATTCGCCCGGGGGCAGCCGTACCGGACCCACATGGAATGGCGCGACGAGGAATGCGCCTTCCTAGGGACCCAGCGCCTGATGGCCCTGGCCCGCAGGACCGGCCGGGCGACGCACATCCTCCACGTCTCGACCGCCGAGGAACTCGAATACCTGCGCGATTTCCGCGACGTCGCGACCGTCGAGGTTCTGGTCAACCACCTGACCCAGGTGGCGCCCGACTGCTACGATACGCTTGGCGGGCTCGCGGTGATGAACCCACCGATCCGCGGCGAGCGGCATCGAGCAGCCGCATGGGCTGCCGTGCGCAACGGGACTGTCGATACGATCGGCAGCGACCACGCGCCTCATGCCCGGACAGCCAAGGAGCAGCCCTGGCCCGATTGTCCGGCCGGCCTCACGGGGGTTCAGACCCTGGTCCCGGTCATGCTCGATCATGTCGCAGCCGGGCGCCTGTCGCTGGCGCGCCTCGTGGACCTGATGGCGGCCGGTCCGGCTCGTGTCTACGGCCTGCTCGGCAAGGGGAGAATCTCAGTCGGATACGACGCGGATTTTACCCTGGTGGATCTGAAGGCGCGTCGCACAATCGAGGACTCTTGGATCGCGTCGCCCTGCGGTTGGACTCCGTTTGCGGGACTACGCGTGACCGGATGGCCGGTCGCCACCGTTGTCCGGGGCAGATCCGTCATGCGTGATGACGAGGTCTTGGGCGATCCGGTCGGGCGCCTGGCGCGCTTCTCCGGCTGAGCCGAGGCGCCCGGATCAAGCGCATCCGGTTTCGGCCACCAGCCAGGTGGTGAGGATCGCGACGGCGTCCATGAGGTCGTCGATCTCCATGGCCTCATCGGGGTTATGGCTGCCGTTGGCGTTGCGCACGAACAGCATCGCCATTGGAACACCGGCTTTGGCGAAGGCCGCGGCATCGTGCGAGGCCGGGCTGCCGAGAGGCATGGTGGCGATGCCGAGGGCTGTGGCCGCGGCCTCCAGACAGCTGCGGATCCGTGGCGAGACATCTCCGACCGCCACCTCGGCGCGCGGGCCGAGCACGATCTCGACGTTGCGGCGTGCCACGATTGTCGCGACGTGCCTCAGGAACTGCGTCTCGATCTCCGCCAGCATGTTCGCCGCGTAGGCGCGCACGTCCAGGCTGAACCGGAACTCGCCCGGGACTGTAGTCAGCCCGTGGGCTGCACCGTCGGTGTGGAACCGGCCGAACGTGACGGCCATCGGGCGGCCGGCCTCCTCGTTGGCCTGCCAGATCTGGTCGAGCGCCAGGGCGATCTCCGCGCCCGCCATGGCCGCATCGCGCCGGAACCGGCGGGGCGTGCCGACATGGTCGTAGCGGCCGAGGATTCGAGCATCCGGATAACGGAAGTTGCCCGGGATCCCGGTGCAGAGACCGACCGGAATTCCGGCCTCGACGAGGCTCGGCGCCTGCTCGATATGCACCTCGAGGAAGGCGTGGATCGCGGACGGATCAAGCGGCGGCGCATCGCCGCGTAAAGCCTCGGGATCGCCGCCGGAGGCCGCGATGTGATCGGCGAGGTCGCGCCCCGTATCGGCCCGGGGCATGGCGAGCGCACCCTCCGGCAGGGTGCCGAGCGCCGCTCGGCTTCCGAGATAGGACACCTGGAACCAGACGCTCTCCTCGGCGCGCACCGCCATGACGGTGATATCGCGCTCCGGGATCAGTCCGAGGCTTTGGATCGCCGCGACAGCTGCGAGCCCGGCGACGACCCCGGCTGCGCCGTCGAAGTTGCCACCGTGCGACACGGTGTCGAGATGGGAGCCGATCAAAATCGGCGGCCGAGTCCGATCCCGGCCGGGCAGCGTCATGTAGGTGTTGGCGGCCGCGTCCCGGCGGACCCGGAGACCCAGCTCGGCCGCACAGTGCGTCGCGCGCGCGTGGGCTTCAGTTTCCTCCGGGCTGTAGGAAGGCCGGGTAAACCCGGGATCGTCGTGGCCGCACCGGGCGAGTTGTGCCAGCAGGTGCTCGATCCGGCCTCGCTGTGCGCTGACCGCCTCCCTAACGGCGGTGACGGTTGCGTGTTCCAATGGGTTTCTCCCTGACCGCGCAATGGCCCCTGGCCTTCACGCGGTCCCGTTGGGCTCGCCATCATGACCCAGTGGTCGGGTCATCAGGCCTGCGCGGCCATGATCGATACGTGTGCAGAGATCACCTTCCAACCAAGATCGGGGAGGCGCATCCATGTCTGGCTCTGGCGCCCGATACCGGTCTTGCCGCGCGGCTTGAACTCAAGATTCACGGTGGCCACGTCCGAGCCGACGGTCAGGACCTCCAACCGGATGCGTGCTTCCTTCGTGCCTCCAGGCGGTGGATCGGCCGCGATGCGCGCGGCATGAATCGCCGCGAAGCCGTAGCCATTCTCACCCACGGCGTAGCGGATCGTGTGAGGGCTGTCCCAGAATGTTGCGTCCAACACCCCGACATCCTTGTCGATCAGCGCCTGCTCGTAGCGTTCGAACAGGGCGGTGACTTCAGCCACGACCTCGGGGCGGTTCAGGGTTGTGTCCATTCAGGCCTCCAAGTCGAGAACGGTGCGGATCAGGTCGAGGTCGGATCCACGCGTGCCGATGAGAGACAGGCCCACCGGAGCGCCATCGACCCGCCCGCCCGGGATACTCACCTGCGGGACGCCGGTGAGGCCTCCGTGGCTCGTCAAGCAGCCTATGCGCTCACGCAGCGGGTTGAGCGTGCTGAGCGGCAGCCCGCGCAGGGGAGCCGGGAACGGCGTGGTGGGAAGGCACAGGATGGTCCCGGGGGGCAGAAGCCGCGCGAGGCGGGCTCGTGCCTCAATGCGCATCAGGATCGCGGCGTTGCGTTCGCCCTCTGTCATCATCGAGCCCTGGACGAGCGCTCGGGCGACCGAGAAGGCGAGGCGCGGATTGCAGGTGTCGAGCCAGGGCTCGAAGGTCTGCCACGCCTCACTGCTCTGCAGGACGCGCTGGGCCCGCTGCCACACCGACAGGCCCTGCGGCGCCATCGTCACGTCACGCCGGTTGCCGATCAGCGCGGCTAGACGATCGATGAGCGGCATAAGCGCTTGCTGCACGGCCTCGTCGGCGAAGCCGAGCGCGTCCGCGGCCACCAGCAGCGTATCGGGCAGCCGATCCGGCATCGACGCGCCGAACAGGACCTCCCCGACCCGGGCAAAGGTGGCCGCATCGCGGGCGAACCAGCCGCAGGTATCGGCGCTCGGCGCCTGGACGCAGATCCCGGAGAAATCGATGCGCCCGTGGGTCGGGCGGATTCCGTAGAGGCTGCAGAAGCTCGCCGGCACACGCACGGAGCCGCCGCTGTCGGTCCCGAGCGCGAAATCGCAGGCTCCCGAGGCGACGGCTGATGCCGAGCCGCTGGATGAACCCCCGGGCACCCGGTCCGGCGCGACTGGATTCAGCGGGGTGCCGTCATGGGCATTCTCGCCGAGGATCCCCAGCGAGACCTCGTCGGTGATCGTCTTGCCCACCACTGAGGCACCTGCGTCGAGAAGCGTCTGCACCACCCAGGCGTGTCGCGCCGGAGTCGGGTCGATGCGCGGCCAATCCGGGTTGCCGCCACCGGTGGGGATCCCGGCGACGTCGATCAGGTCCTTGACGGCGAAACCGAGCCCGGCGAGCGGCCCCGTCGCGGAACCGGCGACGCGGGTGCGCGGACCCGGCAGGAATGGATCGGTGGATACGATGGGCTGCTCTTGCATCATGCGGAGATCGGTTCCTGCCATTGGGCGCCGGGCACGGCCGCGAACAGCGCCCGGGTGTAGGGGTGCTTCGGCGCGAAGAAGATCTCGGATGTCGGCGCGACCTCGACCACCTGGCCGGCCCGCATCACGGCGATCCGGTCGCAGACCTGCAGGGCGACGCGCAGATCGTGGGTCACGAACACCATGCTGAGGTGCAATCGCGCCTTGATGTCGGCGAGCAGCGCCAGAACCTGGGCCTGCACGGAGACGTCCAGGGCTGAGACCGGCTCGTCGGCCACCAGCACCTCGGGCTGCATGGCCAGAGCTCGGGCGATGCCGATCCGCTGGCGCTGGCCGCCGCTGAATTCGTGTGGGAAGCGCTGCGCCGCCGCGGGGTCGAGGCCGACGAGCGCCAGCATCTCGCGGGCTTGGGCCTTGGCGACCTCCGGCATGGTGCCGTGTATGATCGGGCCTTCGGCCACGATGTCGACGACGCGCTGGCGCGGGTCGAGGGATCCGTAGGGGTCCTGGAACACCATCTGCACCCGCTTGCGGTGCGGACGCATCTGGCGGCGGCTCAGCGCGGCGACGCTGTGCCCGGAGAGAAGGATCTCGCCGCTATCGACGGGCATCAGCCGGGTGATCGCCCGCGCTAAGGTGCTCTTGCCCGAGCCGCTCTCGCCGACGAGCCCCAGGGTCTCCCCCCGCCGCAGCTCCAGATCGACGCCGTCGAGCGCGCGGGTGATGCGCCCGCCGAACAGGCCGCGCGCACCGTAGGTTTTCTCGACCGCCCGGGCTTCGACCACCCGAGGGGCCGTACTGGGCGGTCGTTGCGGCGGCGGCGCCAGCCTGGGCACCGCCGCGATCAAGGCGCGCGTATAGGGATGCTTCGGGGCGCCGAGAACCGAAGCCGCGGGGCCCTGCTCGACCAGTGTGCCTTTCTGCAGCACCGCGACCGTGTCCGCGATGTCGGCGACCACCCCGAAATCGTGTGTGATGAACAGGACGCTGGTCCCGTGCTCGCGCTGCAATTCCCGGATCAGGTGAAGGATCTGCGCCTGGGTGGTCACGTCCAGCGCGGTGGTCGGCTCGTCGGCGATGAGAAGCCGTGGGTTCAGCGCCAGCGCCATGGCGATCATCGCGCGCTGGCGCTGGCCGCCGGAAAGCTGGTGGGGATAGGAGCGCAGGAGCCGAGCGGGCTCAGGCAGGTGGACGCTGTCGAGCAGCGCGACGACCCGGGCCCGCCGGTCGGCGCGGCCGAGCGCCGTATGGATGCGCAGGACCTCGTCGAGCTGGCGCCCGATCGTGTGGAGCGGGTTGAGAGCCGTCATCGGCTCCTGGAAGATCATCGCGATGCGCGCCCCCCGGATGCGGCGCATCCGCTTCGGCGTGATCGTCGCGAGGTCCTCGCCCTCGAAGTCGATGCGCCCGCCGGAGACGCGCACGTGCGGCCCCGGCAGCAATCCGAGAATCGCCCGCGCCACCAGCGACTTGCCCGATCCGCTCTCGCCGATGAGGCAGGTGACGGCGCCCGGCCGCAGCACGAGGTCCACGTCGGTGACCGCGTTCGGCCGGTCCGCACCCGGGGGCAACGCGATCGTCAGCTTCTCGATGTCGAGGACGGAGTCGCTCATCGCTCGCGGAGCCTCGGGTTCAGTGCCTCGTTCAAGCCATCGCCAACGAGATTGATGCCGAGGACGGTGAGCAGGATCGCGATGCCCGGGAAGGTGCAGATCCACCACGCCGAGCGAAGGACCGCGCGTCCCGCACTGATGATCAGGCCCCAGCTCATCACGTTCGGGTCGCCGAGCCCGAGGAACGCGAGCCCCGCCTCGATCAGGATCGCCGTCCCGATCAGCAGCGATCCCACGGCGATGATCGCCGAGGTGCAGTTCGGCAGCATGTGGCGGAAGATGATGCGGGCGTCGCCTGCCCCGAGGCCGTCGCAGGCGAGCACGAATTCGCGCCCGCCGAGCGCCACGAACTCACCCCGCACCAGACGGGCGATCCCCGGCCAGGACACCGCCGCGATGGCCACGATCTCGCTGGTGAGCGATGGCGACAGGATCGCCACGATGAGGATCGCCAGCACGAAGGCCGGGATCGTCTGGAAGAACTCCGTGAGCCGCATCAGCGCGATCTCGACGCCACCCCGGTAATAGCCGGCCAACCCTCCGACGAGGGTTCCGAACAGGATCGCGGCAAGCGTCGCGCCGAGCCCGATCATCAGCGAGGTGCGCGCGCCGTAGGCGATCTCCGCGGCCACATCCCGCCCGAGCGTGTCGGTGCCAAGCAGGAAGCGGCCGCCCGGCGGCTGGAGCGCGGGCCCGACCAGGCGGAACGGGTCGCCGGGAAACAGCAGAGGCGTCAGCACCACCAGGGCGAGCAGCCCGAGCAGTACAGCTGCACCGAGGAGCGCCAGACGGTTGCGCGCAAAACGCGCCAGAGCGGCCCGCATCGCTACAGCTCCATCCGAGGATCGAGGCAGACGTAGACGAGGTCCACGGCGAGGTTGATCACGACGACGAGGCAGGCCGAGACAAAAAAGATTCCAAGCAGGAGGTTGAGGTCGCGCGACTGGAGCGCGTTGAAGGCCAGGGTGCCAACCCCCGGCCAGCCGAACACCGTCTCGACCACGATCGAGCCGCCGATCAGGTTGCCGGCCTGTACCCCCGCCATGGTGACCACCGGCAGTAGGGCGTTGCGCAGGACGTGGCCGGTCATCACCCGGGCCTCGGTCTGGCCCTTGGCCCGGGCCGTGGTGACGTAGTCCATGCCGACCTGTTCCAGCACGGAAGCGCGCATCACCCGGGCGTAGACCGCGAGGTAGAAGAGCGAGAGGGCGACGGCCGGCATGACCAAGTGACGCCCGACGTCCCAGACTTCGTCCCAGCCCTCGTTGTCGGCCCCCACCGTGTCGAAGCCACTAGTGGGAAGCCAGCCGAGCCGGATCGCGAAGATCACGATCATCATCAGCCCGAGCCAGAACCCCGGCGTGGCATAGGCCACCAGGCTCACAAGCGAGATCACCGCGTCGCGCCAGGAGTTGCGCCCGGTGGCCGCTACGAGGCCGAGGAGCGTACCGATCACCAGGGCGGTCCCGAAGGCGGTCAGCATCAGCAGGCTCGTCGGCCACAACCGGTCGAGGATCAGGCTCGCCACGGGGCTGTCGTTGCGGAACGAGTAGCCGAGATCGAGGTGGAGCATGTTGAGCAGGTAGACGCCGAATTGCGTCGCCATCGGTTGGTCGAGGCCGAACTTGCGGCGCAGCTGCTCCATGTATTCCGGACTGGCCGCGCCGCTTTCGCCAGCAAGAACCGACGCGGCGTCGCCAGGCGCCAGGTGAATCAGGAAGAAGTTCAGCACGACGATACCCAGGATCACCGGGATCGCCAGCAAAAACCGGTGACCGAGAAAGCGCGCGAGC
>Ga0265798_10003293_pt1 | contig 23042 bp, 16 predicted proteins | sample P3T30metagenome_FD_192430 | JGI IMG/M metagenome (GOLD analysis project Ga0265798, IMG submission 192430) | Plant litter microbial communities from East Loma Ridge, Irvine, California - P3 T30 | ecosystem: Environmental > Terrestrial > Plant litter > Unclassified | place: USA: California... | reverse complement strand
CACGCCATTCGATACCGCCGCGATACCAATAGGCGCTGCGTGGCGACACGTCCATCAGGTCTTTGGCGGAGTAATAGTGACGATGAATCAGGTCGACCACAAAGATCCCGACCCACGCCGTGATCGGCACGGCCAGCATCGAGATGAACGTGATGAACGGGCCGTAGAAGCTGTCCGCGATCAACATGAAATAAATCGAACCGGCGAAAATCGCTACGATGTCGACAATCACCGCGTGAACGCGCTTGATCTTCAGACCCAGGGTCAGCGTGGTCAGGCCCGCCGAATACACCGACAGGTTGTTCGACAGCAGCAAACCGCCGAATGCGGTGATCAGGTAAGGAACGGCCATCCAGGTCGGCAGCAGTTCGCGGATCGCGATGATCGGGTCGGTCGCCGAGGCCAGGTGATCGTTGCCGACCGACAACAGACCGCCAAGGGTGATCAGCAGTACCAGCGGAATGCCCGCTCCGAACGCGGCCGACGCGACGAGGCGAGTGGCCTTGACGCTGCCATGCTGATAACGGGACATGTCAGCTCCCGCGTTCGCCCAGCCGATCCCCGTGCCGGCAGCCATCGTCCCGACACCGATGACCATCGCACTCAGCGGCGCTGGCGTAGCGTTGAATACCGCCGTCCAGTCAATGTGTGCAATCAGGAAGCCGCCGACGATCACATTCAACGCACCAAAAATGTAGGTTGCCCACTTCTGGATGACCAGCAAAGTGGCGTGGCCCAGACCCGAGACAGTCAGGGTCATCAGCACGAAGATCGCGATAAACAGCAGCGTCAGGCCTGGCGAATTTTTCGCCTCGACCGCTGTGCCGAACAGGATCGAGCACAACGACAGCAGCACGAACGCCGCCGTGGTGGTGTTCACGGTTTCCCAGCCCAAACGGGACATCAGCGAAACGATGGTAGGACCGATGTTGCCGCGCACTCCGAAGATAGCGCGCGAGAGAGTCAGACTCGGCGCGCGACCGCGACGGCCCGCAATGGAAATCACACCCACCACGGCAAAAGAGCCTGCAGCCCCGAGGATCGCCACGATGAATGCCTGCCCGATCGAGAGGCCCCGAAAGGCCACCAGGGTCGCGCCCAGCGGCAAGCCGAGAATGCTGATGTTGGCGGCGAACCAGACCCAGAACAGCTGCAGTGGATGACCGTTGCACTCGTTTTCCGGAACCGGCTCGATGCCGCGTGTTTCAAGCTGTCCTGCGCCTTGAGCGGCGTTGGATGACGTCATGGGAAATGCTCCTGTTGCCATTTGTTCTGGTTGTGGGCAGTACGCAACGCAATTGACGTCCGTGTCGCAGGACACCTTCAGTGTCCGGTCTGGGCAGTAGAAGGCTCCGAATCGCCGCTGTGATCAGGGCAATGAGGGTGTCTCTTATTTGATTCCGCTTGGCAGTTCAGCTTGCCGGCATCGTTCAGACCGCACGCAGGGACAGCAAATGCTCGACCACTGGGTAAAGTTCGAGCCCGTTCACGGTCTTGATCTGCTCGATCAACTCGATCGGCCAGGCGCTCATGCCTTGGCAGGCGCCGAGCATCGCACCCAGAATCGCGGCGATGGTGTCGGTGTCACCCCCCAGGCTTGCGGCCATGCAGACGGCGTCGAACGCTGCCAGCTGACCCGAGGCCACCTGATGTGCCAACGCGAAAGCGGCCACCACCGATTCCTGTGACGCTACCGACGTGCCGATCACGTCGTAGATCAATTCAGGCAGTTGTTCATTTCGGCAGTCGGCGCAAAGCTTTTTCGCCCAGACGATGCGCGCCGCGATGCGACCGCCTGCGATCCAGTGACCGTGACGCTCGGCGCGTTGCGCGATGCGCACCGCGATGTCCAGGGCGTCACTGAGGCTGACGCCGTTGATGCCCGCCGAGACCACCGCCGCGACGGCGGCGGCACTGGAAATACCGAGGGTGGTGTTGTGGGTGACCTGACACGCCTGCATCACCGACTCGACGAACTGCCCCTCCTCCCGAACATCAGCGGCAATACCAACCGGCGTGACGCGCATGGCTGCGCCATTGGTGGTGCCGAACCGGCCGGACTCCTCAGGGCTATGGCCTGCCAGAATCATTTCAATGGCGCGCTTGGTAGACGGGCCAAGCAGGTCTTGCGAGCCTTTGGCCTGCATGACCACTTCCCAGTCGATCAAGCTCTGCGCCAGGTCCGACGGCTCAATGCGTCCGCCGCCGGCAATCAGCAACTCTGCCACCAGCACAGCCTGCTCGGTGTCATCGGTGATCGAGCCGGCCACCATGTTCGGGGCAATGGGCTGGTCGGCATCGGCAGCGGTGAGCGTGGTAATGCAGTCAAAGCGTTGCTTGATCTGCTCGCGACTCAACGACTGCGTGGGCATACCCAACGCATCGCCGAGGGCCAGGCCGTAGAAAGCGCCCAGCGCGCGGTCGCGAATGTCGATCAATGCGGTCATGTAGACGATCCAAAAGCCAGGTGAAGACGAAAGTGCACGGGGTCCAGAAGGCTTTCCACGTGCTCCATGAAACGGTGTCGCCGGTCGAACGTGGTCCGTGTCGCCTTGAGAAACACCGAGCCGGGTTCGCGCAACATCAGCGCGGCATCGTCGTTGCTCAAAGGCTCCGCGCCGATCCATTGGTCGCCGCGATCTCCGACGTACCCATGAGCAGCCATCGTGACGGTCAGCGAGTCATCGATAAGCCCGTCACGCGGCAGGTTTTCAAGGCCATTCATGGCCGGGATCAAAACCCGCTCAAGCGACACCACACTGCCATCCGCCGCCGTACGACGGCGATCCAGCGCAATGAAATCCGCTGTGCCAAATCGGCCCTCAAGATCAGGACGCTGCACGGCAACCAGCCGCAGGATTTCCGTGCTGACCCGGGCACCAGTGTCAGCCAGTGCCTGCGCCCAGCCCGCGCGCTGATCCAGGGAAATCCCGTCGTAGGTCACGATCGAACCCACGCCCGTCTGGGTCGCGATGTAATTACGGCGTTTGAGTTCGGACAACGCCTCGCGCAGGGTGCCGCGGCTGACGTTGAATTCCTGAGCCAGCAGGTTTTCACCGGGAAGCAGCTCACCGGAACCCATCTGGCCGGTTTCAATGCGACGGGCGAGCTCATCGACCACGCGTTTTTTCTTATCAAATCGAACCTGTCTAATCATGTACAAATTGATATCCGAAAGAGGTGGATAGGAGCAAGCTGTTTTTTTAACAAGAGTGGAATGTGTGACAGCGGTTGCAGTGCGTCGCGAGCAGGTTCGCCCTCACTCGGGCAACGAGGAGCCCTGTGAAAGCGCGCCTGCTCGCGAACGCGTCAGTCAGCGTAGCTCATCATTCGCCGGCGTTAACGACACTCGACTGTTCGCCGATGATCTGACGAATGGCACCCACAAACACGTCAACCGGCTGGCCCCCGGTCACGGCGTATTGGTCGTTGAAGACGATGGTCGGCACCGAACTGACACCGCGCGTGACCCACAGCTCTTCCAGCTCGCGGACTTGGGCGGCGTATTGGTCGGACGCCAGGACCGCCTCCGCCCGCACGCGGTCCAGGCCGACTTTCTGCGCAACGTCCGCCAGCACCTTATGACTGGACACATCGGCATGCTGGCTGAAATACGCCGTGAACAGCGCCTTTTTCAGCGCTTGTTGCTTGCCTTCCAGCTCAGCCCAATGCAGCAGGCGATGCGCGTCGAAGGTGTTGTAGATCCGGCGCTCGCCCGGTTTGAAGACGAAGCCCAGTTCCGCGCCGCGCTCACGAATGTTTTCGGCATTGGCTTGGTACTGCTCACGCGTCGAGCCGTATTTCTCGGCGATGTGCTCGAAGATTTCCTGACCTTCAGGGACCATCTTCGGGTTGAGCTCAAACGGCTGGAAGTGAATCTGTGCCTGGACTTCCTCACCCAGGTGCTCTAGTGCCTGATCCAGCGCCCGCAAGCCGATGATGCACCACGGGCAGGAGACGTCGGAGATGAAATCGATTTTCAGCGGAGTGCTCATGGCAGCCTCGTGCAAAAGAGGAAAAACGCCACGATACGCCGATCAGGCTCAGGCACAAACCTGTCGGCGCGTTTGCCCGCGATCGCGCCGCGTCAGTGTTGGTGTTGGTGTTGGTGTTGGTGTTGGTGTTGGTCTTGGTGTTGGTCTTGGTGTTGGTCTTGGTCTTGGTCTTGGTCTTGGTGATGGCGATGGCGATGGCGATGGCGTCGAACACGCCCCAATCACGGGCAAGCGCGCTCCTACACGTACCCATCAAATTCAGACACCGTAAATTCCTGAAACACCCCCAAGCAGCCGAACGACGCTATCGCTGTAGGAGACGTCCGAGGTTACGAGGGCAGCGAACTGCGCATCACCTTCAGACACCGTAAATTCCTGAAACACCCCAAGCAGCCGAACGACGCGATCCCTGTAGGAGACGTCCGAGGTTACGAGGGCAGCGAACGCGGTCTACCCATAATCCTCAGTGTGCCTGCTTCAAAGTGCCGCCACGTGCGACGCGTCCTCGCGATGCTCACGCAGATAAGGCAAGACGGCAGCCAGCAGCGGGGCCTTGAAGGCTTCCTGAAAGCGATGCGCCAGCCCCGGGATCAGCTTCAACTGGCTTCCCTGGATATGCGCGGCGACGTGAATGCCGTGCATCACCGGCAATAGCGGATCAGCGGTACCATGCACGACCAGGGTCGGAACACGCAGGCGGTTCAGCAATTCGACGCGGCTGGGTTCGGCGAGTATCGCCAGAATCTGCCGCTTCACGCCTTCTGGATTAAACGCACGATCGTAGGAAATGGCCGCCTGTTGCAACAGCTTTTGCCGGTCATCCTTAACCTCCGGACTGCCCAGCGCCGCCAGCAAATCGGCTTGTTGTTCGAGCGCCGTCTGGCGATCAGGCGCCCCACGGCGCGCGAGCAATTGCAGCAGCGCAGGGCTTGGCATCGGCAAACCGGGGGCGCCGGAACTGGTCATGATGAGGGTCAGGCTTTCCACACGCTTGGGCGCCATGTCCGCCAGATGCTGCGCGATCATCCCGCCCATGCTTGCGCCCAGCACATGGAAATGCTGAACGTGCAGGGCGTCCATCAGCCCCAAGGCATCCTGGGCCATGTCGGTCAGCGAATACGGCGCCGACACCGGCAGCCCAATCTTGTAGCGCAATACTTCGTACGTCAGGTTCGCGGTGGCAGGCGCCTGGACCCAGGTCGACAGACCGACATCGCGATTATCGTAGCGAATGACCCGAAAGCCTTGTTGACACAGCGCGACCACGACTTCGTCCGGCCAGTGAATCAGCTGACCACCCAGCCCCATGACCAGCAGCAGCGCCGGCTCTGAATCTCGACCGATACTTTGATACGCCAGGTGCACTTCATCGAGCTCGGCCACTTGCGTGGGAACGTTGACATCGCATCGAGAAGCCGCAAAAGACGGCAAGCTGCACAAAAGCGCAGCCAGGAAAAATAAAACCCGCATGAAAACACCGAAACGCAGAACCCCAGTAAGCCGCGAGTCTGATGAAGTTTTTCCAAGCGCGCTGCCACAGTTGCGTGACATTTTGATGAAGGGGGCTCAACGGTCGTGAAACAGCCGCAAGCGGCAAGAAAAGCAAACCGCGCCTGCTTCGGTGCCCCTGTTGAAGGTGATTGGAACGGTGGGCGCACTGCTATGCAAAAAGGGTTGTTCGAGGATCTACCTCCTGCATCGCACCTGTGGGCCGGCTTGCTGGCGAATGGGGTGGGTCAGCGACATCCCTCCTGAATGACACACCGCGTTCGCTGCCGTCGTAACCTCCGACGTCTCCTACAGGGTGATGCGTCGTCCCGCAGATGTTGTGGCGGGCATCGCACCTGTGGGAGCGAGCTTGCTCGCGAATGCTGAGCTATGAACGATGACGGTGTTCGGATGTACCGACGCCTTCGCTAGCGCGCTCGCTTTATGATGTGCATTTCCGCTATTTGGGGTGACGCAGAGCGTCATTGGACGCGTTACCACGCGGAGCGTGGGAACAATCAGCAGCGCAAAGCGCGCTCTGGCTTTTGATCTTCATACCGCAGCAGACCAGACACCGCAAAACGCGACTTGGGTGCAGGCTGAACGCAGGCGATGCGGAGTGGGACGAGCGGCATGGATGCCGCGAGAGCGCCGCTAGGACATGGATGTCCGTTCGGCGCGGGCCCACGGAGCGTCGCCGAAGTGAAGGGACTCCGACACAAGTGAGCTTTGCTCTGGGCCGCATCCGGACGAAGGCTGAGCCAACCGCCAAAGGTGTAGAGGCTGCAATGACGTCTTCGCGAGCAAGCTCGCTCCCACAGGTTTAGCGGCCGTCAGCCAGTTATTCATGAGTGGATCACGCCAGCTCGGACCTCAACTGCCGGGCCGCCGCCACCATGTTCACCAACGCCGCCTCGGTTTCAGGCCACGCGCGGGTCTTCAGGCCGCAATCCGGGTTCACCCACAACCGCTCTGCCGAAATCCGCTGCACTGCCTTGCTCATCAGCGTGACCATTTCCGCCTTGTCCGGCACCCGCGGAGAATGGATGTCGTAAACGCCTGGGCCGATGTCATTCGGATAATCAAACGCCTTGAACGCCTCCAGCAACTCCATGTCCGAGCGCGAGGTTTCAACAGTGATCACGTCGGCGTCCATGGCGGCAATCGACGCGATCACCTCGTTGAACTCGCTGTAGCACATGTGGGTGTGGATCTGGGTGTCGTCCCGCACACCCGAGGCGCTCAGACGGAAGGCTTCCACCGCCCAGTCCAGGTACTCGGTCCACTGCGCACGACGCAACGGCAAACCCTCACGGAAGGCCGCCTCGTCGATCTGCACGATCTTGATGCCGGCACTCTCCAGATCCACCACTTCGTCTCGAATGGCCAGCGCCAATTGCTGCGCTTGCACCTTGCGCGACACATCTTCACGCGGGAACGACCACATCAGCATGGTCACCGGCCCGGTCAGCATGCCCTTCATCACCTTGGCGGTCAGGCTCTGCGCGTACTCTATCCAGTCCACGGTCATCGCCTGCGGACGGCTCAAGTCACCCACAATCACCGCCGGTTTCACACAACGGGAACCGTAGCTTTGAACCCAGCCGAAGCGGCTGAACGCATACCCGTCCAATTGCTCGGCGAAGTATTCGACCATGTCATTGCGTTCGGCTTCGCCATGCACCAGTACGTCCAGGCCCAACAGCTCCTGGGTGTTCACGGCATGGCGTATCTCGGCACGCATGGCGTCGTGGTAATCATCGGCCGATAGCTTGCCCTGCTTCCACGATTGACGAGCGAGACGGATCGACGCGGTCTGTGGGAAGGAGCCAATCGTGGTCGTCGGAAACGCCGGCAGATTCAAACGGGCACGCTGCACGTCGATGCGTTCGGCAAATGCCGACTGACGCTGGCTGTCGGCGGCGGTAATCGCCGCCACACGCGCCTGCACCTCAGGCTTGTGAATGCGTGGCGACCGTTGGCGGCTCAACTGCACCGCGCGGCTCTCGGCAAATGCAGTCTGTACGCGCTCGGCCTGAGGGTCGTTGAGGGCGGTGCTGAGGATCGAAATTTCAGTACATTTCTGCTTGGCGAAGGCCAGCCAGCTTTTCAGTTCGGCATCGAGTTGGTCTTCGCGCTCCAGATCGACCGGGCTGTGCAGCAGCGAGCAAGAACCGGCGACCCACAGGTTGTCGGCGAAACGCAGCTGAGCTTCGAGCAACGACTCACGCGCGGCCTCCAGATCGCACCGCCAGACGTTGCGGCCATTCACTACGCCGAGCGATAGCACTTTGTAAGTCGGCAGACGGTCCAGCAAGGCCGGCAATTGCTCAGGGGCACGCACCAGATCGACGTGCAGACCTGCGACGGGCAGCGCAACCGCCAGGCCGAGGTTGTCCTCCAGACCGCCGAAGTAGGTTGCGATGAGCTTCTTCAGTGGCGAGTACTGCAGGCTGTGATAGGCGCGTTCAAAGGCGTTCTTCCAGTCCTGCGGCAGATCAAGGCTGAGAATCGGCTCATCGATCTGCACCCATTCCACGCCCTGCCCGGCCAGGCGACCGAGAATTTCGCCATAGATCGGTAGCAATCGATCAAGCAGTTCGAGCTTGTCGAAGCTGTCGCCTTTGGCCTTGCCCAGCCACAGATAGGTCAGCGGCCCGATGATCACCGGCTTGACCGTGTACCCCAACGCCGTGGCTTCGTCGACTTCTTCGAACAGCTGTTCCCAGCTCAGTTTGAACCGTTGATCCTGGGTGAACTCCGGGACGAGGTAGTGGTAGTTGGTGTCGAACCACTTGGTCAATTCTTGGGCGTACTGCGCTGTGGCGTGACTGCCACCGCAGCAGGCACTGGAGGCGCCCCGGGCCATCGCGAACAGCGTGTCGAGGGTGGGCAAACCCTTTTCGTTTTTTACCTCGGCGAAACGTTCCGGGATTACGCCGAAGGTTAACGACTGCGTCAGCACCTGGTCGTACCATGCGAAATCCCCTACAGGCAGCAGGTCGATCCCTGCATCTTTCTGGAGCTGCCAGTGGGCAGCGCGCAGCTCACGTCCTACCGACTGCAGAGCCGCCTGATCAAGATCGCCTTTCCAGTACGCTTCCAGTGCTTTCTTCAGTTCGCGGTCGGCGCCAATGCGCGGAAATCCAAGGTTATGGGCCAAGGCCATGACAACTACTCCACTCAAAATATGGCGCCATTGTCGACACTCGCCGCTACATGAGACAAACTCATTGTTTTCTTGTTGATCACAAAATTCATTCATGGAGCGCCACGGTGCTTGAGATACGCCACCTGAAAACCCTGCACGCGTTGCGCGAGGCCGACAGCCTGGTCGATGCCGCGGATCGCCTGCATCTGACGCAATCCGCCCTGTCCCACCAGTTCAAGGAACTGGAGGAGCGCATGGGCATCCCACTCTTCGTGCGCAAGACCAAGCCGGTGCGCTTCACCAGCGCCGGGCTGCGCTTGCTGCAACTGGCCGATTCGGTATTGCCGCAATTGCGCAGTGCCGAGCGGGACATCTCGCGTCTGGCGGGCGGCGTGGCCGGGCGTCTGCACATGGCGATCGAATGCCACAGCTGCTTCCAGTGGCTGATGCCGACCATTGATCAGTTCCGGGATGCATGGCCTGAAGTCGAGCTGGACCTGGCCTCGGGTTTTGCCTTCGCGCCCTTGCCGGCTCTGGCGCGTGGCGATCTGGACTTGGTGGTGACCTCGGACCCGGTGGATCTGGTGGGCATTACCTACGTGCCGCTGTTCACCTACGAGGCCATGCTCGCCGTGGCGAATCAACACCCGCTGGCGAGCAAGCCCTTTGTTGTCCCGGATGACCTGGCCACTGAGACGCTGATCACCTACCCGGTCGAGCGTGACCGGCTGGACATCTTCACGCGTTTTCTGGAGCCCGCCGACGTCGAGCCCGCGCAGGTACGCACCTCAGAGCTGACAGTGATGATGATGCAGCTTGTCGCCAGCGGCCGCGGCGTGTGTGGGATGCCGCACTGGGCGCTGCATGAATACAGCTCACGCGGCTATGTAAAAGCCAAGCGGCTGGGTGAGAAAGGGTTATTTGCGACGCTGTACGCGGCGATTCGCGCCGACATGCTGGACGCGCCGTATATGCGTGATTTTCTGCTGACGGCGAAAGACACGTCGTTCTCGACGCTGGACGGGGTCAGTGCAGTGCGGTGAATTGGGAACCCCTGGTGTAGGAACTCGCTTGCCCGCAATGGCTGCGTGTCGGTGATGACAGCGGTGACTGACACATCGCAATCGCGGGCAAGCGTGCTCCTACAGGGGTCGTTGCAAGGCTCAGGCGCTTTGCAGACGTCGATACAGCGGCAAGATCGAATCCCGCGTCAGCGGCGCCAGAGCCAGGTGGCTTACATCACCGGCGTCGACCCACATGACTTCTTCGATCTCGGCTGCCGGGGTGACGTCATGCGCAACGTCCAGTCGATACAGCTGGCAGTTCACTTCGAAGCCCGGCTCGTTAGCGGCGACCGCTGAAAACTCGCCCAGAAACTGCGCCTGCTCCGGCTCGACCCGTAATCCGAGTTCTTCGTGAAGTTCACGCGCCAGCGCATTCACCGCCGTCTCACCCGCATCGATCTTGCCGCCCGGCTGCATGAACGCCTGCGTGCCGCGCTTGCGCACCAGCAAGGTTCGACCATCGGCGCCAATCAGCAACGCTGCAGCGATGCGAATGACCTTCACAGCACCACCTCGGTTTTCAGTGCGCGATGTTCATCTGCGCGTTCCAGCGCCAGCACGATCAACCGATCAATCAGCTCCGGATAGCTCAACCCGCTGGCCTGCCAGAGTTTCGGGTACATGCTGATGGAGGTGAAACCAGGAAGGGTGTTGACCTCGTTGATGATGATTTCTCGCGCATCGGTGACGAAGAAGTCCACCCGCGACAAACCGGCACAACCCAGAACGCGATACGCCTGCAGGGCGACTTCACGCACGGCTTCACTGAGGTCTGCCGAGAGCTCGGCGGGGATTGCGATCCGCGCCTGGCCGTCGTTCAGGTACTTGGTGTCATATGCGTAGAAGTCATCGTTGGCCACCACCTCGCCACAGACGCTGACCTGCGGGGCGTGGTTGCCCAACACGGCGCACTCCACTTCACGCCCGACGATGCCCTGCTCGATCAGGACCTTGTTGTCGTACTCGAACGCCAGCTTCAACGCGGCAACGTAGCTGGGCTCGTCCGTGACCTTGCTTACGCCGACCGAGGAGCCCTGGCTCGCGGGTTTGACGAACAGTGGCAGGCCCAGTTGCGCCGACACGCTGACAAAGTCCACCGACTCGCCCCGATGCAGGACCACAAACGGCGCCACCGCAATGCCCGCGTCACGGAGCAGGCGCTTGGTCACGTCCTTGTCCATGCACACCGCCGAACCCAGTACATCGGGGCCGACAAACGGGATATCGAGCAGGCGCAACAAGCCCTGGAGGGAACCGTCTTCGCCAGAACTGCCGTGGATCAGCGGAAAGACCACATCAATGCGGGGTACTTCCAGACCGGTTTCCACTTCAACGAACTGAGGGCCTTGAGCACCGGGCATCAGCGACAACAAACGGCCCGATTCGCTGAGTTTGATGTGCGCCGGATCGGTTGCGTTCTGCAGGTAATCGCGCTCGTCAAACCGCAACCAACGGCCTTGTTTGTCGATGCCGATCAGGGTGATGTAATAGTTGTTGCGATCAATCGCATTGATCACGTTGCGTGCCGATTGCAACGACACTTCATGCTCGGAGGATTGCCCACCGAATACGATGGCGACTGACTTTTTCAAAGGGGGAACTCCTGGATTTCAGGTCGCAGAGCTAAAAGCAATTTGCGTCGATAGTCCAGTGTCCGGAGCATTTGAATGACGGAATGTCGACCCAGAAAACCTGTCGATGGCCGAACATAAAACCTATGGAAGCGAATGTCAGGTTCATCCAATGTCGATCTGGCTGACCCAAAGCTTCGCCAGCAAGCCGGCTCCTACGATTCGGGGCCTCCCGGACGTTCCAGCCGCCTTTGCCGTTGCCGTTGCCGTTGCCGTTGCCGTTGATCTTCTAACACGATAGCCCAGACACCACATTGCGACTTGAGTGCAGGCTGAACGCAGGCGATGCGGAGTGGGCCGAGCGGCATGGATGCCGCGAGAGCGCTGCCAGGACATGGATGTCCGTTCAGCGCGGGCCCACGGAGCGTCGCCGGAGTGAGGGTACGACGACGAAGGAGTCGCCAAACCGGTCAGTTCACACCCTTGGTTACTTGGGGTGCTTTTCCAGGTAACCCGCCGAAGGCGGAACAGATCTGGCGTTAGCCAGAGCTTATACGCGCCACCGCCTACCATCGAACTTATCCCGAAAAACCCAACGCCAAATCCCAACAAACAGCCAAAAAAATCCCACGCCCCAGGTCATCGATAAACGACACCCAAAGCGCGGGACCTGCCTGCGGTCATTCGGCTTTCTTGGCCCCAGACCCAAACGTCGCGAACCGCTTGTTGAACCCCGCGATACGGCCCTCAGTCGTTGTCTTGCGTTGCTGACCGGTGTACATCGGATGCGAAGCGCTGGACACATCGAGCGCCACGTATGGATAGGTATTGCCGTCGGAATGCTTCTGCGTGCGGTCGGTGTCGACCGTAGAACCAATCAAAAAATAGACGTCGGCTGCAGTATCGTGAAACAGAACCTGACGGTAGTCGGGATGGATATCGGCTTTCATGGCGCTCTCCAGATTTAAGTGATCATGTAATACGTTATACAGTAACAATCAGGAAAAGTTCAACTCAGGACTTTTTTGTACTGTTACAACTTTGGCCTTTGATCTCGCCGCAAGTGTCTATAAGGTTCGCGCCGCTGCCCAAAGCACCCCCCGAAACCGTCGGGAACGGAATGAAAAACCACCATCAGGGAGTTGTGTAATGCCAATGATCGATCGATACGAAATGAGCATCCCCGGCCACATGCGTCTGATCGATGCCCGAAGCGCGCTGAATGTTCTCGAGCGTTTCGTGCAGGAAGCCGACGTTCAGATTGACCGTGATGCACTGGCGGACAAGCTGGAGCCATTGATAGACGCATTGAGCGAAGCTGCGGACGCAGCGCTTCCCGTGGACAGCCATGAAGCCTTCAACCGCTGGGCGTGCGAGCTGGGCTACATCGCGCTGTCGCCCAAGGAAGCAGAAATGATCCAGGACATTCGCAGCTGCACCGTAGAAGGACAGGAAGACATCAGCAGGATGGTCGAGCAGACCCTTGAAACCAAGGAACGCGTCTTCGGCCAGTAACGGGCGGGGCTGATACTTTCAACACGTCATCTGATCGAGGGGAGGATCATGTGAAATACAGGGGCGCGCCATTGCAGCGCGCCCCGTTCTTGAATCACGCCGCTTCCTGGAAATCCATCTCGGGCGGCTGACGGCGGAACCCGCCAGTGAGCCAGGCCAGGTAGAGACAGCCCAGCACCAGCCAGCTCACGCCGAGCATGATCGCCAGCTTGTCCAGGCTGACCATCAGCCACACGTCGGCCAACAGGCCGATCAGCGGGCAAATCAGGAACAGCAAGACCTCGCGAAGACCGCGTTTTTTACCGGCGATCCAGTAATGGAAAATCACTGACAGGTTGACGAGGCTGAATGCCAGAAACGCACCGAAGTTGATGAACGACGTCGATGTGGTCACGTCCAGTTTCAGGGCCAGCAACGCTACCACGGCGCAGAGCAGGATGCTGTTGACCGGTGTCCCGAAACGCTCGCTCAACCCCGCGAAAAACGACTTCGGCAACACGCCGTCACGCCCCATCGCAAACAGCAGGCGCGAACCGCTGGCCTGAGCCGAAAGCCCCGAAGCGAACTGACCGACGATCAGGCCGATCAGGAAGATTGTCACGAACAGGTCCCCGCCGATATTGCGGGCGATTTCGTAAGCCGCTGAATCAACGTTCTCGAACTGCGCAGACGGATGCGCCAATTGCACGAAGTAGGACACACCGACGAAAATCAATCCTCCGATCAAGGTAATCATCATGATTGCCCTTGGAATGGTCTTGCGCGGGTCTTTGGTTTCTTCCGTCAGAGTGCTGACCGCGTCGAAACCCAGGAACGAGTAACAGGCAATCGCGGCGCCACTCATGATCAGCGGCATCTGCATGTCACCGTTAAAGAATGGCGTCAGGGTCCACAACGGTGTGCTGGCATCGCCCCCGATGTAGTGGATGCACAGCGCGACGAACGCAGCCAGCACGAGGAACTGCACGATCATCAGCAAAGCGTTGACGGTGTTGGCCAGCTTCAGCCCCACGATGTTGATCACGCTGGTGACAACAATGAATGCCAGCACCCAGACAGGCTGGGGCACCGAGGGAAACGCCGAGCCCAGATAAGCAGCGCCGATCAACCAGATCGCCATGGGCAGGAACAGGTAATCAAGCAGCACCGCCCAGCCCGCGATGAAACCCAGCTTCGGGCTGATGGCCTTGCGCACGTAGCTGTAAGCCGAACCCGCGACCGGGTAAGCCGCTGCCATGCGGCCGTAACTCATGGCGGTGAAGAACATCGCCACCAAGGCTGCGAGGTAAGAAGCCGGGACCATACCGCCTGTGGTTTGCGCAAGGATGCCGAAGGTCCCGAGCACGATGATGGGGGTCATATAGGCGATGCCAAACAGCACCACCGACCCTAATGAAAGGGTGCGTTGCAAACGAGCCATGAGCGACTACTCCGAATTTATAGGTTTTATGGCAGAGAAAAGTTCGGCAGAACAAAGGCGTTTCTTTTTATTGGAAACTGCCGGCAATCGCCGCAACGACGCTCGGCAGGCACTGCTTTTATGCGTGTTTTGGAATCATCAGTTCGCGCACACCGTTGGCGTGCTCGATCACCTCACCTGGCAGGCGCAGGCGTTGGTCATCCAGGTAGCGGTAGTCGCGGCGGGCCGCTTGCAGCTGGTTGATATCAAGCTGGGCGCTGAACTGACATTCTTCGCGGCCAGCCTCCTGCAACAGCGTGCCAAACGGGTCGACCAGCGCACTGCCACCGGCGAAGACCAGCCCGCCATCGCCTTCACCCACGCGATTGACCATCAGCGCGAACGCCTGATTTTCCTGGGCGCGGGCCATGATTGCGGTGCGATGCGTCGGGCCGTAAGGGTCCATGTTGCCGTTGGTCACGATGATCAGCTCGGCACCTAGCTGCGCCAGCGCACGGGCCGACTCGGGGAACTCAATGTCGTAGCAAATCAACAGGCCGACCCGCACGCCGTTCCACAAGCAGGTCGCATAACGATCCCCAGGCGTAAAAACGCCACGATCGGATGCCCACAGATGGGTTTTGCGGTACCGCAGCGCGATACCCTCGGGCGTGATCAATAACGTGGTGTTGTAAAACCGACCGTCATCGCTTTCGGCCATGCCAATAACCACCGAGACGTTGCGCGCGCGAACTGCCTGCAGCACCGCTTGAACGGTCGGACCGTCCAGTGGCTCGGAGACCTGAGCGACGGTATCCCCAGTGGGAAAGCCCATCAGGTGCGTTTCCGGGAATACGATCAACGCGGTGTCATCGGCGCAAGCGTCGATCGCATCGAGCGCGCGTTTCAGGTTATGGCGCGTGCCATTGTCCTGGCCCGTCATTTGGGCAAATTCGACCTTCATGGGTTCTCCTTATCGAGTCACGTCGCCAATCGGGCACAAAAGGCTGGCCTGATCATTGGCTCTGCGGGCAGTATGCGCATCAGCAAGTGTTACGGGGAATTACGCAGCTGTAGTAACCCAATAGGGGTAGATCAATGACAATCGCACTTCAGGACATGGCATGGCATCGCTCGGTCGCGCAACTGATCGAAGCGCTGGACCGGCCCAACTTCTGGGCACAACTGGTGCGGCTGCTCAATCAATACGTGACGTTCGATAGCTGGGTGGCCCTGCAGTTCAGCGCCGGAGAGCGGCCTCAGGTCTTCGCCGAGTGTCCCGCCGAAGACGGCAGCCCCGATCAGTTGTTTCAGGACTACCTGAAAGGCCTGTATCTGCTCGATCCGTTCTACATCGCCAGCCGCGAGCGCTCGCAAAGTGGGCTGTTCCGGCTGGCCGAGGTTGCCCCGGAACACTTCGAACTGACTGAGTATTACCAGCGATACTTTCGTCTGAATGTCGTGGCCGATGAAATCCAGTTCAATTGCCAGCTCGACAACGACCGCACGCTTTGCCTGTCGCTGGGCTCGACGCAGCGCTTCACCGCCGAGCAGATCGCCTTGCTGTCCATGATTCAACCGTGGGTGATTGCCCTGTTGCGTCAGCGCCTGCCGTTTGAACTGGCGGAGCCTGTCTGCGATCGAGAACCGACCGCTGCGCCGTTGCCGACCGCCGACTGGCGCACACAACTGGAAGCCTCTGTGCAGCAGAGCCGCGGCGCACAACTGACCGCGCGTGAGCTGGACGTAGGCCGTTTGATGCTCAGCGGCTGCTCGAGCAAGGAGATCGCGCGCAAACTGGAAATCTCTGCCGAAACCGTGCGCGTTCACAAGAAACACATGTACAGCAAACTCGGCATCAAATCCCAGTCAGAACTGTTTTCGATTTTTCTTCAGGCGCAGAGCGCTTGAGGCAAAGGAAAGTCTTGCCGAAAAAAGGCGCGGCACAGCGTCTCCTCCATCAACCGTGTTAAGAACCCAGGATTGCCGATGAGCCTGTCCCTTCTAAGTCGCTACGCCTTTTTCGCCGGGTGTGTATTGTTCACCCTGTTGAGCCTCCCGTTTCTCTATCACGAGTGGCTTTGGCCGTTCACGCTCGCGACGGCGATCCTCAGCCTGATCGGTATTTTCGACCTCATTCAAGTCCCGCACTCGGTCCGCCGCAACTATCCGATCCTGGGCAACATCCGGTACGCCGTCGAAACGATCCGCCCGGAAATCCGCCAGTACCTGCTGGAGTCCGACAGCGACGCCCTGCCCTTCTCCCGTGCGCAGCGTTCGCTGGTCTATGCACGCGCCAAAAATGAATCGGCCGACAAACCGTTCGGCACCCTGATCGATGTTTATCAATCCGGCTTCGAATTCATCAGCCATTCCATGCGGCCGGCGCCGCTGTCGGATCCTAACCAGTTCCGGGTCACCGTCGGCGGCCCGCAGTGCACCCAACCGTACTCGGCGTCGATCTTCAATATTTCCGCCATGAGCTTCGGCTCGCTCAGCGCCAATGCGATCCGGGCGCTGAACAAAGGCGCCAAACTCGGCAACTTCGCTCATGACACCGGCGAAGGCAGTATCAGCCCGTACCACCGCGAAAACGGCGGCGACCTCACGTGGGAGCTGGGCAGCGGCTATTTCGGCTGCCGCACCGAAGACGGCCGTTTCGACCCCGAGCGCTTTGCCAAACAGGCGCAGGACCCGCAGGTCCGCATGATTGAAATCAAGATGAGTCAGGGCGCAAAACCCGGCCACGGCGGCATCTTGCCCAAGCACAAGGTCACCCGGGAAATCGCCGATACGCGGGGTATTCCCATGGGCGAGGACTGCATCTCGCCATCGCGTCACAGCGCCTTTTCCACGCCGTTCGAAATGATGCAGTTCATTGCGCAACTGCGCGAACTGTCCGGCGGCAAGCCGGTGGGCTTCAAGTTCTGCCTGGGTCACCCCTGGGAATTCATGGGCATCGCCAAGGCCATGATTGAAACCGGGATCCTGCCGGACTTCATCGTCGTCGACGGCACCGAAGGCGGCACCGGCGCGGCCCCTGTCGAGTTCACCGACCACATGGGCGTACCGATGCGCGAAGGCCTGTTGTTCGTGCATAACACCCTGGTCGGCCTCAACCTGCGCGACAAGATCAAACTGGGCGCCAGCGGCAAGATCGTCAGTGCGTTCGACATTGCCAGCGTGCTGTCCATCGGCGCCGACTGGGCCAACTCCGCCCGCGGTTTCATGTTCGCCATCGGCTGCATACAGTCGCAAAGTTGCCACACCAACAAATGCCCGACCGGCGTCGCCACTCAGGATCCGCTGCGCCAGCGCGCACTGGTCGTCCCAGACAAGGCACAGCGGGTATTCAATTTCCACCGCAACACCCTGCACGCCTTGGCCGAGATGCTCGCAGCCGCAGGTCTGGACTCCCCTGATCAACTGGAAGCCAAACACCTGGTGCGCCGCATGTCGGCGACCGAGATCAAACAGTTCTCCCAGTCGCACGTGTTCCTGCAACCCGGCCAGTTGCTCAACGGTATCGTCGACGACAGCTTCTACTCACGGACATGGCGTATGGCTCGGGCGGACAGTTTTGAGCCCAATGAGATTGATTGATCTGACCCTGTAGCGCCCGACTGCCAGCCGCGGTGATTTCAAGCGTCGCCGCCGCTGGCAAGCATTACCGTCTGTGGCTCGCACCGTTCAAACGGTGCCTGCAGACCGGAGACATTCTGTAATACCCCCCTTTTGCTTTTCCCCCCTGAAACAGCCACCCTGCGCGCCGCCGATCAGCGCCCGCTGTCGGCGTGGAACCAAGGCCGCATGCGGCCCTCTTCTTTAAACAGACTTGCAAGAGCCCCACGGTCATGACGAACGGACGCGACCATCGAATCGATTTCTTTCGAGGATTGGCGCTGATCTTCATTTTTTGGGATCACGTACCGGACAACCCTTTCGCGCAACTCACCCTGCGTAATTTCGGCTTCAGCGACGCCGCCGAGGTTTTTGTCTTCCTCGCGGGCTATGCCGCCGTGCTGGCCTATGGACGTGTGGTCGCGCGCGACGGTTATGTCGTCGCCGGCCTCAGGATCCTGCGCCGTACCTGGGTGTTGTACGTCGCGCACATTTTCCTGCTGACCTTATTGATGGGCATCGTCTTCGTCGCCAACAACCATGTCGAAACCCGTGACATGGTGCGCGAGATGGGCCTTGAATATTTCGTCGGCAATCCGCAACAGGCGCTCGCCGACGAATTGTTGTTGCGCTTCAAGCCCAACCTGACCGACCCGCTGCCGCTTTACATCCTGCTGATGGGTGCCTTACCACTGATCTTGCCAATCATGCTGCGCAACGTGGCACTTGCTGTCGGCCTGTCGATCGCGATGTACATGATGGTGCCGCTGTTCGGCTGGAACCTGCGCGCCTATGAAGGCGGTGGTTACTGGTATTTCAACCCGGTGGCGTGGCAATTGATCTTCGTCCTGGGCGGCGCCTTCGCGATGCACACCCAGAGACCTTCGAGTCCAGGCCCTAACGCGCGCCCGGTGTGGCAGCAGCCGCTGTTTCTGTCGGCTGCGGTTTACTTGCTGATAGCCGGCACCATCACCTTCCTCTGGAAATTTCCCGACGTTCACGATGCGCTGCTGCCCAAGGCGTTCACCGACCTGATCTACCCGATCAGCAAAACCGACCTGTCGCCACTGCGGCTGCTGCATTTCGTGGCGCTGGTGTATGTGGTCGCCAAATCACTGCCGGCTTCCATGGCGTGGCTGGACAACTGGCCTGCCCGGCAAACCTGCCGCATGGGCCGTTACTCGCTGGAAATCTTCTGCCTGGGCGTCCTGCTCGCGCCGCTGGCGGATGGCGTCAACGCGCTGGCCGACGATGCCTGGCAGATGCGCGTGATTACGGCGTTGCTGGGGCTGGGGTTGATGCTGCTGTTGTCCAACTGGCTGGAGCTGAACAAGCGACTGGGAAGCCCGAAGGTGGCGCGGGTCGTCCGGGCTTGAATGACGGGCGACGGTGCACATAACGGTCCTTGATCCACTTTCCGTTACAAATTCTTCACCCTCCCCGCCCAGCGTCTAAGCTTGTAGTCAGGTGCGATTAACAGGTTTAACCGGGCCAACGATATGGGCGCTTTGTGGCATTCAGACGAGAAAAAGGCTGCGGTCAAGGCTGACAGTCAGGGGGATGTACCCATTCCGGCAAGCCCACGACGCAAGTGGTATCTGTGGCGTTTGCTGGTAGGGCTGATGCTGTTGGCGTTGGTGGTCCTGGGGTTTGTCGTGTCGACGGAAACCCGCAGTTCGAGGCTTCAGGCCCGCGAATTCAGCCAGTTCGCCCATGAACTGAGTTACACCGTGGAGCCCGGTCCCAGCGACGCGATTTTGTATCCTGGAGACGGGCCTTTCGACAAACGCCTGGGCTACTCATCGCTCGGCGAGTTCCTGCCCCGCCTGCTCAAACGTGATTACCGGATCACCGAGCAAGCCCGGTTTTCCCCTGAGCTTGTTTCCTATGCCAAGCGCGGGTTCTTCGTGCCTTACCAGGAAAAGAGTCAGTCAGGCCTGACCATTTCCGACTGCCGGGGCGATGCGCTGTATCAGTTCACGTACCCGCAGCAGTTATACCCCACCTTCGTATCGATACCGCCCGTGGTGGTGAACAGCCTGCTGTTCATCGAAAACCGTGACCTGCTGGACAACAAGCAGCCGCTGGCCAACCCCGCGGTGGACTGGCCTCGCTTTCTCAAGGCCGCCGTTTCACAGGTGGCGAAGCTGGTTGGCCTGCCGGGCCAGTCGGCGGGCGGGAGCACGCTGGCCACGCAACTGGAGAAATACCGTCACTCCCCCGATGGCCTGACGCAGTCCGGTGGCGAGAAAATACGTCAGATGATTTCCGCCAGCGTGCGCGCCTATCAACCGGGCCCGCAAACGCTGGAAGCACGGCAACGGGTGGTTCGCGACTACCTCAACAGCGTGCCACTGTCGGCGGTGCCTGGGCATGGCGAAGTGCACGGCATGGCTGAAGGTCTGCGCGTCTGGTACGGGGCCGATTTTGACCGGACCAATCAATTGCTGGCGTCGCCCGCCACAGACTCGAAGACCATGGCAGCCAAAGGTCTGGCCCTGCGTGAAGTCCTGTCGCTGGTCATCGCCCAGCGCCGGCCTTCGCACTTTCTGGCGAAGGGCCGCAAAGAGCTGGCCGACCTGACAGACAGCCATATCCGGTTGTTGGCGCAGAACAGGGTGATCGACCAACCCCTGGCAGACGCGGCGATGGGCGCCACCGTGACCTACCGTGATTGGGTGCAGCAGCCGACCGTGCAACCTATCGAGACCAACAAAGGCATCACAGTCGCCCGCACGCGTCTGTCGAACATGCTCGACCGCTCGCTTTATGATCTCGACCGCCTCGACTTGTCGGCCACCAGTACGCTGCAAAGCGACCTGCAGGTGAGTATCGGCCAATACCTGCGCGATCTGGCAAACCCTGAATACGCCGCAAAACTGGGTCTGCTCGGCGAGCATCTGCTGACACCGACCAGCACCCAGGCGGTGCGCTACAGCTTCACGCTGTTCGAACGCGACGCCGACGGCTCACGGGTCCGCGTGCAGACGGACAGCACTGATCAGCCGTTCGACATCAATGAAGGCAGCAAGCTTGAGCTGGGCTCAACCGCGAAGATGCGGGTGCTGACGACGTACCTGCAAATCATCTCGGAAATTCACGACAAGTACGCCGGGATGAGCAATGCGGAACTCAAGAAAGTCCCGGTCGAAGAACCTGACCGGCTGAGTCGCTGGGCGCTGGATTACCTGATGCAAAACAATGACCGCGACTTGTCGAAAATGCTCACCGCAGCGCTGGACCGCAAATATTCTGCCAGCCCTGGCGAATACTTTTTCACCGGCGGCGGCATGCACCACTTCAATAATTTTCGTCGCGAAGACGATGAGCGCATTCCGACCCTGCGCGATGCGCTGCGGGAATCGATCAACCTGCCGTTCATTCGGTTGATGCGTGATGTGGTGCGCTACACGACCTATCAGGGGCCGAACAACAGCGCCGTGCTGCTCAAGGACGACAGCGACCCGAGGCGTCAGGAATACCTGGCCGATTTCGCTGATCGCGAGGGCACTTCGTTCCTGCTCAGGTTCTGGAAACGCTATAAGAACAAGACCACGCAGGACCGCCTGGACACCTTCCTCGATGGGGTCCATCCGTCCGCCAGCCGCCTGGCGGCCGTACACCGGTACCTGTTGCCCGACGCAACTCAAAGCGCGTTCAACGCCTTTGTCCGCGCCCATGTCGTGGCGGACAAACGTCAGCCACCGCTCAGTGAAAAGCGGCTCGACGAGCTGTATTACGCGTACGGTCCGGGCAAATTCGACCTGCCCGATCAGGGTTTTGTCGCCCGGGTTCATCCGCTGGAACTGTGGCTGGTGGGCTATCTGCTGCAGAACCCCGATGCAACATTCAAGGAGGCTGTCGCCGCCAGCCGCTTCGAACGTCAGGAGGTGTACAGCTGGTTGTTCAAGAGCCGGCACAAGAGCGCTCGAGACAGTCGCATCCGCACGATGCTGGAAATCGAGGCCTTCCTCGACATTCATCAACGCTGGCAACGCCTGGGGTATCCCTTCGACCATCTGGTCCCTTCGCTGGCGACCGCCATCGGCAGCTCGGGCGACCGTCCGGCCGCGTTGGCCGAGCTGATCGGGATCATTCAGAACGACGGAGTCCGGTTACCGGTCCTGCGCATCGACACCCTGCATTTTGCGGCCGACACGCCCTACGAAACGCTGCTGACCAATAACCCCGAGCTGGGCAAGCGGGTGCTGCCTTCAGCCGTCGCGACGGCGATGCGCGAAGCGCTGTCGCAGGTGGTGGACGCCGGCACCGCAAGGCGCGTGTCCGGCAGTTTCAAATTGCAGGACGGCACCACACTGGCGATGGGCGGCAAGACCGGTACAGGTGACAACCGTATCGAAAGCTTCGGTTCTGGCGGGCGGATTCTCGCGTCCAAGGCGATCAACCGCACCGCGACGTTCGTGTTCTACATCGGCGACAACCACTACGGCACGTTGACGGCGTACGTACCGGGACGCGCAGCCGAGAGCTTCAAGTTCACCTCGGCATTGCCGGTTCAGGTCCTCAAAGGCATGGCGCCGATCCTCAATCGTTATCTGGAGCCCGGGACATACACCCAGTGCAAGGCGCCAGTAGCAACGCAAGTGGCCAGCCTTCGCTGATCCAGCGTTTTCCTGACGACGAATCCTCCCCCGTCGATCCTTCCGCAGCCATCCCCACAGCTGCACAAACGAGAACCGTTCGTCTTTAAGCCTCTTGCAGACACATTAAGATATATCTTAAGGTATATCTAACTGTAACGAGAGATGAAAAAAGATGAGAGACCACTCACACGATCACCCCCATCACCACCGCCCTCACTTCGGTGACCACGGCGACGGCCGCGATGGTTTTGAAAAACGCACAGGTCGGGAACGCGGTGGACGCGGACCTCGGGTGTTTGCTCCCGGCGACTTGAAACTGCTGCTGCTGGCACTGATTGCCGATCAGCCCTGCCATGGCTACGACCTGATCCGCCAGATCGAAGGCTTGTTCGACGGGGCCTACAGCCCGAGCCCCGGTGTGATTTACCCTACCCTGACGTTTCTGGAAGAAAGCGAGCTGATCGCTGGCGATGCGGAAGGTGGCAAAAAGCGTTACCAGATCACCCCTGCCGGTCAGCAACACCTGATCGAGCAGGCCGTCGCGCTGGATGGCGTAAAGATGCGCATTGAGGTCAGCAAGCGCTCGCTGCGCGGCCACGATCGTCCACCGGAAATTCATGAGGCTGTGCACAAC
>Ga0265798_10003292_pt1 | contig 23053 bp, 25 predicted proteins | sample P3T30metagenome_FD_192430 | JGI IMG/M metagenome (GOLD analysis project Ga0265798, IMG submission 192430) | Plant litter microbial communities from East Loma Ridge, Irvine, California - P3 T30 | ecosystem: Environmental > Terrestrial > Plant litter > Unclassified | place: USA: California... | reverse complement strand
TACCGGCAGGGAGCGGGCGGACGAGCCGTTGCGAAGAAGCGCGTTGTTCTTGGCTCCGTGGAGACCCTCACGCCAGAGCGCGCTCGTGAGGCAGCTCGCACCATGCTGGCGGAAGTACGCCTTGGCAGCGACCCTGGCCTGGATCGCCAGGGTGCGCGCGCAGCAAAGACGATTGCGGATCTTGAACCGTTCTACAGCAGCGAGACTGATCCTCGTCGGAAGCCCTGTACCGTCGAGCTATACCGAGGCTTGTGGGCGAATTACCTTCTGCCCAGCGTGGGCAACTGCGCCGCGCGGTCGCTTACCGCCTCCGACGTGGTCCGCATGCACCGCCGCATCGGGCAGGAGCACCCCTCCACTGCCAATCGGGTCGTCATTTTGCTGGCTCATTTTTTCCGCTGGGCCCAGCGGGATGGATACGTTCCGAGAGACCACAATCCGGCAAGCGGCGTAGATAAATTCAGAGAGAACAAGCGCGAACGGTTTCTATCCTCCGACGAGATGGCACGCCTAGGAGCGGCAATACGGCTTGCAGAGACAAAGGGCGTTCCTTGGAAGACGACCAACCCAACCAAGCCAAATGCCAAACACGCACCTAAGCGTCCCGAATGCCGTCTAACGAGGATCAGCCCCGAAGCGGCAGCAGCTTTGCGCTTGCTGATCTTCACCGGAGCCCGATTACGCGAGATACTAAATCTCAGGTGGGGCGAGATCGATATCGAGCGAGGCTTGATATTCTTGGCCGACTCTAAAACTGGCAGGAAGACAATCGTTCTCGGCTCACCGGCGATCCTTATCCTCAAACGGTTGCGGCGGGACGCCATTGCAGCATCCCGGAAGCTTAATCCGCGAGCATCATCTCCGATAAGCCGCTGCGTGTTCCCGTCCGCGGACGACGGCGATCGGCCGAAGGCAGATCTTAAGAGACCATGGGCCCTTGTCACCCGCGCGGCGGAATTGGACGGCTTGCGTCTCCACGATCTTCGACACAGCTTTGCAAGCGTCGGCGCAGGAGCCAGCATGGGCCTGCCGCTCATCGGAAAGCTGCTCGGCCATGCCGATGTGAAAACCACCTCTAGGTACGCCCACCTGGACGCCGACCCACTGCGCCGCGCTACCAACGCGATCGGCGCAGCCATTGCCGAGGCGATGGGAGAGGGCGGCTCGCTGACAGACCCGGTTACGAATAGGCGCGGCGCGTAAGACGCCCTGCAGATGCAAAAACCTTAGCAATGGCGACCGAAAACCTTAGCATTGCTGAACTTCGCTAAGATTTTCGGACGCTATTTTTCGCGGATTTCCGCCACTTTCAAGAACTAGTCAACCAACTGTTGAGGCTCAGTCAATCGAGCCGATACGGTCCCCGGCCGGTTTTACTACGGCGTCACTTGGCGAATCGGCAAAATATTGTTATACATGAGCCCTCCACAGCACGGAGTGCCTCACAGTGATCCCAAATCCAATTTCGGTAGACACAGCCGGGGCGGCGCAGATGACGAGCCTCTCCAAGAGCTACCTTCGGAATCTTCGCCTATATAATCTCGAGAACTCGCCTCGCTTCGTCCGCGTGGGACGGCGAGTTCTATATTTGGTCGACGGTCCCAACGGCCTACGCGCTTGGATCGAGAGCCGCGCCACTGCTTCCTAAGCACCTCCTCAGCCCGGAGAACTAACAACCATGTCGACGAATCTGGAAACCGCGCGTCGCGCGGCTGATTTCGCGCGCGCCGAAGAGGCACGACAGAAGCAGGTCGGACGCGATCTCAACATCAAGAAGAGCGCCGCAGAAACCGCTCTACTCGCGGCCGAAACCGACACCCGCGACGCAGCTCGCCGCAAGGCGACTGGCGAGAACGTGGAGGTGCCACGTCACGACTTCACGGCACTGAAGCTGGAGGTCGAGGGCATCACGGAAGCGTGCGCCACCCAAGATAGCATCATCGCCAAGGCACAGCGGGCTGTCGCGGTCGCCGAACACGAGCTGAAGCTGGCGCTCCATGAAGGAAGCGCGGCGCTCAACTAAAGCGCTCAAGTGGCCTTTCAGGAAGCGATCGATGTCTGCGTGCAGGCCGCTATCAGTGCCGGCGGCGCATACCAGGCGCATCACACGCGCTTTCCGCTCCCAGGGAAGAGAACGCATCCGTTTTCCAGCCTCGCAAAGGCCTACGGGCCGGCAGGCGAGTTTTTGGAAATGCTACGCAACTACCAGTGGCCGTTCCACCCTTACGACCTGCGACCCGTGTCATGCCCCAAGAATCCTGGCCACAACGCCGGCCTCTTCCCGGGCCTCGGCGCTGCCGTCGCGGCTCACATCGCGGAGGTGGAGGCATGAGCCGCCTCACTCCGGCGGAGCATACCGCATATCGTGACCGTATCGCCGCGGCGAAAACGTTCTCGGCTACAATGGCGGTGATCAAGGAGGCGGCAGTTGCTGCGCGTCGTCCTGCTGCGGCGTCGCCGGTCAGCGTCCGCAAGCCGGTTATCGCCGGACCGATCACAGGCACCGCACCGGCTTCTACGGTCCCGACTTCTGCGCCATCCGTGGGCACGGCGGCGCAAGACGGCAGCGACATCGTCGCCCTCGCACGCTCTGCCGGCCTGGTAGGAGTGTCGCCGCAGCCCGCATCGGAGAAGCCCTTTCGTCAGTCCAACGACGCCGGCGACATCGTCGCGCTCGTCCGCGCGGCCGGGCTCGCCGGCTTCAAACGTCATGATGAGGAGCCCTCCAAGTGACCCTACTCGCCGCAATCCATCTAATTTCCATGCCCGATATCGATCCTGCGACCGGGCTGCACCGGTACAATTCCGACACTGGCAAGCGCTGTGAGCGTCACGTCTTGCCCGGCGAGGTGTTCGAATTCACCGACGACGATACCGAACTCCAATGGCTGCGTGATCAGGAAGCTGTCCGCGATCCGACGCAGGCTGAGGTTGACGCCTACGAGGCCGCGAAATGACGCAGGTCGGGAGTGACTGGTCGCGGGCAGCACGCGAACGTCGGCGGCACTTCAAGATGGAAGGCCTTGCACCAAAGCTGGCGGCCCAGATCGTTAGAGCGGAACGTCTAGCGCGAGAACGCCTCACTGCCGCGATCGGTCGGAAGACGGCGAACAAGGCTAGACTCGCCTACGTCGAAGGCGACCCGAAGCCGATCAAGTTGATGCTGGACGACTGCCATTTAACGAATGAGCAGCGACGGATCATCGCGCCACTCTGCTCAGGGTTCGCAATCAACACTCATTAACAGAAAAGCAGGCGCCGAACGGTGGGGACCATCGGCGCCTGCTTCCTGGATTACGTCCTAACAACCGTTTGTTCCTATAGGACGATCCGGGACACTGCACAAGGTGTAAAGTCCCCCATGTCTACAATGTTTGACGAATTCGACGAGCTGCTCGGGAACGTCCCGGCGGCCTCGCCACTTGTTCAACCAATTGAAGTCACGCTCTTCAGCGATGTTCATGCCACCACGAAGGAGGAGCTTCGCCTCTCTACTCGCGGCATCGTGGAACTTGCAGCATCGCGGACGGCCCCAAGCAAGGCCAAGCTTCCGCTCTTCAAGTGCGCGCGGTTCGGCAGCGTTGCGTCCGAGCGCGGCAGCCTGCGGCATGACTCGAACCTGCTGGCCATCACGGCGGTGGTTGTCGATTACGACGGCGAGACGGTCAGCATTTCCGAGGCGGCAGCACGCGCAAAGGTCGCCGGCGTCGCCGCGGCGTTCCTCGCCTCCCCTAGTCACACCGCCACCAAGCCGCGGTGGCGCGCTGTGGCACCGCTGTCGCAGGCAGCTCACCCCGACGAGCATGCTCGCCTATGCGCCCGGTTCAACGGCGCGCTCGGCGGTATTCTGGCACCAGAGTCCTTCACACGTTCGCAGGCATACTACGTCGGCCGCCCGGCTGGCGCTCCTCATCTTGAGGTGGCTACAGTCGAGGGTCGAGCACTCGACACCGCCGCCGAGTTGGACGCTGGAGCGCTGGGTCGCGACGGCCTACCTTATCGCGAAGTCCTTGCTGAGCCGACGCATTTCGACACGAACGTCGCATTCGATATCGCACGCGCGGCAGCAGCCCTCGCCGCGATCCCTGTCTCTGCAGCTGATGAACCTGCGTCCGGCGGGCGGGATCTCTGGCGAGACCTTGGCATGGCGCTTCACCACGCCAGCGGTGGTTCGGATGAGGCCCGAGAACTATGGACCGATTGGTCGAAGCCCGGCGCCAAGTACAAGGGCGAGCGTGACCAGCGGCGGGCGTGGAAGTCGTTTGCTCCTACCGAGGGCAGGCCCGCTATCGGCATTGGGTCGCTCTATCGTACGGCGAAGCTTTACGGGTGGGCGCCGCCGCCCGTCATCGACATCGACGCCGCACTGGCGGAGTTGGACGACCTTCCGGATCTACTACCAGACGAGCCAGGCGACCCTGTCGTGCGGCGCCTCAACAGGCGCCATGCCGTTGTTGCGGTTAAGGGCCGCACGCTGATCACGACGGAACAGCGTGACGGTGCCGTCGCGTTCGGCACCGTTCGCGATCTCGAAACCTTCTATGCGAACGATCGCATCGCCCTTCCGGGCAACAAGGTTGAGACAGCCGCGACCCGCTGGCTGCGTAGCTTGGATCGACGCACCTACCCTGATGGTGTGACGTTTGCGCCTAGCGGCACAACGCCGGGCATGCTGAATTTATGGCGCGGATGGGCCGTCGAGGCTGATCCATCTGCTTCTTGCGACCTCTTCCTGACTCACGTGCGAGAGGTGGTCGCCGGGGGTTCAATCGAGACTGCCGACTACATCCTCGGATGGCTCGCGCACCTCGTTCAACGCCCAGAGGAGAAGCCTGGCGTTGCCCTCGTTCTACGCGGCGAGAAGGGAACCGGGAAGGACACCTTCGCCGACTATGTGGTTCGCATGATCGGACGACGGCACGCTCCGACCGTGGCTGAGTCCGACCATATCGTCGGCAAGATCAACGCGCGGCTCCAGAACGCCCTGCTTCTCCACGTTCAAGAAGGCAGCTGGGCGGGCGATCGCAAAGCTGAGTCGGTCCTCAAATACTTGGTGACCTCCGACCAGATTGAGATTGAGCAAAAGGGGATCGACTCCTTCAGCGTTCCTAGCGTCCTACGGTTGTTCATCTCCGCAAACGCAAGTTGGGTCGTGCCGGCGAGCGCCGACGAGCGGCGGTGGGCCGTGTTCGAGGTGTCCTCTGCTAAGCGCCGGGATGATGCCTATTTCACTGCTCTGCGTAAGGAGATGAATGGCAGCGGCCCGGCGGCGCTCTTGCACTTCCTGCGTACCCGAGACCTCACCGGCTTCAACGTTCGAAACGCACCGGACACGGAGGGTTTGCGCAACCAGAAAATTGCCAGCCTTCGGGGCGTATCCCTGTGGTGGTTCGAATTACTGAACCGAGGCGAGTTGCAGGAATGGGGATGCGGCTGGGCTGACGAGAGCCAGGTTATCGGAAGGGAGGCCCTCCGCGGCCGCTATCTGACCTGGTGCAAGGGGCGGCGCTTCGACGGCGATCCCGTCGACGAGGTGCGCTTCGGCAAAGCGGTTCGCGAGATGCTGCCGGCTCTCGAAAGCCGGCGACCGCGTGACAAGCAGTCCGGTCGCGTTCGGCAATACGCCCTACCAGCCTTGAGCGACTGTCGAGCAGCGTTTGAGGGCTGGATTGGCGGCCGTGTCGAGTGGGAGGCAGCATGATGCCTGGACCATATCCTGCTTACTTGGACCAAATCACATCTACTTGGACCGCTCAAACCCGCAGAAATCCAGTCTTTTTCTATTTTGGTCCAAGTGGTCCAAGTGGTCCAAGTAAAATTACTTACGTGAAATGCCGCCTCGCAGATGGGCAGCCGCCGACATGTCGAACGTGTCGGGCAGCACGTCCGGCCATCAAATTCTCATACGGCAATAAAGTACCGTGGACCACCGGGACCACTTGGACCAGCCGCAGAAATCCTAGGGTTTTTGCCTACTGCCACCTGGACCGCGCACGTGGCCCACCGGGACCACAGGTATCAAAATACCCGTTTGCCCCACAGGCATCATCCAACTCGTGATGTTTGCGGGGCTCCACGCCGCTCCCAGGTGAGATTCCGACCCCGGAAGGACCCGTTGCCAGCCTCCTCGCGTGACCCGTCACCTCTTTGGTGATGCCGCCTCTGTCCCAGCCCGTCCCAGCCCGCCTCCGAAGGATAACCCGATCAGTGACTACGCTTCCCGAACCCATCGCCCCGAGTTTGCAGCAGATCTCCGGCATCATCGCCGCCCATCGCGAGCACCTCGCTCCAGTCGTGCTGAGCGCGATGGCGCAGCTCGGCGGGCAGAAGGCGAACCCACACGCGCCGGATGTCGCCCAAGTGCTCCCTGCCCTTCCATCCATGGCCAACGCGCTGATCGAAGCCGGCTACGGTGAGACCGTCCACGCCGATGCCTGCACCCTGCCCCAGCGTGTCGAAATGCTCGGACGCGTCGTGCGGCTGATCATGGAGCGGTACTCGCCGTCGGCCCTGCTGACGACCGCAACGCTGGCCTCGCTTGGCGGCGGCTTCTCGGCTGCAACTGTGGGAGGTCGCCACTAATGGCCCGCAACACCGATCGCAGCGTCAGCCTGGTTGTCCGGGCTCGCGACGAAGCCACGTCGACCTTCGAGCGCATCTCCGACGCGCTGGGCAAGGTGACCGGGGCTCAGGACGGCACCCGCGCCAGCGCTGCCGATCTTGCCGCGGCACTGTCCAATGTCGACAAGAGCGCTGCTACCATCAACGCTGCGGCCGATCGCGCAGCCTCGGGCATGGAGAAGCTGGGCGGCCGCGTCGCCGCTCAGCAGGACAAGCTCGACAGGCTGAAGCGCGAAGCCGCCGACGCAGCCCGGGCTCTGGCAACCCTCAACTCACCGGACACCATCGTCGCAGCAGGCCGCGATCAGGCATCGCGCCTCCAGCAAGTCGCCGAGGTGACGAAGACGCAGGAACGGTTGCGCCGCGAGATCGCCCACACCACTGAAGCGCTGGCGACGGAACAGGCAAAGGTCGACGGCAGCCGAGCTGCGATGCAACAGCTCGGCTCGACCGCGAACGCTGCCGCAGAGGCGCAGGCAAAGCTCCGTGCTGAGATAGATCGTGCCACTGCCGCGGAGGAACGGCAGGTATCGGCGCTGCAGCGCGTGGCAGAGGCCGCAGATCGGGCGCAGCGAGCTCAGGCAGCGTATGCCCCGCGGCCGGCAGCCACGACCCACGGTGCGGGCTATGAGGCTCTTGCTGCTGAAGACATGCGGCTCGACCGGGCGGCTGATGCGCTGCGGGCATCGCTGAACCCGGTCGCGGCTATTCAGGAGCGCATCAACGCTAAGCTGCGTGAAGCCAACGAGCTGTTCCGGGCCGAAAAGATCTCCGCTGCAGAGCTGACCCAGCAGACTGCCCGTTTGAATGCCGAGATGAAGCGCGCGTCGGATGCCGGCAGCGGTAAGCAGTTTAGCGCCTTCGGCCTACAGCCCTACCAGCTGACGAACCTCGGATATCAGCTCAATGATATCGGGACGCAGCTCGCTTCCGGCACGTCTCTGACGCAGACGCTCGGGCAGCAGGCCGGTCAGATCATCCAAATCTTCCCGCGTGTCACCACCGGGATCATCGCTGCCTTCACGAACCCGGCCTTCCTCGGTGCCGCGGCCGTGGTCGGCGGCATCACCGCAGCTGTCATCCGGCTTCAGTCTGAGACCGAGCGACTGCGCGACTTTTCAGGTGTGCTGACGGCGAACGGCAACGGGCTGGCATACCAGGCCGGCGACCTAGAAAAGATCACCCAGCGCGTGCGCCAGATCGGCATCGCCGCTGACGATGCTGTTACCGCGCTGCGCGGTTTCGTGGCCGACGGTATTGCCGCCGACAAGCTGGAGCCCTTCCTCCGTACCTCGCGTGATCTGGCGGAGGTGATGGGCACCAAGCTGCCGGATGCTGCAAAGGTGCTCAGCGACGGACTTAGCGGCGGCTACGATGCTGTGGTGAAGCTGGATGAGGCGACACACGCTTACACGTCAGCCGAGCTGGACCGCATTCGAACGCTCTACGAAGCCGGCCGTGCAGATGAGGCGCGGAACGAGGCCTTCCGTATCTTCGCGCAGCGGATGGATGCTGCCGCGGAGAAGATGCGGGGCCCGTGGGCGAACGCCACGCGAGAGCTGGGTGGTGCGTTCCAAACCTTCTTTGACACACTCTCGCATACGAAGCCGATTGAGGCCGTGAACGCGCTGCTCCTCGACGCGGCGAGCGGTGTGACCCGGCTACTCAACCTCATCGGTGGCGGCGGAATGAAGTCGCGGATCGACATGCTGCGGGAAATCAGCACGCTATCGATCCGTATCCGCGAGGCGGAGCAGATTCAGGCGCGCGACCCGTCACAGCCGCGAGCGCTGGGCATCCAGCGTCTGCGCGACCAGCTGGCGGCCCTGAAGCGCGATTACGAGGCTGCCGCGCCAAAGCCGGACAGTGGCGACACACTGGCAACCGGCGACACGCCTGAGAAGAAGCGTGAGGCAGCGGCGCTGCGCGAGTTGTCGCTGCAGCAGGAGCTGGAACGCGCGCGTGAGCGGCTAGACGTAGCGGAGGCGTCGCGACTGGCAGGGCTGGTCGCCGCGCAGGGTGTCGAGGGTGACATCCTGAAGGCGAAGACTGCGCAGCTGGCGGCCGAGAAGGAACGCGCCACGCTCCAGCAGAAGGCGGATGCGGCAGCGAAGTCGGCGCGTGCCGATCGTGAGCGCGAGATCCAGCAGTTCAACGGCCGTGTGGTCGGTGCAGAGGGGGGCGCCGGTCGCAATCCGTTCTCGACGGCATCCGGGTTCGGTCAGTTTACAGAGGGCACCTGGCTGGATCAGTTCCGGAAGGTGTTCCGCGACGAGGGTGACAAGCTGTCGCGTGACCAGATCCTGGCGCTGCGCGGTAATGCGTCGGTGGCGAAGGCGATCATCGACAATTACGCCCGCGAGAATGCCCGCTTCCTGGAGTCGTTCGGCGCCAAGGTGACTGCCGGCAACCTGTACCTGTCGCACTTCCTCGGTGCTTCTGGCGCGAAGAAGGTGCTGCAGGCGAACGGCAGCACGCTGGTTGATCGGCTGTTGGACAAGCAGGTGCTCGCCGGCAACCGCGGCTACCTGTTCGACAAGGGCGCCGGACGGTATCGCACCGCCGACGAGCTGGAAAAGTTCATCGCCGGTCGTGTTGGCGATTCCGGAAAGGCGCAGAGTGCCGGCGTCGTCGAGATCGAAAAGCTGCTGGAGCAGTCGCGGCGGCGGCAGGACGAGTTCAACGAGGCTGTCGCCCGCGGCAATGCCGAGCGGGAGCGTGGCAATGACGCGCTGACCATCCAGAATGACCTGATAGACACGGCGCTCATCGCGGCTCAGCGCGAGGCGACAATCACCAAAGCCGTGACTGATCTACAAACGCGTGCGGCCGAGGCGAATAAAAATCTGCCTGCCGGCGAATCGCCGGTCACCGTCACGCCCGAGCAGATCTCGCGGACTCGCGACCTGGCGGCCGCGGAGTTCGACCTCCAGAACGCCCGTGCGTTTGCGCAGGCGCAGCAGAATGAGGTCGAGCGACCGATGCGCGGACTGGAGGCGGAGCAGCAGGCGCTCCGCGCGCGGGTCGACCTGTTGCGTGATCTCGGCGACACGGCCGGTGCGAAGGCTGTCGCCGGGCAGCTGGACGAAGTGAACGCCAAGCTGCGCGAGTCGATCGACGCCGCGATCGCGTTCTATGAGGCGTTGGATCCTGCGACCGATCCGCTGCACCGAACGCGTGAAGAGATCAACGCGACGGTCACGGCGTTGCAGAACAGCCGTGATCAGGCTGCCGAGTGGGGTACGATCCTCGGCGAGAGTGCGCGGAACGTTGCTCAGTCCCTGGCGAACGACCTTGAAGGAGCGTTGGACGGGTTTGCGCAGCGCATCGCCGAAGGAACGAACGCTTTTCGCGCGCTGAAGCTGTCGTTCCTCGACTTTGCGTCCAGCTTCCTGCGTACGATCGTCCAGATGATCCAGCAGCAGGTTGCGTTCAACATCGTGCGCGGCGTGCTGTCGGCGGTGGGCATAGGCGCCAGCTCGGCGGCGTCTGGTTCGTCATGGTTCTCGCAGACGACAGGTGCCGGCTTCACCGTGGCGCATACCGGGGGCGTGATCGGCAGCTCGGCCCTTCCGAGCAGGCAGGGGGATATGTCGTGGCTGCAGATGGCGGCGCGCTACCACACCGGCGGCATCGCAGGGCTGAAGCCGAACGAGGTTCCAGCTATCCTGGAGCGGGGTGAAGAGGTACTGACCAGGGCGGACGCGCGTCACCGCGACAATGGCGGCGGGGCTGCCATGACGATGCCGGCGCCGAAGATCGTCAACCTGTTCGATGCGGAGTCGGCCGCCCAGGAGCTGCTCAACACACGTGCTGGCGAGAAGGCGATGCTCAACATCATCAGCAAGAACCCTCGCGCAGTGAAGGCTGCGCTTGGCGGATAAAAGGAGAGCCCGGTGACCTGAGGCAGGTCACCGGGCTCTCAGCCTAGCAGGGCATCGTACTCATCTGCGGGCAGCAGTAGCTCTGTGAGTGCCACCCACTCATCTCTTCCGACCTGTTCGGCCTGCCAGCGCTCAATCTCGACAGAAGTCCAGAACACACCCGTGCGATCACGATACGCCCGTGATGGCGGGAAGGTGCCTTCGGCAATCCGGCGGTAAATCGACGATCGCGATAGAGCGACGAGATGAATGACCTCGTGCAGCTTTAGGAAGCGAATGCCGATCTCAACGCTCATTGGCCAACTCCGGCTCTGCCGCCCAAGAGGCGAGCACCGCGTCCAACCAGGGTCGTGGGAAGCCTTTTGCGTTAGCCGTCAGACTGATCGGCTTCGGCAGAGAACCTTCCGCCAACAGGCGGTAAAACGTCGACCTTGAGACTCCCATGTAAGCCGATGCGTCGCGCTGGCGGAGTATGGGGCCCGTCACAGGAAGGCCGTGCCACGGCGGCTGACGTTGGCACGACACATTCGCACTCCCGCGCATATTCGGAACCCCTTGAGCCATGAGGAGACTTTGCCATGATCAAGGCTAGATTGACAAGTAGTCCTTTAAAATCAACTTATTAGTGCGCAATCAACATACATGCCACACGAGAGAAGAAACCTATCTGCACCGGTGTAAGCTCGCCAACTTCTTTAACTGCCGCCGCCAACAAAAGAGGATTAGACTCTTCACGCATTTTAGCAATCATTTCATCTGCGCGGCTACGCCCAATTGCGCATTGGTCGCCGTAGCTCAACGCGTCAGCATTCCGAGTCTGCATCTCTGCCTCCGTGTATTAACCATCCAATACTTACGTGGACTCAATCGGACGAGTCAAGCTGCCAATCTACCGACCAAAATACTACATAACTTTCACCTTTTGGTTGATTTTGTCGCGGCGGCATATGGCGGCCGCCTCCGGGCAGGTATTTTGAACTCTTCGCAAAAGATCCTCCCCATAGCTTCGCAGCCTACCTCCAACGTGAAGCACTTCACGGAAGGCACCTACAGTAGCTGTGGATTCATCCGACCTAACCCGGTCTTTTTTCGTACAATCGTAGCAGGTAAAAATGACGCCATCCAACTCGGATAGACTCGTCTAAGCTCACCAAAGATGATACCATAGATCTATAAAATTCTTGGAGTCGTCGTGCATGTCCAGTTTCCCGCCAAACTACGCCAGCCTTCACCAACGAGCACTTGGTGCTTCGCCAATCCCAGACGTAGATGGCATTCACAAGGATCTGCAAACATCGGGAATCAGCGCTTCACAGCAGCGCATCAAGCGAGCGGCTACTCGCGCCGCGGCGTTCAATCAGGAAGACGCTGATATTGCTCAGAACGTCTCGCTGACGATGGACTCCTCTGCAGATGCTACGCTGACCCGCATTTACAGCAGCGTGGCGGGCGCCAACCCTCTCCTTAATCGAACCCTCTTCCAGGTGACGCGGATGACGGGTGGCCGTCCGACCTTCACGGAAGACGGGACCAATCGCATCGTTTTTCCTTCCGCCTCCATCGCACCCTCAACGAGCGGCGCGAACCTCAGCAGCAACCTGCTGTCGACCCCCAGCTACAACGCGTGGGGTTGGGAGGTGGAAACCGTCACCGACGCCGCCAAGGTTCAGTTTCGCTTGGCGGGCAACACCGTAAGCGGCATTCGGGTGACCGTCGACGGTAGGTACGTGTCTAAGGCAGCGCTAAATTACGCCAACACCAACAGCCAGAATTATCCGACGCTGATTTTTCCTGATCGCCGACCCCGCGTCATCCGCCTCGAAGGCGCCGGCGGCTCGGGGCAGCTAGTCAGCCTGGCCGTTGCCCCAACGGCGAATTGCGCGCGCAGCGAAGGACCGCTCGACCGTGTCTTGGCACTCTGTACGGGTGACAGCTATTCGGAAGGCATCGGCGCGTCGATCCCGGGCCTGTTTGCGTGGACCAAGGCGCTCGGTCGCCGGATGGGCTGGTCAGACACCCGAATTGTCGCGGTGGGCCAAACTGGCTACCTCTCCAACAGCAGCGGCAATCGCAAACCGATCCGCCGGCAAATCGCTGATTGGCCGGTGGTGAACGCGGACATCAATATGTCCGATGTCGATGTTGTATGCGTCGCGGGTGGCTTTAACGACTATTCGCAGGCAAATGTCCTGACGCTTCTACAAGCCGAGGTGGTTGCGACGATCCAAGCGATCCGAGCTATGTGCCCAAACGCCATGATCGTGATTTTTGGAAGCCACGCCGGCGCGCGTGGTCCCGACGCGCAGACGCTCAACGTCGAAGCCCTGGTCCAAGCCGGCTTCGCGCAGGCGGGAGATGAACGTTCCTACTACGTCCCGCTCGCTGCTGACGCCTCTCCCTGGACCTTCGGCACCGGCTACGTAGGCACACCCAACAACAGCGGAAATTCCGATGTAGCCATCGCCGCTGACGGCAGCCATCCAAGTGATCTTGGGCACTCGATCTACAGCGTGCGGGCTGCCATCGCCTTGCGCTCGATACTTTCTGGCGTCGGGTGATCGCCCGCTGTTGCCGGCTCCGGTGCGACCGGCGGCACGGACGACAGGCGAGCAGTATGGAAGGCGCAACTGCGAACCCTGGCCACGTCAAAGGGGTGCGTGTTTCTGGATGAGGAAGCCGTTTTCGGCGGCCGCTCCGGAGCTGTAAGCGGCGGGTGGTTTGCAGATGGGCTGCACGAAAGTGCCGCGGCCTACCTGTCGCTCGCCACTCTGCTGACTCGTTTGTTGCTGGACTCGTAGGATCTGAGGGCAGCGATTGCGACATCGCGTTTCGCATCAACACGGAGTCGCTTGGCGAGGATGAGGATGGCGATCCGATCACGGCACTCGTGAGAGAACTGCGCCGGGTGCGGTGCCTGCCGCCGAGAAGCTGATGGTTAGTGAGCGGGCCGCGCTTGCAAACGCGGCCCGTGCTGCTGCTGGCAATGCAGGTTATCTGAGCCTGCAAGTGAACTATAACCGAGTCTCAGGGCGAGGACGCACGTTGGCCAGACGCCGGGGGCGACGATCGCGGAGTCTCGGCTTCCTCAAAAACTCGGATTGATGCTAAAGCACCCGAATGGAAGAGTTGACCATTGAATTTCCCGATAGCGCGGCTGCCGATGCATCGCGCCTTGCGGAGGATCTTGCCAGACACGTCAGCACCACGATCGACGGGGTAAAAGCTGAGGTAGCCTCGGGGAGCACTGACGCCATGGACTTTGGCGCAACCGTCGTGATCGTGCTTGGCACCCCATCAATCGTCTACTTAGCCAAGGGCATAGCAGACTGGATTCAACGGAAGGGCGACCCGGCGCTCGTAATCAAGCGAGGGCGCGAATCCATCATTGTTAAGGACGGTCTAGATCAGGCGACCAAGCGCGAGATCATCCTGTCAGCCTTGAGCCGAATGGACGGCTGATTTCCCGGGGTGAAGCGTGAACACGCTCCTGCTCTCGCTTGGCGGCGCTGCCTACCCCAACGCCGCCCGACTGCGGCACGACGCCTTCGCGGTTAGCAGCCGCGCTATAGCCGCGGCCCTGACCACCGGCCACGAGCCGCCCGTCAGGCACGGCGACCATCTTGACCTGCTTGACGATCCGCGCTCGTGGCCGGATCAGCTGATGAGGATGCGCGAATGGCTGCGTGGGAAGATAGTCACAGACGAATCGACTACATCGGGAACGAGGGTCGAGAACGTGCTGGTCCACTACGTTGGGCACGGGATGCTTAAGCCGAATAGCGAGGAGCACTATCTTTCGATCAACGCCACTGACGCCGACGACCGCGCAATGACCAGCGCCTCGCTTGGCCAGCTCAACGAGATCTTAACGAAGAACGCCGCTCGGCAGCGCCGCATATACCTCCTTGATGCGTGCTTCGCCGCTGCGTCTCTTCGGGACATCATGGGCGCGGGCGAGGAAGCGCTGGAGGAGAAGGTGGGAGCGATCATCGCCCCATGGCCGGAAAGCGGCAGGGGCGATCGAGGCGTCGCAGCGCTCTGCTCGGCAGACCGGACCTCTACCGCGAGCGCTGGCGGCGAACGCCAGCTCACGCAGTTCACGGATGGACTACTAAGCGTGCTAGAAACAGGAGACGCTTCCCTTCCTGAGGCGCTCTCACTTAGGCGGACGCACCAACTGCTCAGGACAGTTTTGCGAGGCCGCTACGGCGAAGATGCGGTCAAGCCGATTTTAGTCGCACCCGATGATGGGGATGGCGGCATCGCGGCCGTCCCAATCTTTCCAAACGCGGCGGCCGCGAGCGGATCGGACATGCCGCCCTTCACCCGTGAACTCACCAGCCTTTCGGGTCGGTCGAGTGGGGTCGAGACCGGCAATGGTCATGTCAACACACCTTCGCCCGTCCGGCCCAAGGACGCGGCTGACGGGGCGACCAGCACGAAGGAGTCGGGCACCGGGCCGTTTGTCTGGAATCCCCCAGCCGCGGATACCTTCTCGGGCATGGAGCTTGCCTTGACCCCGGATCAGCGCTTCCGCCAAGTCACATACCGCTTCTTCCGACTGCCACATTCGACAAAGGAATCAATCGCGCGCAAGATCGGCGTTGGCGACGCGACGGATGCTGCGCTGCCCGACCTGGACCGCTACAAAGCGATGCTGGCCAGGACGAGGGACGCGAACCAAGTCGACCGGCTGGAGAGCATGATCAACAAGGCGGAAGGTCGGTGATGGAGGCCATTAAGAGGCTAGGCATTGCTTATGGTAAGCTGGGACTGTCCAGCGATCCCGGCCTAATTGGCCGACGTGGCGAAGGGGTGAAGGCCGCGGCGGACGCGCTGGAGCTCGCCGGGGTCAACTCCCTAGTGCAAGCAGCCTTCGGCATCGGCGCGAGTGATGAGCGGTTCGCCTTTCTGGCTGACTTTTCGAGCGATCCCACGTTCGACGTGCAGCCAGTAGACCGCGAAGCTCTCCTCCTTGCTGCAGCCGTCGCCGAATACGAGATTGAGAATGAGACTGAGGTCAGTCCCGACCTCGCGCTCGCCATCGTGACCTCCTCGTGCGGCGGGCTCCGCCAAGTGGCAATGAACGATCAACTTCTCCCCGTCGCCCGCAGATACCTAGCGCAGTTCCAAGGCGAGGTCGCGGCTCGGCCTAGAGAGCGAACGGTTCTAAAACCACCTAAGACGCTCTCCGCCGCGGTAGACGCGGTAACGAACAACTCGAACGGCTACGGAGGGACCCAGCCAGCTTTCGTAGCACCCGCGTTCAAGGAGGTCACTCAGTACGTCGAAGCAGTCTCCGCTTCGGCGGTGACCGGACACCAAGATCTGCTGCGCCAGATCGCCGGATTAGAACAAGAAATGCGGACCTATTGGTGGGTGACCGGCGGCTGGAGCGACGGTGCTAGCAAGCCGTTCCGCCAGCTCCAGCTCCCTCTCGCCGCCGTCTGCGCTGGCACGGAGCTGGCGGACAAGCACGCTGGCAGGCTAGGCCTGTTCGCCGCACCCGCGCTGATCGACCTCCTCTTGGAGCGGGGCCGGCCGGAGCCGTTAGGCGACGTCGCAATTCAGGAGGCTGTGGCCACCACTAACCGAGAGTGGCGTAGATCGCGCTTCGCGGTCCCTTCGTCAGGCACTCTCGCGCCCCTACTTCCGGTGACCACCGCCATGGGCTTGGCGGCCGCGAGCGACGACGCCGAGGACTGGAAGCCACGTTTTACCCGCGTGACTGGGCTGGAGCCGAACACCAGCCTGCCCGGCACCGAGTTCGCGGTTCAGCTTTACCGCGAGCGCCTAGTCGCCCGAGCACTGGGATGATAGTCGACGACCCAGCCAAGTTCGGCTGCAGGCTGCCTGGCTGCCGCGGCCCGCGCTCGGGCGTGTGCATAAACAACCTACCGTTTGATGAATGCCCAGACGTTGTGGAGTTGGTCGAGGGCAAGGATGCCGAGGAACCGAATGAGGCGGAGCAGTCCGGGTAACCCGTTCCGCAGACGGTCGATGTGTCCGGTGGCCGAAGCCTTGACGCCGCGGCGTGCGACGCGCTGCTCAGGCGCTGGGGCGGCACCGTAATCGGCATCGTCGCGGCACCTGAAGTTGGCAAGACGACGCTTATCTCCACGCTGTACGAGCTGCTGTACCGACGTCGCATGGTGGGCTTTGGCTTCGCCGGATCGGAGACGCTTCGGGCATACGAGGAGCGTTGCCATCTCGCCCGCTTTTCCTCAGATGCCGCTGCTGCCGACACACCGCGCACTAAAGTCGGAGCCGGGCTCCAATTCACGCACCTGCGCATCGCCACTCCGTCCGGCATCCAAAATGCCGTGTTCGCCGACCGATCGGGCGAACTGTTCGACAAGGCCCTCGCTCGTCCCGCAGACATCGACGACTTCGTTGAGCTTCACCGGGCGGACGTGATCATCATCCTTGTCGACCTCGTCCTGCTCACGTCTAGCACGCACCTGACCGTATCGGCCATTCGACGCCTGTTCATGGCCATGGATCAGCGCAGTATGCTAGAGAACCGACGGGTGCTGCTTGTCGGCACCAAGGCAGATGTCGCAGTGCCGACGCCTAGGAGCAGGAAGGCAGTGCGCGAGTTGAACACGGTGGCAGAGGAGCTCAGCCAGCGCGCAGGCGGGCGCTTTCGCATAGACATGCACGTCGTCGCCTGCAGGCCTCGCCGTGGGTCGACAGTGATCGGGGAAGGCTTGGAGTCGCTCCTCTCGGCCGTCCTTGAAGCGCCCCCTCCTCGCCCCGCTTTCGCCGACGATTCGTGGCCGAATCAGCGCTCGGAGCTCGATCAGCTGATGCGCGGCTATCGCAGGTCCCGGCGATGACGCGCCAGCTGATCGTCGGCATGCCCGAATCGGGCAAGAGCACCTTTATAGCGGCTCTGCGCCACCTCCTGCTTTCCGGCACGATCAGCACTGAACTGACGCTGACTAGGCTCGCCGATGAGGAGAGGCACCTTAACGACTTGGAAACTGACTGGTTGGAGCTGAAGGAGGTGCAGCGCACGAAGCCCGCCACCGAGGGCTGGGTCGAGTTTCACGTCAAGGACGCCGCGTCCGGAACCGAGTCTGTGCTGCTGGTGCCCGACCTGCGGGGCGAGACCTTTGAGCAGCCGGCCTGCTCCGGGCTATGCCAAGACCACCTGTACGAGGCGGTTATCGACGCATCGGGTATCGCACTGTTCACCAGCGCTGAACGTGAGGACGATGCTCTGATGATCTCCGATCTGGGTGACCTGCTTGACGACCGCGGAGAGGTCGCATTCAACGAGGCCGGCTCTTTCGATCCGTACGGGATGCCCGAGGAAGTGAAGATCGTCGAGTTCCTTCAGATGGCAAATCGCCGTCCGCTTCTTCCAAAGCGCCGGCGAGTCGCGCTGATGGCATCGGCGTGGGACGTGATCCCAAGCGGCAGGACACCCGAGGCGTGGCTTACGGAAAAAAGGCCGATGCTTGCACAATTTCTGCAGTACAACCCGGAGCTGTGGGACCTGCGCGTTTACGGGGTGAGTGCGCAAGGCGGGCGGCTCCCCCAAGACCGCAAGCGGCTCAAGTCGATGAAGCCCGCCGAGCGAATCCGCATCGTCGGACACGGCGCCAAGCCGCATGACCTGACGGCGCCGCTACGCTGGCTGGCGGGCACGTGAGCTCGGACGCTCAGACCGTGCGCATCGACCAAGTACTCCATGGTTACGAACGCGGGCACAAGGAAATCGGCTCGTCAGTCCGACTCGACGAGAAGGCTCGCGCGGCGATGCTCGTCCACAGCGACCTGCTCGCCGACAAGGGCGGCGGCGGCTCGTACCTGACCTGCTACCCGCTCCCGTCCGCGTCGCGTCACGTCTTGGCGCGAACTTGGTCGGCGGGTCCCGGCTCCCGTCCTGGTAGCGTATGGACCCATTCGCTGGTGCTGGACTACCAGTGCCTCGCCAAGATCAATGACCTCGTCGCTCTCGAATCACTGCTGATACGCTCCGGTGATCCACGCCAAGCCTTGATCGCCAAGCCGCTTGAGGTGCCTGCTGATCTGGCGGGGAGCGACAGAGACGACCTCGGATCACACTCCGCTGACGCAATCGTGCAGCTCTATGGCGCCGGCGAGACCAAGATAACGGTTGAGGTGCCTTCCAACGGACGCACGACGGACGAACTCTTGGCGCTCGCCCTTTGGCGGCAGATGTGGCCTGGCTTGAGGCGGACATTCTCGTTTGCCACCGGGCTTGCCGCTGGTCGGCCGGGAGCGGGAACGAATTGGACATTGCGCTTCGCGGCGACCTCAGCGCAACGGGTTCCACCGGACCTCGGGCCAGGACTGCACGCGCTGCTCGACGACCTCCCTAAGCGCGGCCCCACCGAGCTGCGACTATTCCTAAGCCGCTACGCGTCCGAGGCAGCGGAGCCGCGTCGCGCGGCCGACCCCCTCGCAGCGCTTTGGTCCGATCCCGATGGACCGCTTCGGGACCGCCTCCGCACGCTTGGCCGTGTCGGCGCAACCCAACTCACTAGGCTCACGCGAGACCTTGTGACCAAGGAGCTGTCTACGACCGAAGATCCAAACGCGCTCGTCGCTCTTGTCGAGGAGTTGGGAGATCAACCGCTCGACATCGACCCCGCCCGCGCGGTGCCATTAGCAGACAACGTAGATCAAAAGTCATTCGCTCGGCTGCTGGCGATTGCGGGCTCGTCGGCCCCCGACCGGCTAGGACAGCGCATTTTCGAGGCTGTCGTTCGCGGGAGCGAACCCGGTCGGCTGGCGAAGGCAGCCGGCGCTATGGATCGAGAGCGCATGCTCGATTTACGACCTGAACTAGCCGCCTGCATCGACTTTTGGCCGAGCGATGACGCCGACCGTGCGGCGCTGATCGACCGACAGCCGGCGGTGCTCGGGCTTCAGAATGGTTTGGCGCTGTTCGGCGCCAGCATCGGCCCCTTGACGGCGAAGTCACTTCTGGCCGGGAACCCGAACGCACCCGCCCCACTGCTGATCAGCATGCTGTCGTTCAAGAATGCCGCGGTGGCACGGGTCGCTGCCCAGCGGCTCCTCTCTCAGCCTGAGCAGCTAAGCGAGGCGCTTGCGAACCTTGAGCAGCTGGATGAGATGGACAGACTAGCCGAGGTCCAGATCACGAACGGTCCACCGCCTCCGGCGGCCGCAGCTTGGTGCACCTGCCTCGCTCGCCTTGGCTCGGGGTCGGTCGCGGCGAGCACCATTGTGGTATGCCACGTCGCAGCGATGGATCTGGGCGGGCAAGTCGGACTTGAGACGGCGCGATCGACGTTCGACCCCCTGATGCGGCTCGCCATGATGAACCGAGTGTCGCTCGAGCAGAAAGCCTACCTGGAGCGCGCCAATTCCGGACGGCGGCTTCACGGCTGGCGACTCGCCGATCGGCTCGCAGAGGCCGCGCTTGATCGATGGCCGCCAGAGCTAGGCGATGCGGGCGCACTCGCCCTGACAGAAGATCACGAAAACGCGCGCGCGCTGGTCAACTCCGCCGTGACAATCCTGACTAGGTCCGATCTGAAGCTGGCGACGCTCGCCCGCGACCTGCCACCCGCGACTGCCTCGCTCATCCGCAGGAAGCTGGAAACGCCCGTCTGGTTTTCCTGGTTAAATTGAGCATCCTACCGCTAACACCGACCCCACCCACACGCGCGTACAGTCAGCATTTCTCTTCGACGGACAACAGCGAGGCCCTGTTCTCGACGCCGGTCCTGCTAGGAACGGCGCTGGCGCTGGCAGACCCAAAAGCCGACGTGATCGCGACAGGTTCCTGATCGTCAGGCCGGAGCCCGAAGCATCTACATTAGTGGGCCTTGAAAATGAGCTTCTGTTCTTAAACTGGCTGGGAGACGCTCGATCACCAATTGCGCAGAAGTGTAACCCTTTGCTCGAGTACCGCGCTTTATTTTGGGATATTTGTCAAATTTTATCTTATTGTAAGTGGGCTTAAAAAGGTTAACAAGCATGGCCTCAACCTCGCACGTAAGATTAGGTGAGTCGACAGTCACCCACGGCAAGGCGAAGCGCTCTCCCTCCTCTTCAGTCTCCAGCTTATGAATGATAGGAGTGGGGAATGGCGGCAGAATTGATTCATAAGAACCCATCATGATATTATCATCAAAGCCAACAATCGTAAGCATTGCAATCGATATTTCAAGCGGTGATCTGCTAGGACCTTCCCCCATCGGCCCTTCAAGTGTCAAAATCTTCTGAAGTTTTTCGTGACCAGTTAGGCGCTTCCAGACCTTCTGATCGAAGGCTTGCCCTATGTAATGTATGCGGTAGTCGGAGAAGCTAAGAGGGTCGCCCCTGATCTCAGCTTGCAGGTTCCCGCAGAGAACTTCGTAGATAAACTTCTGCGGACTAAGCCAAATTACGAAGTCACCATTTTCTTTACGGACTTTTATTGCACCAACATCGTTGAATGGCGGACTCTCATCGCGGTCGCTTTTGTAGAAGCACAACTCTATTTCGCTATCCTCTCCATAGTTACAGAATCCGTTGACCACGAACGGCAAGAAGCACTCTAGTGGAGCCTGTTTAGCGTCAGTGATGTTGAAAGAGATGCCGCCGTCGATAAGCCTGACTTGATTGAAATAGGTAAGTGGCCGCTGAAGTATGAGGTAGATTGTGCTGCGCCCCATACGTTCGCGCACCACCTCTTCCTCCTTCAAGAACTCATATTCATAAGCTGACACGATGGGGTAGGTCGTGCTTGCCAAGATAGTTATTGTTTTGACACCACCCATCGTCGACCCTCACCCCTTGCCAGCATAGAACGGTGCATACTAGAGGCCTCATCGGCTGCAAGCAAATTGCTTCCTTGTGTTCTGCCATAACCCGGCTGAATTTTCGGTGGGGAGCATGCTGAACGGCCTTCGATGAGTCCCGTCAGCCGATGATCAGCGGAGCACACCGACTGGTTACCAATTGCGGACATAGCTGAGCGTCAGGGGATTGCGTTGCCGATCATGGCGCGCGCCATGTTAGCATGCTCTTGTGTTCCTGTAATGTTCTTGCGAGTCGCGGCGGCATCGGTGTAGCTTGCGTTACCGCCGCTCAACGGCGCGCCGACACCGAAGGAGCCTTGGCATGGAGCACGATCTCCTGCTGCGTGCGGCTGCGCGCGCGATCTATGACGCCTGCTATCCAAGCGACGGTTGGTCACCCGTGGGCTTCGACGAGGCCGAGCGATGCGGGACGGTGCACTATCGGCAGGCTGTCGGCGCAACCCTCCAGGCAAGTGCTGTGCTGGCGGCTCGCGGCGAGCAGTTGCCGCTGCCTGTGCTTGCGTAATCAGCGGATGTGGCTAGCGACCCAAAGACCCTGCACGATCTATATCGCGTCGAGGCCCAGGTGCGCGTCACGTGCCGGAGCTGCAAGGCGACCAAGGTCTGGGAGTTGGATGCGCTGATCGCCGAAGTCCGGGCGAACGGCGGAAACACCGATTGGCGGGCGGCGCGATCGGCGTTGAAGTGCCCGCGGCATTGCGCGGCACCGCGGATCGACCTGCTACCGCTACCCTATGGCAAGCAGCGTGCCCGGCGCCGCGCTCACCGACACTCGCTGATCAACCTGTCGCTTCAGGTGCTGCGCGAGGCAGCACAGCGAGCTGCACGGGAGGCAGTGGGCACGATCGAGGTTCGGCTCGCCCTACATGTCCTACGCCCATTCGTACGGGAGCAGCGATTGCTCACCGACTTTTGGAAGGCTGCGACGGCAGAGCCACGCCACCCTTGGTCGAGCTGCCATCTGCCATACCGATGGATCGCGCAGCGATTAATTGATCAAGGTGCTGAGATCGACGAGGTCAACCGGCCTTGAACTGCCAGGCCGAGTTCGCAGCCATTCCGGGTACGGCGCCCGAGAGACGACGGACGGCCCATGTCCATGTAATGGTGGGAATGTCTGCGTGGGGCCGCGAGGAGGCTGGTACTGCATCATCAGCGGCGGCAACAAGCGCTACGGCGCGTAGGTGAGCAAAGGCGCAACGTCAGGGCATGGCGTCGCGCCGTTTTCGTCAGCGCAGCACGGCGTTGAGGTAGGCCGCCAGCCGAACGCCGGGCGCGCCGTCTCTGTGCTGGCTCCGTCAGGCGCACCGAGACCCTCGTCATGAATATGGCGTTGGTGTTGAGGCGGGGCACGCAGTGCCGGCGGGCTTCGAGAGGACTGCTACTACCTACTGCGCTTATCCAGCCGCCGAAACCTTTGGCTCATTCACGTAATGCTCATCGTCGAGATCCCGCCATGCTTCGCGACAGGTCTCATCATAGGAGTGGTTCAAGCATTGCTCTACCAAGTGCTGAGGGATGCCAAACGAGCGAGCGGTGGACAGAACATCTTTATCGCCAGCAGCGATCTTTTCCGCTGCCTGAGCACGACATTCCATTGGAAAAATGAACTCGTGAGCAGCTCTGCGCGCCCACATGTCTGAAACCAGATCCAATGGCGCATTGCCATCAAGAGGATTGGTTTCTTCAAAAATCATCAACTCAATAAGCGCAACCGGATCTTGCGTCATGTACTCCTCA
>Ga0265798_10003290_pt1 | contig 23060 bp, 13 predicted proteins | sample P3T30metagenome_FD_192430 | JGI IMG/M metagenome (GOLD analysis project Ga0265798, IMG submission 192430) | Plant litter microbial communities from East Loma Ridge, Irvine, California - P3 T30 | ecosystem: Environmental > Terrestrial > Plant litter > Unclassified | place: USA: California... | reverse complement strand
ACCCGTATTTCATCTTCGGACTGCCCCGGGCCCAGATCTTCGGCGGTCAGACGATCGACCCGTGGACACCAGGGATCGCTTGAGGCGGCCAGGGGACGGCGGTGGGGTAGCGAGGATCCCCCACTGCCAGCGCTTCAATATACAATCGGCCGCCAAACGAGGGCTTCCTGCTCGCCGACAAACCGACCCCTTGAGGGCAAATTCCGGCACGCCGCAGGGTGCGTCACGTGAGGTGCTGGTCGCCCCCCGCGGTGCGATGCGCCCAGGGCAGGTCAGGGCCAACCGGCACGACACCGCACGGGTTGAGGTCGCGGTGGCTGGCGTAATAATGCGTCTTGATGTGGTCCAGATGCACGGTCGCAGCGATGCGGGGATCGGCCAGCATCCGCTCGAGATAAGCCTCCAGCGCGGGATAGTCCGCAATGCGGCGGACGTTGCACTTGAAATGCCCGTAATAGACCGCGTCGAAGCGGACCAGCGTCGTGAAGAGGCGGATGTCCGCCTCGGTCATCGCATCGCCCACGAGCCAGTCGCTGCCCGATAGCATCTCCTCCAGCCATTCCAGCGATCCGAACAGCGGGCGGACCGCGGCTTCATACGCGTCCTGCGTGGTGGCGAACCCGGCTTTGTAGACGCCGTTGTTGACCGTATCGTAGATGCGCTCGTTGACCCGGTCGATCGCGGCGCGATGAACCGCGGGATAGAGATCCGGCCCCTGTCCGCCAAACGCGGTGAGCATCCGGATGATCTCGGCTGACTCGTTAGACACGATCGTGTCGGTCTCGCGGTCCCACAGGACGGGGACCGTGACTTTGCCCGAATAGTCTGGCCGTGCGCGGGCGTAGAGCTGCCACAGGAATTCGGAATCGTGCAGCGGATCGCCGCTCCCGCCGTGGTCGGTGCCGAAGGTCCAGCCATTCTCCAGCATGACGGGATCAACCACCGAGACGGCGATCGCCTCCTCCAGACCGTACAGCGCGCGGACAATCAACGTCCGGTGTGCCCAGGGGCAAGCATAGCTGACATAGAGGTGATAGCGGCCGGGCGTCGCCGGACGGCCGGGCTGGCCGTCGGGGCCGGGGTCGCCCGCCGGGGTGAGCCAGTCACGAAAGCCCGCATCCTGCCGCTCGAACGCGCCGCTTTTGCTGTCTTCCGTCACCTTGCCCGCGTGCCAGGCACCGTCGATCATTCTACCCATATTCTGTCTCCGTTTAGGTAACCGGACCGCAAACAGGGGCGGCTACGGCTCGCCCGTCACCAACAACCGGGGGCTCTTTTCGTCCCATGTGATGCGGTTGGCGACCGCGTCCAGGCTGCCCCGCTGACGTCGATCCGGCGAACGGCTCGAACCGGAGACACGCGCGGTGCAGCGAAGGCGGGGACAGGATCGTCAACGTGGCGATAGCGATCCACGCGATCGGTTTCTGCGTGGAGACGACGCTATACGTTCGAGACGGGGGAGGGGGCGTTTGCTTCCGGACTGAAGTAAGGATCTGTTTACGAGCAACGCGGCCTAATCAGAGAGAATGCCTTCGATCGGTCGTTTCCCTGATCTCGCCGAACTCGGCACGACCGAACGCCTGCAACAGCCGTGGTACGAAGTTCAGGTTGAGACCATGCTCCTGGTTGACAATACCTAAGCCACTTACGGGACAGCGGAACTATGCCGCCTCCGCCTGCAGACCTTGCAGGGAAGCATGCGCCAAACGACGATCGTCGTTCGTAAAGTATGCCTTGATCTCATCGCTTCGAAGCGGCTTGCTCAACAGATAGCCTTGCAAATGCGTGCATCCGCCTTCCATGAGGGCTGACATCTGCTCGGCGGTCTCGACCCCTTCCGCTACCACGCCCATACCGAGCTTTCGACCGAGCCCGACAACGGCTTGGATGATCGCAGATGACGCTTGCGACGAGAGCATTTGCCGCACGAAGCTTTGGTCTATCTTCACCTTGTCGAACCGGAACCGTTCGAAATAGCTGAGGGACGAATAGCCGACGCCGAAATCATCCATGAGGATCTGAATCCCAAGAGCGCGCAGTTGCGCAAGCTCGCGGAATGTGTGGTCGACGTCGCGCAGGAAAAGCCCTTCAGTTACTTCCAGCTGAAGACGTTCCGGATCAAGGCCGGTAATGTCTAGGACGTGGCGAACAACCTGGCAAAGGTCCCCTGCGTGGATCTGCATAGGGGATATATTGACAGCGACCTTGATATGGTGCGGCCACGTCATCGCTTCCTCGCAGGCCAGGCATAGGATCCGCGTTCCCAGTTGCCCGATCAGCCCGCTTTCCTCGGCAATCGAGATGAACACGTCCGGTGGGATCGGTCCGCGCACCGGATGATGCCAGCGGGCCAATGCCTCGGCACTCGTGATCTGCCCGGTATCTGCTGAGAAGACGGGCTGGTAAGCAAGGGTGATGGCGTGCTGGTCGAGCGCGACGGACAAATCCCGCTCCAACTCCCGTCGGTCCTGCGTCGCCCGGTCCATTTCCGCGCTGAAGAAGCACACGATCCCGCGGCCCTGCTGTTTTGCCCGATACAAGGCAAGATCGGCATGCTGGCGTAATTCTTCGGTCGTCGTCGCGTCCTCAGGAAACAGCGCGATGCCGACACTGCTTCCCAGTTGGACGGTTGCCCAGTGGGTGACGATCGGGGATGCCAGCGTGATCGCAATCGTCGCCGCAAGCTGACGTGCCTGCTCTCCGGGTGCCGCGCCCGCGACAATGACCGCGAACTCATCTCCGCCAACACGCGCCTGGATCGTTGTGGCCGTTGCGACCGCGCGCAGCCGATCGCCGATCTGCGCCAGCACCGCATCACCGGCAAGATGGCCGAATTGATCGTTCACGGCCTTGAACCGGTCGAGATCGATGCTGACGAGCGCGAAAGGCGTTTGGTCGGCAATGAGCCGGTCCAACTCGTCGACGAACGACGCGCGGTTGCGCAGACCGCTCAACGAGTCGTAATGTGCCAGACGCTGGACCTCGGCCTGCGCCTTGCGAGTTTCGGTCACATCCTCGGACATGCCGACGATATATTCGCGCGGGCGGCTGGGGCCGTCGACAACGAGCCGTTTGGTGCGCAGCGTTACAGTGGTGTTGCCGGGTCGGACAAAATCGCTTTCAGACACATACAGACCTTCGCCTGCGACCGCAGCATCATCGCGCCGCTCATAGGTTGCGCCATGCGCAAACAGCTCAGGATCGGTCTTCCCGATGATATCGTGCCTGGAACAGCCGGTCAGCTCCTCACCGGCGCGATTGACCAGCAGATACTGCCTCGTGTCCGCGTCCTTGACGAACAGCATGGCGGGAAGGTGATCGACAACCGTATCCAGAAACGCCTTCGCCTGCTCCCGTTCCCGCTCGAGCATCTTGCGAGCGGAAGCGTCCCGGATAATCCCCGCAAAACTATACCCGCCTTCGGAGGACCCCCAGCGCGCCAACGACAGTTCGATCGGGAATTCCGAACCGTCGGAGCGCTTGGCGGTCAACTCGACCGACTTTCCGACCAAGGTGGTCCGTCCACCCGCGGAAGCTCGCGAGAAGCCACGATGATGGGCGTCCGCATGGATCGGGGGAAGAATGATGTCGAGCGTACGGCCGATCGCTTGCACGCAGGAATAGCCGAACATCTGCTCGGCGGCGCTGTTCCAAAACGTGATGGTGCCGCCGCCATCGACGCAGAGAATGGCATCTGAAGTGACGTCCACGATCTGCGTGGCGACCTCTCCGATCTGACGATACCGTCTGGCTTCGATCAGCCCCACTACGATCCCGGCGAGATCGACTAGTGCCCTGAGTTGATTGGACGGAACCTCGTCGCGAGGCTGCCGATCGAGAACACATAGCGTTCCCAGGCAATACCCGTCGCGGGTAATGATGGGGGCCCCCGCATAGAACCGGTAGCCGTCGGGTCCGAGCGTGATCGGGTTCCCAACGCATCGTGGGTCGGCGTGTGTATCGAGAATGACGACCGGTTCAATGCCGTCCAGCGCCAGAGTACAGAAGGCATGTTCTCGCGGTGCCTCCGTTGCTGGCATGCAAACGCTGGATTTGAACCAGGCGCGACGGTCATCGACGAGGCTGACTGCAGCGCTTTCGCCGCCCAGCGCGAGTGCTGCCAAGCGCGTGACCTCATCGAAGTCGCGTTGCGCGGGCGTATCAAGAATCGCCATGCTCCAGAGCGCGGTCAGGCGCGCCGCTTCGGACGCGTCGCTCAGGGAGCTGGCAAAGGTCATCGTGGATCTATTAAAAGTAGAACGTTAGCAGCGCCTTAACGGGATCGTCGCGTCCAGTAGAGTGTTGTTTGGGTTCGGCGTTCGTGATGGAATCGTTGTCAGACTTTGGCCAACGCGCGACCAGGGGGCGGCTTTCGCCGACACGCGCTCGAGAGCGACCAACCGCTTTGCCATTGCCCCCGGTTCATCGACGTCGTCTTGCGACATCAAGAACCCCGCCCCTCGAACTGTCATTCGATCATTGGGGTGACGTTTCTAGTAAGTGACCGCCTCGTCATCGCTGTTCGCCAGGATCGCGTTTTGTTGTTGGGGTCGAGACTCGGGAACAGCGCGTTCAGCAGCAATCTCTGGCAAATCGAAATGGTCAGGGAGTTCGATATTGATGCCGAACCACCGCATGATCTGCCCGTGGGCATCGCGGGAGGGAACGGCATGGACACGCATCCGCCGGTACTGACCGTCCTGCTTCCGTAATCGATACTCTGCCTTAACTGCTCGTTCGTCCTGGACGGTGTTCCGCCACTGTTCCATCGTCACCAAGCGATCATCGGGATGGATTGCAGTCAGCCATCCATAGACCTTCCAATCATCGTAGCTCTGACCGGTGAAAGCGCGCCATGTCGGGCTGTCAGTTTCGACGATGCCATCCGGTGCGCTTTCCCAAACTATCGAGGCGAGTTTGTCGATCAGGAGTTTGGCGTGTGTGGCCTGATCGCGATCGCCGGTATGATCGTCAGCGCGCCCCTCGGGATCGAGGCAAGCGACAAGCGCGACACATATGTCGTCGGGAAAGGGATGGGTTGTCATGCGCGCAGGGTCCGTCACGCCGTCAGGTTTTACGGTCAGAAGGTGAAGGGAGTATTTCTGGACGCCCCAGTCGAGCGCATTTCAGCTTAGTTTAGATTAAGTTAGTCGACAGGTCCGCGAACTTCTGAACCGCGGAAAGCTCCGCTGATGGATCTAACGTGCCGTTGATCGCCATCGTGCAGCACTTACGGGGCGGGGGGGAAGCGCTTCCGCCTTTAAGTCTCGGACACAGGCAGCGCTATCACGATGTCGCTAAGCAAGGGCTTCGCCATTCGCGCAGGATCGCCTGCATCGCGGCTGTTCGTCTCTAGGCTCGGTGCCTTCAGCGTCAGCCGGCTTTAGCGTGAAAACCCACGTTCCAAGAATCAGTATGTTACGGTTGGTAAGCGGTTGATCTGATTGCTGAGGCCCGCCGCACCGCAGACACTGACCTGACGACGGTGCTCCGCAGCTTGTCGAAAATGGCGTTCCGGTTTCAGTGCTCTTGCGGCAGTTTGTTGACGTGAATTGGAACCGCCCATCGATGCTGCGTTGGCTTAACATGTAGCGAGAGTAGCCTCGCAGCGCTGACATGAGGTCTATAGGCTGCGGATACACGCAGACGCGCGTGATGAACGGACGTCCGCTCTACCAGCGCGTAATGCCCCAAGGCGTCCAATCAAGGGTCAGGGTAGTCGTTAGCCTTTATCAGATTGTGATGGGTAAGGTGTCACAATCTGATAAGGGACAGCAGGCTACAAAATCAGTTCGCGGCGGATCTGGATGGGCGGCCAACAATGCTGACGATCGCGCTTGGCAATCCTATATTCGTGCGCGCACGCCAAAGAAGAACGCGCGGCCAGTGTATTCGTAGAACGCCGGAACGTTGTTATACGTCGAGTATCGCTGTGTCGCTGAATCCAGCAAGTTGGAGCCCTGAACATAGACCGTCAGTTGCGGCATTATGTCGTAGGAAATGCTGCTTGCGAGCTCGTGATAGGGCCGCTGCTTGATCGACAGCGTATTGATGTAGCTGTACTGCGACGACGTAAAGCTCGACTGATATTGATAGGACAGCGAGGCGTTTATACCGTGCTTCTCGTAGAAGATCTTGGCATTGGCCGAGAACGGTACGGCATCCTGCAGATCCGTCGCAGGCAGCCCCTCCCGCTTCGCGCGCGAGCGATTGTAGGTCGCGTTGGCCTGGAACCCGAGGCCGTTGTCGAAGAAATACTGCCCGCCGGCCTCGATCCCGTAAACGGATGCGCTGTCGCCGTTGACATAGGTCAGTTCGGTAAAGGGGAAGCTTGCCGGCGCGCCGGGCACCTGATTGGTGGGGACCAGATTGAACGCGACGGCTTGGGTCGTCACGAAGTTGGTGAGATGCTTGTAGAAGCCCGCCAGCGTTAACGCGATCCGTCGGTTGGGATAATATTCGAACGAGATGTCCGCCTGATCCGCCGATACCGGCTGAAGGTTGGGGTTGCCCGCGTCGGTCACGACCGGCGTATTGGACTGTGCTGCCGAATAATCCTTTGCCGACGACAGCTCGCCGAAGGTCGGGCGCGAAATCGCCTGCGAGGCGGCGAGGCGGACGCGGAAGCCCTTGGCGATATCGTAGGAGAAGTTCGCCGATGGCAACAGTCGCTGGTAGCTGCCGCCGCCCGTGATCGGGGCGATCGGGTTGAAGACCACATTCGCGGTGCCGACGCCGATCACCTGATAGCTGCGCACGGTCGCGCCATAGCCGAGCGAGTCCACCTTGGTGTTGACGTAACGCAGGCCGAAATCGCCCTTCCAGCGGTCGCCGCCGACGTTGATCTGCGTGTAGGCGTTGAAGGTCCGTTCGGTGATCGCATAGGACGCGAGCTGGTCCGGCACGATCTGCTGCTTGGCGTAGCCGGTCGGATACGGCTCCCCGGTGCGCGGGTTGATGACGTTGGGGTTGTTCTCCGCCTTCGACAGCGAAGACAGATAAGTATTGATGTCGAACGTCGGGATCGCGCGCGGGAAGTTGCCTGACAGGTTGGGCAGGATATTGGTATATTGCGGTGCCTGCACCACGTTCGCGCCGATCGCGGAGAAAGCGAAGGGATAGCCGCCGAAATTGTTGGCGGTGGTATATTGGTTGTCGATCACGTCGACCGTCTTCTTACGATCGGTATAGACGCCGCCGAAAGCGATCGACCGCAGCAGGCCGTTGTCGACGTCGTACAGCAGGTCCAGTTTCGCGCTGGTGCTGCGGTCCGCGATGTCCTGGCCCTGGATCCCGATGTAATGGACCCGCAGGTCCTGGTTCCCGGCCTGATCGATCGTCCGATTGGTCAGCGTGCCGTCCGCGTTGCGGATGGTTAGCACCAGATCGGGAATGCCGCCGTCCCGCGTCGTCACCTGCGCGCGCGATCCCGGAATGCCCGCGACCACGAACCGGTTCTGGCCACCCGTATTGTTGGTCGCCTTGCCATAAGCGAGGTCGGCAGCGACTTTCAGGCGATCGAGCGGCTTCCAGTCGATATGCCCGCCAATCTGATAGGTCACCGAATTGCGTGGCTCATCGGTCGACAGCACGTCGATCGTCGCCGGGTTCACCGTATAGCCGGTGACGACCTTGTTGCTGTCGACCTGGACGTTGTTGAGGTCCCAACGGACGCTGCCGTCGTCCGCGAATGGCGTCAGCCCGACCGACACGCGCTGATTGTGCTGGTTGTCGGTATAGTTGCTGTAAATCCCGTCGACGCGAAGTTCGAACTTGTCGGATGGTTTCCACTGATAAGCGGTCGATCCGCCCCAGCGCCGCCGTTCGCCCTGGACATAGCCGACGCTGTAGAAATACGGCTCGATCACGCCGCCGCCGTCGGGCGCGTTGACGATGCTGCGCTGGCCGTTCGGCGCCGTCACCAGATCGTAGACGTCGTTGCTTGAATATTCGCCGAGATTGTCGGTGCGGAACTTGTACTTGCTGTACGTCCCCGACAGCAGGATGCCCATCGTGTCGTTGGCGAACGTGGTGCTGACGACGCCCGATGCCTTGAAGCCGCCTTTCTCCGCGAGCTGATTATATTGCCCTTCCGCAGACCCGGCTGCGTGGAATCCGCGATGGTCGAACGGCCGCGCCGTCCGCAGGTCGATATTGCCGCCGATGCTGCCTTCAAGCTGCGACGCTTGTGCCGCCTTCTGAATTTCAGCACCCGAGATGACTTCGGACGGCAGCACGTCGAACGCGAACGAACGGTCGGGGCCATCGGTCGGGAGGATGCGACCGTTGAGCGTTGTCAGCGCGAAGTTCTCGCCCAGCCCGCGCACCGTCACGCTGCGGCCTTCGCCACGACCGTCGCGGCCCACCGTCACGCCCGGAATGTTGGACAGCGCTTCCGCTACGTTGCGATTGGGGAACTTGCCGAGCTCCTCCGCCGAAATCGCGTCGACGATGGTGGAGGCGTTTCGCTTGGTGTCGATCGAGCGGAGCAGGCTGCCGCGGACACCGCGCACCACGATGTCTTCGCCGGTCGTGCTATCGGTCGCAAGGGTCGCGTCACCGCTGGCGCCGGGGCCGGACTGGATGGTCGAGCCCGGGTTGGTCTGATCGCTTGGTGCCCCGGCGACCGGACCGTTCTGCTCGATCGGCGCATTCGCGACGGGGCTCTGCTGCTGTGTCTGCGCGACGGCCTGGGATGCGGCGATCAGCGCGGTCAAACTTACACTTGCGCTCACGAAAGTCCGGCAGCGTTTATAATTGACCATGCTAAGTCCCCTATCGTTAGCTCGACACGCTGGCAGATGGTGCCTTTGGCGAGCACTTTGTTGCGCTTTGCTACCTTGGCGGCATTTTAAATGTCAAACGCTTTAAAACGAAACCAGTCGGTGTGACATAATTGATACGTGGCCTGTGCGGTCGGTCGGCGGGGAGATGGCGAGACCAAATCAATGGTATAAAGGCGGTCGACGCGGCTCACGATCCATTTCACCCTGCCACGTATGCTCAGCGGAAGTTTCGTTTCGCTTCGTTTGGTTGCAAACTCGATTTTCTGTGTTAGCTCTGTGCGGGATTCGGGCGTCATCGCGGCGTCGCGTGCAGGAGTTGCTGCCAATGCCAAGACAGTCGATCGTCCGTCGGACGCCTGCTAGAATTTTGGTCAACACTGCCAGCGTTTTATTGGCCCTTGGCCTCCCCGTGTCGGCGAACGCAAACGATGCCGCTCTGGCGCCGTCGGGGCGTTTCTCGGTCTATCGCACGACCGCCGCGCAAACACCGCCAATGGGATGGAACCCCTGGAACGCGTTCCGCACCGACGTCGACGAAACCAAGGTCCGCGAAGTCGCCAAGGCAATGGTCGATACCGGGCTAGCGCGGCGCGGCTACCGGTGCGTCAACGTGGATGACGGCTGGGCGCTGAAACGTCTGCCCGACGGGCGGATCCGTATTCGCGACAGCATGTTCCCGTCCGCTGCACGGCCCGGCAGCGCCACCGGCTCGTTCCGGCCATTCACCGATTATCTCCATGGGCTCGGGCTCAAGGCCGGGCTCTACAGCGACATCGGGCGCAACACCTGTGCGCAACGCTGGGATGCCGAGAGCCCGAACTTGCCGGTCGGTACGGTAGTCGAACGACAGGTCGGCAGTTACGGCCATGCCGTACAGGACATCCGCACGATCTTTGCCGACTGGAAGTTCGATTACATCAAGGTCGACGCCTGTGGCGTCGCCGATTACACGCCGGATGTCGCACCGGTGAAGGCGGGGCTGTACCAGGCCTCGGCCCCGCTCATCGTCCGCGGCAACATCCCCGCCTCCAACCCGCGTGCGGTCGAGCATCTGTACGCGGTGCTGGGCGACGCCGTCCGCCAATGGGGTGGCGACGCCGCGACGATGTCGATCTGCGCATGGGGTGAGGCGCTTTCCCCGTTGTGGGGCAGGGTACGCGGCAATTTATGGCGCACCAGCCCCGACATCGAGTTCACGTGGCAGAGCATGCTCGTCAATATCGACAGCGTGATCGACGGCGCACTTTATGCTGGGCCTGGCCACTGGAACGACCCCGATATGCTCGCGATCGGCCATGGCGATTTCGATGCCGCACACCTGACCGAGGCGCGCGCACATTTCACGATGTGGGCGATCATGGCGTCGCCGCTGCTGCTCGGCTACGACCTGCGCCAGTCGCCCGCAGCGCTGCTCGACATCGTCGGCAATCCCGAAGCGATCGTGATCGACCAGGATCCCGCAGGCAATCAGGGCGTCCCGTACCGCGATGGTGCCGCGATGGTCGTGGTGCGCACGCTGAGCAGCCCTGGCACCCGCGCGGTCGCCTTCTTCAATCGCGGTACCGTCCCGATCGATGCCAGCGTCTCCCGGACACAATTGGGGCTGGCACCCGGCAGTACGGCGACTGTCCGGGACATCTGGGCAAAAAAGGATTGGGCAACCGCCGCCGATGCGATCACCGTGACGCTGCCGGCGCATGGCGCCATCCTGCTGCGCGTGGCGGGGAAGCCGGCCGATGCGAACGCGGCCTGGCTCGACGAGATGCCCGCGCGAGTCAACGTCGCGGTCGACGGCCTTACGCAGGCCACTGCTTTACCGATGGGACAGTTTCCGGTGCGGATCGGTACCGCGCCAGACGGTTCGCCGTTGCGCACCGATGGCGCGGGGCGGCCAAGGGGCATCGGTGCCTTCGCCAACTCACGGCTCGAAATCCGCGCGGATCGCGCGTTCCGGCGCTTCGTGGTTACGCCTGCGGTGCTGAACGGGCGACACCCCGTACACTTTCGCGTCTACGCCGATCGCAAGCTCGTGCGAGACGTTGTAGCCGGTCCGACGCAAGCCGCAGTTCCGATCGATGTGGATGTGGCGTCGGTCAGCATCGTTGAGTTGGTGGCGCTTTCGCCGCGGGGAACGGCGCGCCCCCCCATGATCACATGGGGCAACGCGCGTTTTATCCGGTGAGGTGGTGGGGCTGCGGCGACATAACGAAACATAAGTTCGATTGAAGCGAACACGCGGCGCTGATACCGCCACCCACATCGGCAAGGGAAATGACGCGATGATCCGGGACACCAGCGAGCGACGGCAAAGGATCAGTACGCTGGTCCGCGAACGCGGCAGTGTCCAGGTCGCGCCGCTCGCCGAGAGTTTCGGGGTCTCGATGCAGACGATCCGCAAGGACCTTCGCTTTCTTGCGACGCGCGGTGTGATGGAACGCTCCTATGGCGGCGGGATCAGCGCGGAAGCGGTCAACGTGACGGCCGAACCGCCGGTCGAGGTGAAGCGCTCGAGCCATGCCGACGAGAAGGTCAGGATCGGCAAGCTGGCCGCGGCGATGGTCTCCCCGGGCGAATCGATCGTGCTCGATTCCGGCACGACGACGTTGCAGATCGCGCGTTTCCTGCCCGACGACGAAGACATCACCGTCCTCACCAACGATCTCGACATCCTGTCGGTGCTGGCGTTGAAGGAACGTCTTAACATCGTGATGCTGGGGGGGATGCTGCGGCGCAAGAACCGCGCCTTTTATGGCGCGCAGACCGTGGCGGCGTTGGAGAATCTGCGCGTCGACAAGCTGTTTCTCGGAGTCGACGGGTTCGACATCGAATGCGGCATCACGACGCATTACGAGCCCGAGGCAATGCTCAACCGGAAGATGGTGGAGGCAGCGCGCACGGTGATCGCGGTTACCGACGCCTCAAAGTTCGGGCGGGTGTGCCTGCACCGGATCGTGACCGTCGAGAACATCCACCATCTCGTCACCGACAGTGCGGTGCCGGGCGAAATCGGTGCCGCGGCGCAACGGCTCGGGTTCCGTATCCACGAAGCTTAAGTACCGCGGCTTAAGTCCCAGGCTCACCGTTCGGGCGGACATCGCCAACCCGAACGGGCAGGGGGGATCGTCCTACCCCTTCAGGTGAAAGAACCGCCGGGCATTGGTGTAATAGATCTTGTCGATCACGCCGCGCGGCAGCGCCAGTCCGGGGGCATCCGCCTTGATCGCCGCAATGGGCTGCGACAAGGGCGTTGCGAGATAGCGCCAGTCGGAGCGCCATGCGTCGTCTGCTTCCTTCTTGAAATTGCCGGTCGTCGGCGGGTTCTGTGCACGGGCGTTGGGATCCGCCGGGCTGTCGGTCAGATCCGTGCCGTACAGCAGGCGATCCTGATATTTGACGAAGAACGCGCGGACCTTGGCGTGGTTTGCGTTGGACTGGACCTGCACCTGGCTCATCCGCGCGGCGAGATCGACCACGGCATTGGGGTGGCGGTCGAGGAAGCGCGCGAGTTCGTCCACGCTCCATTCGAGGCTGGCCATATGCGCGCCATCGAAGGCGAGCTTGGGATGGCGCTCCACGAACCGGTCGCGCACCGCCATCAACTGCTCGTAGCTTGGCTCCTCGGGGTGGGTGTACATGTAATATTCGGGGTGTTCGCGGAAGTAGGTGCGGTCGTTCTCGGTCGTCATCTTGTCGAGCGGCAGCCAGCAATTTTTGGGCTCGGCCTGATGGGCGATCAGCGGGACGCCGCGCGCCTGGATATGCGCCATGATCGAATCGAACCGAGGGTCATCGAGGAAGACGCGTTTGCCGGCGGCATCCTTTGCGATCATGCCGATATTCTTCCAGATTTTGACCGCCACCGCGCCGTGCGCGAACCCGGCGTCGACCGCGCGTTGCGCGCTTGCCGTCCAGCCGGGCGTGCCGAACCCGTCCATCGAAAAAGTCGTCGCGAAGTGGAAATGCTTCGGGTCGCCGGCATGCATCTTGTAGGCAATCGCGGCTTGCTGCGCGAGTGGCGGGAAGTCCGGGTAATCGACGTTGATCGACAAGAGCTCGAACCCGTCCTTGCGCGCGATCTCGGGGAAGTCGGTGCTGTCGCGATTGGCGTGGACGTGCGCGTCGAGCTTAAGGACGCGCGTGAAATCGGCTTCGCTATAGGTCGGCGGCGGGGCGGCGCCGACCAGCGCGAGCGCTGCGGTTGCCGTCAGGAATGCTGGAAAGACGCGCATCACTTTCTCCAAAAGAAACGTAACGAAACGATACTATGTTGCGTTTTGATTTGCGCAAGCGATAACGATCGGGCACATCGTGCGGCAAGGTCACACCCGCTGTCACGAGGTGGCCTGGACTTCGGGAGGCTGCCGTGTCGGGTTTCATTCTTTCTCGCCGGCGTCTGCTCGCCAGACTTTCGGGTAGCGCCGCCGCGCTGATCGCCGCGCCACACGCGCTCGCCCGTGTTGCGCTCAAGGATGCAGCGGCGGTCCGCCTCAGCGATGGCGTCCTGACGATCGAATTCGATTCCGGGCTCCATTCGCGGATCTCGCGCGGCGGCACGGTCCTGACCGCGATGGAACCGGGCGAGGCGATCCGGCTCGGCGATCAGCCTGCGATCGACCGTTTCCTGCTGCTCGACCAGACGCACGAGGCGGTATCCGGCGTGCACGGCGCGGGGCGGGTCCATCGCTTGCGCGGCACATCGGGCGGGCGGCTCGAGAAGCGCGTGTCGGTGACCTTCCTCGATCGCTATCCCGGGCTCGCGCTGCTCGACATCCGTTATCGCAACACCAGCGCAGCGCCGGTCGTCGTTACCGGATGGCAGGCGGCGACGCATGACCTGCTTGCGCATGCCGAGGGCAGCTGGAGCTTCTCTGGCGCGTCCTACCCCGACCGACGGGACTGGGTCCAGCGCGTCGCGCCGGGGTTCGGGCAGCGCAACTTCATGGGGATGAACGCATCGGATTATGGCGGCGGAACGCCGGTCGCGGTAGTGTGGCGGCGCGACGCGGGCCTGGCGGTCGGGCATATCGACACCGTGCCGCGACTGGTCTCGCTGCCGGTCTCGGGTCAGCCGACCGGCACCCGCATCGCGATTGCCGGGGACCAGCCGACGCTGCTTGCACCGGGGGCGGCGCTCGACTTGCCGCCGATGTTCGTGATGGTGAACGAGGGCGATCACTTTCGCCCGCTCGACGCCTATCGCCGACTGATGGCCGAGCGCGGACTTGCCGCCCCCACGATCCCCGACGCAAGCTATGCGCCGGTATGGTGCGCCTGGGGCTATGGCCGCGACTTCACGACCGCCGAAGTCCTGACGGCGATGGGCAAGGCCAAGGAGATCGGCCTCGAATGGGCGGTGCTCGACGATGGCTGGCAGACATCGGAGGGCGACTGGAAGCTCAACCCGAAGAAATTCCCGCGCGGCGATGCCGACATGAAAGCGTTCGCCGACGCGATGAAGGCGGGCGGGATGCGCCCGCGCCTGTGGCTCGCGCCGCTTGCGGTCGATCCCGGCACCGATCTGCTGCGCGATCATCCCGACATGCTGTTGCGCGATGCGACCGGCGCCGCGCAGAATGTCAGCTTCTGGGACGCCTATACGCTGTGCCCGGCGTATCCGCCGGTGGTCGCTTACTTTCGTGGGCAGGTGCGCCGCATTCTGGGGGAATGGGGGTTCGAGGGGCTGAAGCTCGACGGCCAGCACCTGAATGGCGTCGCGCCATGCTACAATCCCGCGCACAATCATGCGCGCCCCGAGGAATCCTACGAGAAACTGCAGGATTTCTGGAAGGCGTTGTACGACGAGGCGATGGCGATCAACCCGGATGCGGTGATCGAGATTTGCCCGTGCGGCGACTCCTTCGCCTTTCACAACATGCCGGGGATGAACCACACCCCCGCCTCGGACCCGACCTCGTCGTGGCAAATCCGGCTGAAGGGCAAGACCTTCAAGGCGCTGATGGGGCCGTCCGCGCCTTATGCCGGCGATCACGTCGAGCTGAGCGACCGGCACAACGACTTTGCCACGCATTACGGCGTGGGTGCGGTGGTCTCGACCAAATTCACCTGGCCGCATGATCCGGTCAACACCACCGATCCGCTGCCACCCGGCGGCATCGCGCTGACCCCGGAACGGGAGGTGCTGTGGCGCAAGTGGATCGCGCTGTACCGCGCGAACATGTTGCCCAAGGGGGAGTATCTCGGCGGCCTGTACGACATCGGCTTCGACAAGCCAGAGGGCCATGCGATCCGCGCGGGCGGGGCAATGCACTATGCGTTCTACGCCGATACATGGGCCGGAACCGTGACGCTGCGCGGGCTGCCACCGGGGCGGCACCGGTTGACCGACAGCTTCACCGGGAAGCCGCTGGGCAATGTCAGCGGTCCCGTTGCCACCCTGCCGGCACGCTTCGAGCATTTTCTCGTCCTTGCCGCCACACCGCTCGATCAGAAGGCCGCAACATGAGCAACAGCGCAACGTCGGGTGGTCGGATATGGCTGCTGAACGCCCTGGCCACGGTCGTTCTGTGGGGGATCTGGGGGGCGTTCTCGGGCTTGTCGCCGCAGCATGGTTTCCCAGAGACTCTGGTCTATTGCGTATGGGCGCTGACGATGATTCCGCCCGCGGTGATCGTCCTGGCGCAGGCCCGGTGGAAGCTCGACATCAACCCGCGCGCGATCGCGCACGGGCTTGCGGTCGGATTGCTCGGCGCGGGCGGACAGATGGTGCTGTTCTACGCCGTCACGCGCGGACCGGCGTATTTGATCTTTCCGGTCATCTCGCTGTCGCCGGTCGTCACGATCGCGCTGTCCTTCCTGTTCATGGGCGAACGCACCGGGCGTCTGGGAGCGTTCGGGATCGTGCTGGCGCTGCTCGCGCTGCCGACCTTCGACTTCGCGCCGGGCGGATCTGCGGCGGGCGGGAGCTGGATGTGGATGGCGCTGATCGTGATGGCCTGCTGGGGGCTTCAGGCTTACTTCATGAAATCCGCCAATCGCATCATGTCGGGCGAAAGCATCTTCTTCTACATGACAGTCACCGGCCTCGCGCTCGTGCCCGTTGCGCTGATGCTCACCGACTTCGGCCGGCCCATCAACTACGGGGCAGACGGCCCGTGGCTGGCTGCCGGGATCCAGGTCCTGAACGCGATCGGCGCGCTAACGCTGGTCTTCGCGTTTCGTTACGGCAAGGCGATCATCGTCGCACCGCTGACCAACGCCGGCGCGCCGCTGGCGACCGCCATCATCTCACTGGTTGCGCTTGGCGTAATGCCGGGGTCGATCAAGCTCGTCGGGATCGGGCTTGCTCTCGCCGCATCATTGATGCTCGCGTTCGAACCCGATTCCGCCAGCGTTGACCATCCGGAAGCGGTTGATGGTCCGATCCTGTAGATTTCGTTTTGCTTCGCTTCGTTGCGAACGTGTCGACGATGCGCTAATAGCTTGCGAAAGGAGAAGTCGGTGGAATTGATTCGAAACATCGTCACGCGCCACAAGCATGCCGAAGCGATCGGCGTGACGTCGGTCTGCTCGGCCCATCCGCTGGTGATCGAAGCGACCTTCGCGCATGCGTTGCGCCACGATGCGCCGGTCGTTCTGATCGAAGCGACGTCCAACCAGGTCAATCAGGACGGCGGGTACACCGGCATGGTGCCCGCCGACTTCCGCCGCTTCGTCGAGGCGATCGCGCACCGGCTGGGCTTCCCGCTCGACCGGCTGGCGCTTGGCGGGGATCATCTCGGTCCCAATGCCTGGACGAGCCTGTCAGCGGACGATGCGATGGCCAAGGCCGAGACGTTGATCGCCGACTATGTTCGCGCCGGCTTCTCCAAGATCCATCTCGATTGTTCGATGGCGTGTGCCGGCGACCCGAACCCGTTGCCCGAGCGCACGATTGCCGAACGCGCCGCGCGATTGTGCCGCGCGGCGGAAGATGCCTTCGTCGGCGATCCCGCGGATGCCCCGGTCTATGTGATCGGCACCGAGGTCCCGGTACCCGGCGGTGCCGCCGAAGACCTCGAGACACTTGCGCTGACCACGCCGGAGGCCGCGCTGGCGACGCTCGACATGCATTGCGCATTGTTTGCGGAAAGCGGACTTGCGGCTGCGTGGGATCGCGTGATCGCCACCGTGGTGCAGCCGGGGGTCGAGTTTGATCACATGAAGGTGGTCGATTACCGGCCCGAAGCGGCGCTAGCACTCAGCGCCGCGATCGTGCCGGTCGACCATATCGTGTTCGAGGCGCATTCGACCGATTACCAGTCCGCTGCGTCGCTCGCCGCGCTGGTGCGCGATCATTTCGCGATTCTCAAGGTCGGTCCCGGCGTGACCTTCGCGTTGCGCGAGGCGCTATGGGCGCTCGATGCGATCGAACGCGAGACGGTCGAGCGCGGCGAACGCGCCGATCTTCGCGACGTCGCGGTTGCGCGAATGAAGGCCGAGCCGGGCAATTGGCGCAAATATTATCACGAGACCGGCACCGCGCTCGACCTCCAGCTGCAATACAGCCTGAGCGACCGCATCCGCTATTACTGGCCCGACCCGGCAATCGTCGCCGCGCAGACCAAGCTGTTCGACAATCTGCGCGCGCATGCGCCGCCGTTGCCGCTGCTCAGCCAATATCTTCCCGTCGCTTATGCCGCCGTTCGCGCCGGGACGGCGACCCTGGACCCCGTAGATCTCATCGTCGCGCACATCGGCGCGACGCTCGACGCCTATCATGGAGCGTGTACCCCCAATGTCTGAGACCCTTGTTGAGTCCGACCGACCGGCCGTCAGCGACGACAGCTGGACGCGGCGCGAAATCCTGCAGCAACCAGCCACGCTGCGCGCCACGCAGGGCGTGCTCGTCGCGACGCGCGACACGATCGACGCGTTCCTTGCGCCGCTGTTGGCGAAGGCGGACCTGCGGATCATGCTGTGTGGCGCGGGCACCTCGGCGTTTATCGGCGAGTGCCTTGCGCCGTGGCTGACCGCGACGCTCGGCCGTCCGGTCGAGGCGGTCGCGACCACCGATATCGTCGGCGCGCCGCAGCTCTATCTCGACCCGAAGCGACCGACGCTTATGGTGTCGTTTGGTCGATCGGGGAACAGCCCCGAGAGCATCGCCGCGGTCGAACTGGCCGATGCGCGCCTGTCGGTCCATCATCTCGTCATCACCTGCAATGCCGAGGGCGCGCTGGCGCAGCGCGCGGGCCCGCGCGGCCATGTCGTCCTGTTGCCCGAGGAAACCCACGACCGCGCGTTCGCGATGACTTCGAGCTTCAGCGCGATGATGCTGGCGGCGCTGTCGATCTTCACGGGCGTGGACACGATGGATGCGCGGGTCGAGGCGATCGCGACCGCTGTCGCCAGCACGGTGACGCAGGCCGACGGGATCGCCGCTGATCTCGCCGCGCTGGATTTCGAACGGGTCGTCTATCTCGGTAGCGGGGTGTTCCAAGGGCTCGCCCGCGAGGCCGCGCTGAAATTGCTCGAACTGACGGATGGTGCCATCCCGACGGCGTTCGATTCCGCGCTGGGGTTCCGGCACGGGCCGAAGACGATCGTCACCCCCCGAACGCTCGTGGTGGTGTTCGTTTCGAACGATCCGCTGACCCGGCTCTACGATCTCGACATCCTCGCGGAACTGCGCGCGGATGGGCGGTGCGGCGCCATCTTCGCAATCTCCGCCCAGGATGGCAGCGGCGACGCGTTGCTGGTGGACGGCGCCTCCGCGTTCGCCGACGCCGACCTGCTGTTCCCCTACATCGTTCCGGCACAACTGTTCGGCCTGCACTGCTCGCTGCGCCAGGGGCGTACGCCCGACCGGCCCAATGCGAGCGGTACGGTCAACCGTGTAGTGCAGGGCGTCCGCATCCATACGCCTGCCGCATGACCTTCTATCTCGGCGTCGATGGCGGCGGCACCAAGACCGAGTTCGTCTGCAGCGATGCAAGCGGTGCGGTCGTGGCGCGGGCGGTGACGGGGACGACCTATCATTTGCAGGTCGGGCTCGACGAGGCGGTCGCCCGGATCAGGCAGGGGATCGCCGCGGTATGCGGCCAGCTCGCGGTGGCACCGTCGGAGTTGCGCTACGCCTTCTTCGGACTGCCGGCGTACGGGGAGGACGCCGCAGTCGATCCGTTGCTCAACGCCGCGTGCGGTACCATTCTCGGGCACGACCGCTACGCCTGCGACAATGACATGGTGTGCGGCTGGGCGGGCTCGCTCGCCTGTGCCGACGGGATCAACCTCGTCGCGGGGACGGGCTCGATCGGGTATGGTGAGCGGCAGGGGCAGTCCGCGCGCGTTGGTGGCTGGGGCGAGATGTTCAGCGATGAGGGCTCGGCCTATTGGATCGCGACCCAGGGGCTCAACGCCTTCACCCGGATGAGCGACGGTCGCCTTGCTGAAGGGCCGCTGCACCGTGCCTTCATAGCGGCGCTCGATCTTGGGCGCGATCTCGATCTGTGCGCGCGGGTGATGGGGGACGGCGGCATGACCCGCGATGCCATTGCGGCACTCGCGCCGATCGTCGCGCAGGCGGCGGGGGAGGGCGATGCGCAGGCCGCGTCCATTCTCGATCGCGCAGGCGAGGAACTGGCACGGATGGCGCAGGCGCTGCACCTTCGCCTGGGATTTTCGGAAAGCGAAACGGTGCTACTGTCCTGGTCCGGCGGTGTGCTGACCCGGCAGGAGGCGGTCCGCACGTCGCTCCTGCGCACGCTCGGGCAGCAGGGGTCTTACGACGTGATCGCGCCGCGCCACGAACCGGGGGTAGGCGCAGCGTTATACGCTGCACTGCTCGAGCGATCACGCGGCAGCTGACCGAGGTACAGCGCCCCGCGCGATGGCAGTGCGTCACGGCAAGATCGCTGTAAGGCCCGATCTCCAACTAATCGGTTGCTACCGGGTGTGTCTGCGTTGCTGTGCACTTTGAAAACGAAGACCAGATATTATGCTGGTCCGGCCACGCTCAAAACGGTCCCGCTTGTGCTGGCGAGCATCGCAGAACGCACAACTTCTTGCACATTGCAGTGCAAAACTGCGCACAATCAACTGCAAACCAGCCGCGAACCCATGCCGCTCCGTGCAGGTTGATGCGTACATTCCCGGGATCGGATCTAGCCTGGTTGTTGTTTGCCAAGCGACTTTCATGCTGGAAATGGTGGACCTTGCAAGGATAACAACAGGGTCGTTAGCCTCGCTGTAAATGTCTGGCGTGACCGCCCCGCAAACGCGCTTGGCGACACGTATGAAGGTAGATGGTCAAGGTTTTGAGACGCAATGAATTATCGCCATTCTTTCCATGCCGGTAATAGCGCCGACGTAGTGAAGCACAGCGTACTGATCGCCCTCGTGCGGGCCTTGCAACAAAAACAGAGCGCCCTGACCCTGATCGACACCCATGCCGGCTGCGGGCTGTACGATCTCAGCAGCGAAAATGCCCAACGCACCGGCGAGGCCACGCAGGGCGTGCTGCGGGCCTTTGCCGACCCGAACCCCTTGCTGGATGACTACCGCGCTGTCGTTGAGACGGTGAATGTCGGGGCCGAGCCAAACTTCTACCCCGGGTCGCCGCAAATTCTGTCGCAGCTTCTGCGCCCGCAGGATTTCCTGGTGCTCAATGAAAAACATCCCGATGACGCTTGTACGTTGCGCCGCGTGATGCGCGACACATCCGCTGCCGTGCACGAGCGCGACGCCTACGAGCTTTGGCTGGCGATGCTGCCGCCGCGAACCGCGCGCGGCGTGGTGGTTGTCGACCCGCCGTACGAGCAGTCCGATGACCGCGCACGGATCACAGCGACGCTCGCCGCCGCTCACCGCAAATGGGCGCATGGCGTTACGGTGATCTGGTATCCGCTGAAAGACCGCGTCACGCATTGGCGTTGGAAGGAGCAGTTGCACAAGCTCGGCATCCCAAAAGTGTTGGGGGTGGAGCATTGGTTGTACGATGACGATCAGGCCGACAATTATAATGGTGCAGGCCTTTTCATCGTCAACCCGCCCTACGCCTTCACGCAAGTGCTGCCGCCTCTATTGGAAGCCCTGCGCGCCATGCTGGCGCCACAGGGGCATAGGGGCGAGATGATGGTCTACTGGTTAGGCGACTAAAACATACCCTAATCGCCCTACCTCACCTTTAGAATGAAGCCTTCCGGCCACCAGTTGAACCCGCCCAGGAAAGCAGACGATTGCCGACGGCGCTGAGAACGGCAACTCGGTCCTACTCGTTGCCACTGCGCGGCCCCGAATTCGCCCGTCAGCAATGGCGTCACCGTTGCAAACCTCGACTACATCACACCCGCGCGGGTTGCTGTCGATCGCGAAATAGCGAAGTATTGGATCCCGCTAAGCGCCGGTATTGACCAAGCCGAAGGCGGATCAACCGAACTCGTTTCGGTTTGATCGCACGCTTCGCCTCGAACGCACATCCCCCGGTGCAAGGGCGAAACTCATGGAAAGCCGCACCTTACGACACGTGTGCCATCGCTTCCCCCAAAGCGCGAGCAACGGGCAAATGTTGCACCCGGATCACGTGACGGGCCCTAAACCTGGGGAAGGCGGCAGCGATCAGAACAGACCATCGCAATCTACGACATCAGTCGTACCCTCGGTTGGGCCGTCCTGCCCGCTCGGACATGGAACAATCCTGCCATGGATCTGTCGCTCGCTGGACATCGTATAGGTGCGGCTGATCTCGTAAAAAACCCGGGACGCCTGCTCGGTCAATACTGCGTCCGTCTGCGCGTAGCGGGTTGCCCATTCTTCAAGACGGCCAATAATATCGAGCAGCGGGTCGGAAAAGACCGCTTCGCATTCGACCGCCCCGATCATTTCCGTGACGAGGTCACGGATCATTACGGCGTTCTGATCCAGTTCCGACATACCCTCCCGCGTCAACTGCGCACCAGCGCGGATGACGTTCAGCGCCGCTTCGAGCGTACTGCCCTGAGATGTTTCGCCGTCTGGCTCCGAACTGATCGCGTCTGCGGCGGCGTTCAACTTTCCGAAGGCAGTGGCGACCGATCCCGAGACGGATTCCAGCGTCTTGACGAGGCCGCGGATCTCCGCGGCGATCCGGGCCAGTCCATCGCCCGCGCGCCCCATTCGGAACGAACGCAGGTCGGTATTCCACGCCATGATCTGGACGTCATTCGTGACGCGGTAGATCGTGGTCAACCGCTGGCCCAGCCGCTCGACCGTCACGGATGCCTCGGCACCCAGCTGGGTCGAACGGATATCGGCGTCGCGCAAGCGCGCTGTAACGGAGTCCACCTCGGCAACACTCTGTTCGAGGACTTCGAGAAACGCTGCGTCACTCCCGCGTTCGGCAGCACCCTCGCCACTGAGCGACAGCATCACGGCAAGTTGCGTGCCGATGCTCTGGAAGCTCGTGGCCAGCAAGCGCGACTGGTGCTGGAAGTCCTGCGTCGCGTCGGCGACCTGCGCTGCCAAAAGCGACATTGCCTGACCCTGGAGGGCGGCTGCCGCGACCGGATCAGGCGCAATATCGGGATCGGCAAGCGCTGCGTCGAGGATACGACAGGTCTGCGCGGCATGCTCGAGCCGCTGCCGCGTGATGTCGCCGATCTGCATCGCGCCATGCGACGCCGACAGTTTCGCGCGGATGTCGCGCGCGACGGTGGCGATCTTGTCGGCGCGATCCGCCGTATCGACCTGGTTGTTCTGCAACCCGATCGCGTCCGCGGCGAGCTTGTCGGGGACATGCGGGCAAAGATGCGCGCATTCGGATGCCAGGACTCGATTGACCTCGACCACGCATGGGACGGTTGCCGCCAATTGCGCAACCTCCTTGCTGATCTGGTGCATTTCCCGCTCGCTGACGTCGAGCTTCGCAATCATCGCATCGGCGAAATCGGAATAGCCCTGTGCCCCCGCGGCAGCGACCTTGATGTTGCGGCCGCAGATCTGCAGAAAATCGAGCGTCCGGTCGACGCGGAGGACTTCCTCCTGCACCGTGCTGGTCGCCTGCTGGATGATATCCAGCGAGCGCTGCCGGTCGGCCTGCACCACCGGCAGCCGCGCGAGGCGATCGGCATTGCCCCGCATCGTTGCGATCGCACGATCGGCGGCCTCCCGGTCGAGCGCGTTGGTCACGTGGTCAAGACTGGCGATCAGCTTTTCGACGATGTCATACGCGTGCGCGAGCGAGTGCCCGGCGTCGACGAAGCGCTTGTCGAGACCGCTTGCGACGAGGTCGAGTTCGGCTCCCAGCGCGTTCAAGGCTGGCCCGAACGCTGCTGCCACATCAGGCACCAACGCCTCCTG
>Ga0265798_10003289_pt1 | contig 23066 bp, 13 predicted proteins | sample P3T30metagenome_FD_192430 | JGI IMG/M metagenome (GOLD analysis project Ga0265798, IMG submission 192430) | Plant litter microbial communities from East Loma Ridge, Irvine, California - P3 T30 | ecosystem: Environmental > Terrestrial > Plant litter > Unclassified | place: USA: California... | reverse complement strand
CCGGCACGGCGCTGTCGGCCAGCTCGGGCAAGGCCTCCAGCACGGGCCGCCCGGCCAGCGCCCGGCTCGGAAATATCTGCTGGTAAGCAGGATTAACTAACTGATACACATAACTAGGCCCATCGAGAATGGCGATGGGCGCCGGCGCATCCATAAACAAGGTGTGGAGTAGCTCGCGCTGCTGGTCGGCCTCGCGGCGGGCCAGCACCTGGCCGGTCACATCGTAGGCCACCACCGCAATGCCCACCGTGGTGCCGTGCTCGCGGTAGGCCTGGTAGCTAAAGTTGAAGTAGCGGGTGCGTGCGGGCTGGCCCTCGGCCGAGGCTACGGCCAGCGGCAGCTCGTTGCCGGCGTAGCTTTCGCCGGTCTGGTACACGCGGTCGAGCAGCGCCACGAAGCCCTGGTCGGCCGCCTCGGGCTGGGTGTCCACAATGCGCCGGCCCTGCATGTGGCGGCCCGGAAATATCTCCTGGTAAGCGGCGTTGAAGTAGTCGATGCGGTGCTCAGGCCCGCGCAGCAGCACAATGGCCGCCGAAGTTTGGGCAAAAACCTGGTACAAGTCCTCGCGCTGCTGCACCTGGCGCTGGGCGGCGGCCAGCAGCGCGGCTTGCAGCGTCTCGGCCTGCCGGCTGGCTAGCACCTTCTCCGTGGCATCCACAAAGAAGGTAAGAATGCCCTGGAGCTGCCCCTGGCCATCTATAATGGGCTGATACACAAAGTCGAGGTAGTACTGCTGCGGCTGGCCGCTGGCATCGGTCAGGCGCACGGGTACCTCGGTGCCCACGTAGGCCTGCCGGGTAGCATATACCTGGTCGAGGATGCGCACGAGGCCCTGGTCGGCCAGCTCGGGCAGGGTATCGGCCACGGGATGCGTGAGCTGGGCGCGGCCGCTGGTGAGAGCGCGGTAGTTCTCATTAAAAAATGAGTAGCGGTGCTCGGGGCCCACCAGCGTGGCAATGGCGGCGGGCACCTGGCCCAAAATCTGGCGCAGCAGGCGCTGCTGCTGCCGCAGCTGCTCGCGCTGCTGCTCGGCTTCGTGCAAGGCGGCTTGCACGTCGCGGCTGCGCGAGTTTACCCGGTCTTCCAGCTCATTATTAAGGAGTTTTAGCTCCTGCTGGGTGGTGGCCAGGGTGGTGTTGCTGGTCAGGTATTCCTCGTTGGCGGCTTGCAGCTCCTCGTTGGTAGCGGCCAGCTCCTCGTTCGTGACATCCAGCTGCTGGTTGATGCCGGCTAGCTGCTGGGCACCGGCCTCGGCCAGCTGGCGGGCCTGCACTTGCGTGGTCACCTCATAGGCAAAAACGAGGATGCCGTCAATTTGGCCGCGCAAGTCGCGGCGGGCCTGGTACGTAAAGTTGTAGTACCGCTTTTCCAGCTCGGTGGGGTGCTCGTTACCGTGGTCGAGCTGCACCAGCATTTCGGTGGCAAAAAATGGCTCGCCGGTGCGGTACACCTCATCAAGCAGGTCGAAGATGGGCTGGCCGGCCAGCTCGGGCATGGCCTCGGCAATGGGCTTGCCCACGAGCGGCCGCTGGCCTACCAGCGCCTGGTAGGGGCCGTTCACAAACTGAAAGCGGTGGCTGGGGCCGTCGAAGATGCAAATCATGGCCGGGGCCTGCATCAGCACGTTGTGCAGCTGCGCCCGCTCCAGCTCAATGGTGGCGTGGGCATCGCGCTCGCGCGCCTGGCTAGTGCGCAGGGCCTCCTCCACGGCCGAGCGCGGCTGGTCGCCGGTGTCGGTAAAGCTCACCAGCAGGCCGCCGCCTACCCGCCGGGCCGCCACCCGAAAGTAATTGTCATACCCATCCGTCTGGTAGCAGAGTTCAAACTGCCCCGGCGCGCCGCTCAAAAACGTGTCGCGGTGAAAGGCAAAGCCCCCGTTGGTGAGGCTAGCCGGAAACTGCTGCACGTAGGTAGTGGCCGGCTGGGCTGGCAGCCCCAGCATGCGCTGGGCGGCCGGGTTGAGGTAGGCAAACGCCAGGTCCACTACCGCGCCACTGGCATCGGTGATGGGCGAGTAGCCCACAATGCCGGTCAGCGACAAGTCGAGCAGGGCCGGTAGTACTTCGGACTCAGGGAAAAACGCAGAAGGCAGCAAAGGGGCAGCGGCAGGCATAAGGTAATATAAGAGAAGCCAGGAAAGCTGATAACGCGCGGTACCTGCTTTTAACCTGAAGCGGCGGCGCGGTTTCGGCCCCGCGAATGGCGTAGGCCGGGCCTGGCTGGGCAGCAGCAGCCCGGTGTGGTAAAGCTAATCGGGCGCGGGAAACGTGACCGTGAACGTGGAGCCTACGCCCAGCTGGCTAGCCACCACGATGGTGCCGCCCACGTTTTCGACCATGCGCTTGACCATGTGCAGGCCCACGCCCGAGCCCTCGACGTGGCTATGCAAGCGCCGGAAAATGCCGAACAGCTGGCCCTGCTGCGCCTCGGTGAGGCCCAGGCCATTGTCTTGCACCGCTAGCACCACGCCCGCAGCGGTGCGGGCGGCGTGCAGCGCCACTACGGCCGGCCGGGCGGGGTCGCGGTATTTTACGGCGTTGCTGAGCAGGTTGTAGACGAGGCTACGCAGGTTTTGGGGCGCAAACGACACGTGCAGGTCGGGGGCCACCTCAACCGTGAGTTCGGCCCTGGCCGCCGCCAGCAGGGGCGCCAGGTCGAGGCCCACGGCTTCGATGGTGGCGGCCAGCGGCACGTTTTCGGCGGGCTGGCTGTGGGCCTGCTGGAGGCGGGCAATGTCGGTGAGCTGGGCAATGGTAACTCGAAAGCGCTCCGCCGCCTCCCGCATCAGGTCGAGCAGGCGGGGCACCGGCGGGGCCGGGGCGGGCAGGTGCTCGCGCAGGGCCAGCAGCAGGCCCTCAATGTTGGCAATGGGTGCCTTCAGGTCGTGCGAGGCCGTGTACACAAAGTTGTCCAGGTCCACATTGGTGCGCGTGAGCTGGGTGTTGGTGGTGTTCAGCTCCTCGTTGCTGGCCAGCAGCTCTTCGTTGATGGCGGCCAGCTCCTCATTGAGCCGCTGCACCTGCCGGCGGGCCAGCACCTGCTCGGCCACGTCGTAGGCGAAAGTCGAGATGCCCACAATCTCCCCGTTTTCGCGAAAAGCCTGGTACGTAAACGTGAAGAACATCTGGCGGGGCGGCTGGCCGTCGGGCTGGGCGATGAGCAGCGGCAATTCCTCCCCGTAGTACGTGTTGCCGGTGCGGTACACGTTATCGAGCAGGGCCACCACGCCGCTGTCCACGGTTTCGGGCAGGGCCTCGGCCACCGAACGGCCCAGCAGCTGCCGGCCCGGAAAGAAGGCGTGGTACGGCCCGTTGGCGTATTCGTAGCGGTGCTCGGGACCTCGCTGAATGCAGATGGCGGCCGGGGTTTGGGCAAAAATCTGGTAAAAAGCCTCGCGCTCCTGCGCCTGCTGCTGGGCCGCGGCCAGCACCTGGGCTTGCAGCGCCTCGGCGTGCTGGCGGGCCAGCACCCTATCAGTCACATCCACAATAAAGGCCAGGATGCCCTGGGTATGGCCCTGCGCATCCACGAGCGGCTGGTAGATAAAATCTACGTACCGCAGCTCGGGCTGGCCGGTGGCGTGGTCGTAGAGCTGGGCTGGCGTTTCTTGCCCCTTAAAGGGCCGGCCAGTCTGATACACCTGGTCGAGCAGGCTGATAAAGCCCTGCGCCACCACCTCCGGAAACACCTCTGCCGCCGTATGCCCCAGCTGGGTGCGGTGGCCCGAGAGCGCCTGGTAGCCGTCGTTGAAGAAGCTATAGCGGTGCTCGGGCCCGCTGACCGTGGCAATGGCGGCGGGCACCTGCCCCAAAATCTGGTCGAGCAGGTGCTGCTGGCTAGTGGCGTAGGTTCGCTGCTGCTCCGCTTCTTGCAAGGCAGCGGCCAGCTGCTGGGTGCGCTCGGCCACGCGGTGCTCCAGCCGCTGCTGCACGAGCAATACTTCCTCTTGGTTGGCCAGCAGCTCGTCGTTGCTGGTGAGCAGGGCGGTATTTAGGGTGGCTAGCTGCTGGTTGAGGCGCTGCACCTGCTCGCGGGCCAGCACCTGCTCGGTGACCTCGGTAGCCACCACCATCACGCCCGATACGCGCCCGTCTTCCTCGCGCATAGGCAGGTACACAAAGTTCCAATACACCGTGTCGCGGCGGCCGTGCCGGTCGATGAGCGAGGGCATCTCGCGGGCTACGTGGGGCACCCCGGTGACCAGCACACCGGCCAGCAGCTCCTCATAGCCTTGCCCCGCCACCTCGGGCAGCAGCTCAAACAAAGGCGTGCCCACCGCCTGCGCCTGGGTGCGGCCCCACAGGGCGCACACCAGCGGGTTGGCTAGCTCGATAACGTACGCCGGCCCCCGGTACACCGCAATCGCCACCGGCGCCTGCTCAAAAATGCGCTGTAGCTCGCCGCGCTGGCGTTCGGCTTCGGCCTGGGCGGCCTGCTCACGGGCCTCGCTGGCGCGTAGCCGGGCCTCCGCCTGCACTTGGGCGGTAGTGTCTACCACGGCGTGCAGCAGGTATTGTACGTGGCCGGCTTCGTTGAGCACGGCGCTGTTGCTGAGCAGCCAGTAACGCTCCACAAACTGGCTGGGGGCAGCCGGGTCGGGCAGGTCGTAGCGCTGCAAAGCCATTGCGTGCGGCTGGCCTGTGGCCAGCACCTGGGCAAAAGAGGCGCGTAGGTTGCGCTCGCCGTGCGCCTCGGGCGTAGCCGGGTTGTCGGGGAAAAGCTCAAAAAGCGGTCGGCCCAGCAGGTGCTCGCGCTGCACCATCGTCACGGCCAGGTACGCGTCGCTGGCCGCCACCACCACCAGGCTAGGCGAAAGCAGCAGAAAGGCTCCTGGCAACGCATTAAAAACCGGGAATAAAGCTAGGCTGGCAGGCATGGGGCAGCGCAAAAGGCACGGAGATAAGCACGAAGGTAACCTGACCCGCCCGGCTGGCTGCGCCGTAGTGGCCAGCCGCGCCTAGCCGCTGCCGTGCCCCGCCCCCGTGGCGTAATTAACCCAAACCGCCTTCCTAGAGAGAAAAACACGGATGATTGCCTACAGCGTAGCCAGCGGCGCGCCCTGGCTAGCTGCTGCTGGCCGCGCGGCGCGCCCCCAGTGGCCGGGGATAGTGGTGGCTCCGTATGGGTAGTAGCTATTTTTCTATAGGGCCAGGGCCGGGTTTTGGCCCGCCGCACCCTAGCGGGGTCGATGTCGAGCAGGGTCGCGATTCCCTTGGTCGAAAGAGTGATGTAGAGATAACTGCGCAGGTGCAGCTCGCGCTTGGTGAGGGCCGGCTACCAGGCTTACAGGTTCTCAAAAAAGCGCGGGTGTATTTGCTCAAAGCGCAGCTTAAATTTATCCCAGTCGTCGTGCAGGTACAGGCTGGAATGCAGCCCGCCAGCTCCTGCTGCTTGTGCGGACTCTGCGCGTTCAGCTCCTCGATTTGCTGCTTGAGAGCGGCCAGCAGGGCGTTTTTCAGGGTTACGTAGAGAGTAGGGGAGGCCAGTTTGCGCAGGTTGTTTCAACTGCTGCAAGGTGTAGTTGGCAGCCTGGTGCTGCTGAATGTCCGCGCTTAGCTGCTGGGTTTCGCACTCGCTGGTAGTAGGTCGGCACGTTGGTGAGCAGCAGCACGGCCACTGCTACGGCCCAGGCGGCGCCAAAAAAGGTCATTTCGCCGGGCCTCCGGCTCCGGCTCCAAGCGCACCAGCACCCGTGCCGCGCGGGGCAGGGCCTCGCCCTTGGCCAGGTTTATCAGCACGTAGCAGGTGGTAATGGAGCGGCGCTGTAGCCGCAGCGGCAGTTGGCCCTTCAGCCGCTTAGTATCCGTGGCCACCGCTATGCCCGCCCGCTGGGCTAGCCCAGCTTAGTAGCAGCAGGCAGTAAGCCCCAAGCTGTTGTGCCCTAACTACCAACTCTGAGTAGTGCTGGTATCCCTGCCAGCAGTTTAGCTAGGCGCTGAGTAGCGCAGCGTCTGAGCGCCTGCCGGGCTAGGTGCGTAGTGCCTGCTGGCGTATGCACCAAAAGCAAAACGGCCACTCCGAACTAACTCGAAGTGGCTGTTACTCAATGTGGGAGATACTGGGTTCGAACCAGTGACCCTCTGCTTGTAAGGCAGATGCTCTGAACCAGCTGAGCTAATCTCCCTTTTCACTACCGAGCGGCGATTGCCGTTTTGGTTTTACAAAGGTGGGGGATTTTTTTGAATTAGCCAAGCCTGTCGCTAAAAAAAGCGGGTGCTAAAGGGGATAGGACAGGCTAAAAAATTAGGAGTCAGCCAGAAAAATTTTTAGAAAAAAGCGTGGCAAGGTATCTGTAAGCCGAACGGCGCAACGCGAAAGGCGCGCAGCCGTTAGCAGCAGCGAGGCCGCCAGCCTGGTAGCCGAAGCTTTTTTCATCTTTTTTCAACCTTTTCCGCGCTTCTTTCATGGAAACCCAACTGCTTCAGAACTATTCGGAACCCGAAAAAACGGCCTATCTCAGCGCCATTGCCTCCCTAGCCACGGCCGACCGCCAGGCCAGCGCTCCCGAAGCGGAGTTTTTGCAGCGCTTGGCGCAGCAGGCGGGCCTCTCGGAAGGCGCTATCCGCCAGGTGCTGGCCGCCGCCGACAATGCCAATAACCAGACTGTGCAGCAGAGCCTCGACCAGCTTAAGAGCAGTGACCTGCGCTACTCGCTCGTGACCGACCTCATCAGCCTGGCCCGCGCCGATGGCACGTACTCGGCCGGTGAGGAGGAAATGGTGGGCAAGATGGCCGCCTACCTCGGCATCAACCCCGAGCAAAAGCAAGCGCTCGAAAGCGTGGTAGACCAGGCCGCTAGCGTGCCCCACGATGCGCAGGACCCTAATAAGCAAGGTTTTCTGAGCGGCCTCGGCGACAAGCTGAGCAGCGTAGGCATCCCCAAAACAGCCCTGATGGCCGGCCTGCTGGGCGTAGTGGCCCCGATGGTGATTTCCAAAGTAATGGGCGGCGGCAATAATAGCTACGGCGGCCAGCCCCAGAGCCAGAGCGGCTCGCTGGGGGGCCTGCTCGGCGGTGCCATGGGCAACCTCGGCGGCGGTGGCTCGCTCGGCGGAATGCTGGGGGGCTTGCTTGGCGGCGGCTTGCTCAGCGGGGTGCTGGGTGGCGGTGGCCAGCAGCGCGCTGACACGAGCCAGTACCCGCAGCAGGGCTCGCTAGGCGGTAGCGGCCTGGGCTCCATCATGTCGGTGCTGGGCGGCCTGGGTGGGCGGCCCAACTCGCAGCCGGCCAGTGCCGGTGGCAGCGGCCTGGGTGGCCTGCTGGGCGGCCTGTTTGGCCGCTAGGCCAGCTAGTGAGTAACTAAGGGCGGGAGCGCCAGTGGGCACGACTTAGTAGTCAGCCCGCTGGCGCTCCTTCTTTTGTGGCTACTCTACCAATGGTTTCAGCTTGCGGCTGGCCGCTGCCCGGCGCTCAGCCGTTCAGGTACCAGAATAGGTCGTCGGGGCCTACTTTTTCGTGGCTTTGCCAGCCACGCAGGCCCAGGCGGGGTGCCGCAATGCCGCGCTCCAGCCGCTTAGAACTGCGGAAAACGCGAATTTCATCCCATACATTGCTGTTGATGAGGGCGCTGAGGACCGTGGGGCCGCCCTCCACCAGCACCGACTGGATGTGGCGGGCGTGCAGGTCGGCCAGCACGGCGGGCAGCAGGTCGGGCGAGGGCGGGGCGCCGGCCGGGGCAAAGGGCAGCGTCACGTAGTCGAGGTTGGGGCTGCTGGCCCGCTCGCGGTGCGTGTAGATGATGGTAGGCTGCGAGCCATCGAGCACATGGTGGCTAGGGGGCAGGGCCAAGTTCTTATCAATAACGAGGCGGGTGGGCTGGGGGCCGGGCCACTCGCGGGCGTTGAGACGGGGGTTGTCGTGCAGGGCGGTGCGGGTGCCCACCAGGATAGACGCCTCGTCGGTGCGCCACTGGTGGGTGAGTAGCTGCGCCTGCGGCCCGCTTATCTGCACTTGCTGAAAGTGCGGCCCGGCCAAGAAGCCATCGGCCGATTCGGCCCACTTGAGCACCACGTAGGGTCGGTTTTTTTCCTGGCTCGTGAAAAAGCGCCGGTTGAGCTGCCGGCCTTCGGCGGCCAGCAGGCCGGTGCTGACGCGGACGCCAGCCGCACGCAGCTTATCGAAGCCCTGGCCGGCCACGAGCGGGTTGGGGTCGTCGTTGCAAGCGATAACCTCGGGTACGCCGCTGGCGATGAGCAAGTCGGCGCAGGGCGGCGTTTTGCCGTGGTGGGCGCAGGGCTCCAGCGTCACGAATACGCGGCTTTGGCGCAGCAGCGCCGGGTCGGCTACGCTAGCCAGGGCATTAACCTCGGCGTGCGGGCCGCCATACTGCTGGTGGTAACCCTCACCGATGATGGTGCCGCCGGGGCCTACCACCACGCAGCCCACGAGCGGGTTGGGGCGGGTGTGGCCCTGGCCAAGGGCGGCCAGGTCGAGGGCGCGGCGCATAAAGAGCGAGTCGTCGGGCACAGACATATAAGAAGGGAATCAGCGCAGGTTGTGAACGTAAAGCTATTAGCCACGGTGCCTAGCCGGTAGCATCGGGCCGGAGACTGCGCAAAAATACCCTGCCCACGCAAGCGGGCAGGGTAGGTAGTGGCTAAGCGGGTTGAAACCGTGCGCCGGCTAGCGCTCGGTAGCCAGGCGGCGCTTATGACAGGAGAATGCCCGCCGTAAAAAGCCCCTGCCGAAGCTGCTGCTCGTAGCGGCACGTGGTGCCGTCAAACGTGAAACGGCGGGTGTAGGGCGTCAGGCTTTGCTCTAGGCGCAGGTTGAAGTCGAAGCGGCCGAAGGTGATGCCTACGCCGGCCTGCGCCAGTAGCTGCACAGGCAGTACGCTTGCAAACAAGCTGTTATAAATAGCCTCGGAGGCCGGGTAGCCTTGACGTACTGGTAGCTAGGATTCTGGCTGATTGAAAGCCAGGACCGGCCCTGCCAGAAGGTAGGTGTGTCGCCCCGTGTGCAAACCTCCCAGCGCGGCCACTTCCCAGCGGCTGATGTGATGGCCGAAGGTAAAAAAGGAAGGCCCCAATCTAGTGTCAGTCAAGTCGTACAATACCAGGTACGCCTGGCCCCTGGTGGAGGTGTAGGCTACTTCGGGCTGGGCAAAAAACAGCTCGCTCCAATCTGCCAGCGAGCATAAGCCGCCAGCCGGTACCCGCTTTCATCGTAGCGCGAATTATCGCCATCAGTAGCCAGTGCGTAGCTGCCCATATCGATGAAATAGGGCCGTGCCAACGTCTGCGTCACGTTTAAGCTGCCCGATAGGCCAGCTGGCTCCAGGCGTTGTGCCGCTACGGGTAGTGAATAGCCAGCCAGTATGAGCAGGAGGCCCAGGTCGTGGCAATGATTCGCGCGTAGCGCTTGGGCGAGATTTCGGGCCGCCTTAGCGGGTTTGAGTGGCTACTGCATCAGCTACGGGCGGTTGTCTAAAACCTTTGTCGCGGTTACAGCCCATGAGGCCGGCGATAAGCGCTCGCGTGAGCGCCCCCCTGAAGCAGACGTATTTTTGTGGTCATAAAAATGTGGAAAAAGTGATTAGGAAATGAGGCGTGTAAGCCGCTAGCTCCCGGATGGTTGTGAGGCTACCGACTCTATCGAAAGGTATGGGAGTGTAGTATGAAAAGAATATAATGAACAGAGCTAAATTAATCATGCGGACATAAGTAGCTGATTATCGAGTTTTGTATTTAACCTACTGATTTAAAAATGTTTAAGCCAAAGTTTCGGCTTTGCTGGCTACTCCCATGACCACCCACCAACTCACCGCCAGCCTGGCTACGGCCCTGGCGGCCGTATATCCCGCCCCCGAGGCGCAGGCCGTGGCCGCGCTGGTTGCCGAGCACCTGCTGGGCCTATCGCCCTTGCAGCGCCGCATGCAGGCCGCCGCACCAGTGCCCGCCGCCGTGCAGGCGGGCCTGCCCGCCCTGCAAGCCCGCCTGCTGGCCCACGAGCCGGTGCAGTACGTGCTGGGCACCGCCCACTTTGCCGGCCTGGAGCTGGAAGTGACGCCCGCCACCCTCATCCCGCGCCCCGAAACCGAGGAGCTGGTGCAGCTCATCGCCCGCGCCCACGCCGGCTGGCCGGGGCTGCGTGTGCTCGACGTGGGCACCGGCAGCGGCTGCCTGGCCATTGCGCTGGCGCGCGAGCTGCCGCAGGCGCAGGTGTGGGCCGTGGATATTTCGGCCGGGGCGCTGGCCGTAGCGGGCCGCAATGCAGCCCAGTATGCGCCCGCAGTGCAGTTTGAGCAGGTCGATATTCTGGCTGGCCTGCCGGGCGGCGTAGCGCTGGCCAGCCTCGACATCTTGGTGAGCAACCCGCCCTACGTGCGCGAAAGTGAGCGGGCGCTGATGCGCGACAACGTGCTGGCCTGGGAGCCCGCCACGGCGCTTTTTGTGCCCGATAATGACCCGCTGCTTTTTTACCGGCGGCTGGCGGTGGTGGGCGAGGCGCTACTGCGGCCGGGCGGTAGCTGCTGGCTGGAAATCAACGAGGCGCTGGGGGCCGAAACGGCCGCGCTGTTTGCCGGCGCGGCGTATGCGCAGGCCGAGGTAGTGGCCGACTTCCTGGGCCGGCCGCGCTTTGTGCGGGCGGTACGCCGCTGAGGCTTAGGCTATTGGGCTAGGGCATGGGCGGGGGCAGATGGGCAGTTGTAGAGGAAATAATGTAGTAACATCAAACAAAGCGCGGGCGCTTCGGCTTATAAAGCGCCTCCTGACCAGGAGCTGCATTCATCCCGTATTTACGCCCTATCAATGGCCGAGCAACCGCTTCTGACCCCGTTCACTTCCGACAAGCTGAACCTGAAAAACCGCGTTATCATGGCGCCCATGACGCGCAGCCGCGCCGACAACGAGGGCAACGTGCCCAACGACCTCATGGTGGAGTACTACTCGCAGCGTGCCACGGCGGGCCTCATCATCTCGGAAGGCGTATTTGTGAGCCCCGAGGCCGTGGGCTACATCAACGTGCCGGGCATCTATACGCCCGAGCAAGTGGCTGGCTGGCAGAAAGTGACCGGCGCTGTGCACGGCCTGGGTGGGCAGATTTTTGCCCAAATCTGGCACGTAGGCCGCATGTCGCACCCCGACCTGCTGCACGGCAACCTGCCGCTCTCGTCCTCGGCCATCAACCCCCACAGCCAGGTGTATACGCCCACCGGCTTCAAGGAAACTGTGGAGCCGGCTGCCATGACGGTAGCGCAAATCAAGCAAACGGTGGCCGACTTTGTGCAGGGCGCCCAAAACGCACTGGCCGCTGGCTTCGACGGCGTCGAGATTCACTCGTCGAATGGCTACCTGTTTCACCAGTTTTTCAACGGCACTGCCAACACCCGCACCGATGAGTACGGCGGCTCCATCGAAAACCGCGCCCGCATTTTCTTCGAAGTGCTGGACGCCATGAAGGCCGCCGGCGTAGACCTGGCTAGGGTGGGTGCGCGCCTCAACCCCTCGCTCGACGGCCTGTTTGGCATGACGCTGGATGCCGAAACCATCCCTACGTTCGACTACATCATCAAGCGCCTCAACGACTACGGCCTGGTGTACCTGCACCTCTCGGAGCCCTTTACCGACGTGAGCAAGAACGAGTTTGCCGAGCCGCACATCGCCAAGCGCTACCGCCCCTTGTACCAGGGCACGCTCATCATCAACGGGGGCTTTGACCAGGAGAAAGGCAACAAGGTAATCGCCGATGGCGACGCCGACCTCGTGGCCTACGGCACGCTCTTCATCTCAAACCCCGACCTCGTAGCCCGCTTCGAGCAGCACGTACCGCTGGCCGAAGCCGACAAAAATACGTTCTACGTGCCCGGCGCCCACGGCTACACCGACTACCCCGCCGCTACCAAGTAAGCTGGGCTAGCCAGGATAATCAGCTGGCTTCTATCATATCTAGCGCGCTGGCGGCTTTGGCTGCCGGCGCGCTAGCTTGTTTTAGGAGCAGCTATTTTGCGCTACTGAAGACGTAGCCCACGTAGCTATGAAAAGCGCTGTTGCGCGCCCCAATAATAGCGGCCGCATTGCCGGCCCGTATGCGCGTGAGGCTGCCGCTGTAGCGAAGGCCCAGCAGCAGGCCGCTCATTTCCTGCACGCTCAGGCCCAGCGCGTAGCCCAGGTCGATGGTCCGAAAGCCGTCCCGGTTGCTGGTGTCGGTGCTGCCCTTAGTGGCCTCCACGGTGTAGCCGGCGGGCGGTAGCATTGCTAGCCGCGGGCCGGCTTCTAGGAAGAAAGGCGGGACTTTAGCCCCGGCACACCGAGGCAGCCCAGCCGCTGACAGGAGGGGCCATTCTTAGCGTCTTTGGCAGTGTAGAGTAGCGCGGGCTGCACGGCCCAGTGCTGGGCTAGCGCCCCCTTGGCCAAGCCACTGCCGCTCAGCCCCACCCGGCTAACCTGGGCATCAGGGACAGCGGCGCCGCCAAACTTGGCCAGCCGCCGCCCGCCTTCAGGCCAATCCGCACGCGCTGGGTTTGGGCCTGCGCGTGGCTGGGGGCGCGCGTCGAGGGCGCCAGCGTGAGGAGGTGTTTTTTCACAGAACAAGAAGGTAAGCAGTATAAATGACCGCCGAGATAGCCGGGCGCCTGCGCTGGGTGCCGCTGCGGGCGAGGTGGTGGCCCCTTACTTTGGGCGGGCGCGGAATAATGGCTGGCCGGCGTGCGTTAGCCACTGGGTGGCCCCCGCATCTGCGCTGGCCTGCCGACCTTTGTGTTACTTACCAGTTTGGGGCCTTGCTATGCGTTTAGTACTTATCATCTTCAGTGGGTTGTTGCTGGCGGGCTGCGGCGCCAAGAGCAGCGGGCCGCTAAACCTCTATTTTCTTAGCTCCTCGCGCTTTACCTCGGGCAATCGCACGGGCGTAGGCCCGGCCGATACCCTGGCCACGAGCCTCTACGCCCTCACCGACGACAAGGATAACCCACTCACGCACTTTACCGCTACGGTTACGTACTCCCCCCGGCGTGAGCCTTTTGCGTACCCTGCACAGCTCAGCTTATTTGTCAACAATGTGGCCCCCGACCCCGAGGTAACTTACCTGGACACGACGGTGACGGGCGTTGATTTTCTCTATACGTCGGTGTTTGGTGCCCGCAGCACGTCGGGCACCGAGCGCTGGGTGTTCACCACCAAGGATAAAAGCGGCACTACCTCGGCGCGCTCCTTCGTGCTAGCCGTGCGCCGCCCCGACTCGCTCACCATCTACCACGACTACACCCTCCGGCTGCGGGTGCCGGCCACCACCGTGTCGGCCCGGCGCTTTATCGACCTCAAATCGGGCCTGGCGCTGCCCGCTTACAGCGTGGTAGGGCAGGTGCCCAACCCGGATTTGCAGCGGCTGACCGATGTAATTGTGCTGCCCGATGGCCTGCGGCTCGTATCGCCCGATACCTTGAGTGCGGTAAGCTCGCTGCTCCGGCTCAACGCCGACCGCTGGCCGGTGGCCAATCGCCGCAGCACCCGCTTCCGGCTCACGACGCTGCTGCCCGCCGGCTTCAACAGCGCGCAGGACTCCGTAGATATCCAAAGCCAGTTTACGGGTGAGGGGCGCGCCTACATTCGGGCCTTGGCCCTCAACCAGGTGTATGCCTTCCGGGCTTTTCGGCCCGATGGCGTCACGCCCATCTATGGCCTGATACGCGTGCTCAGCGTGCCCAACGGCACCAGCGCCGTAGGCTTGCAGTTGCAAGTGCGGCTAGCCAAGCGCCGCCTCTAGTGCCAGTACCGTAAGGCGCTACGCAAAAAAGCCTCCCCACGCAACGGAAGCGTGGGGAGGCTTTTTTGTGGGCAAAAGCCCGGCACTTGCTAAAACAGCAAGCCGCCCGTGAGGCTGGCCGTGAAGCGGTTGTAGTCGTTGGCAATAGTGGGTGCTACGCCGTTGGTGACGGAGCCGGGGCCGCGCGCCAGGTCGTAGGGCGAGTAGCGGTTCTGGTACTTGAGGTACACGCCGGCCACATCCACGAAGAAGGTTTTAGTGCGAATGCCCAGTCCGCCCGTGTAGTAGTTCTGGTCGCGGTTGAAGCTGGATGTGCCCGTGTAAGGGCTGTTGTAGCGCGCATAGCCCGCGCGCACCCGGAAAACGCCCAGCCGGGCTTCGGCGCCGGCTTTCAGGTTAACGGTATTGCGGTAGGTGGCGGCAATGATGTTGTTGGCATCCGTGAGGGCCGTCGAGGTGCCGTTGTTGCCGGTATTGTACGTGGCGTTGGAATAGCCGACGTACTCCACATCGCCCGTCAGGAAGCCATACTTGCCGATGAGCACCGTGGCCCCGCCATTAGCCCGAAACGGGGTAGTGATGTTGTACTCAGCGGGCGGCAGCGTCGTCGAAAGCACATTGTCGAGGTTGGCGGGCGTGTACTGCGAGGTGAGCGTTGTGCCGTACTCGTCGGTGAGGCGGATGTAAGTCGGCGTCTGGATGGAGGCCCCCAGGCGCACGGCATCCACTACCCGGTAAATGAGGCCGATACGGGCATTGATGCCGGTGCCGGTCGTCTTCACATAATCCTGATAGTTGAAGTCTTCGCCGCTATTAGAGCTTTCGCTAAACGTGCTGGTGCGCGTGCGGTTGAGCGAGACAATACCGATGGCCCCGCCGATGTACAGCTTATCGCGGTAGTTGCCGCCGTAGCCCAGGTCAAACTGCGAGAGCGAACCCTTGCTGGTCACAAGCTCATCCTGCGTGATGCGGCCCACCCGCGCCGGCGTCGCCAGCGAGTCGAGGTTGCCGCGCCGGGTTTTTACGATAGTAGTCAGGAAGTTACCATAGGCCAGGCCGTCCAGGGTTTCGTAGTTGCCGCTGCTGTCCTGGTTGCGTAGGTCGTTGAGGGCAGCGTTGTAATTCGTGGTGCCCGGCGTGGTATACCCGCCCGGCTCACGCAGGTACTGAAAAAACGAGTGCCGGTCGTCCGTCTGGTTGCGGTAGCGAAACGCCTGGTTAAAATCGGCTAGCCGCGTAAAGCCCAGCCCAAACCCGCCGCCGCGCCAGTCGCTGCTGTTGTCGCTATCGGGCCGGCGCGTGGCAAAAACCAGCCCCACGCTGGCCAGGTGAAAGCTATTGGCATCCTGTTTAATGGTGCTCCCACCCAGGCTAGCCGCGTTGGCCACGGGCGTCGAGCTGGCGTTGCCAAATCCCAGGCCAGGCGTCAGCGTCAGCTCCGACTTGGTAAAGAGCCCCAGGCCAGCCGGGTTGGTATTCAGGCTGCCAAAGTCGCCGCCCAGCGAGGTGCTAGCCCCGCCCAGGCCCAGCGTGCGAGCCGTGCCGCTAGGGTTTTGGCGCATCAGCAACAGCGCATCATCGACGTAGCTGCCCTGGGCCTGCGCCGCGTGGCTAACGCCCAAAAAACCGCCCAGCACCGTAGCCAGGCCCATAAATGCGTGCTTCATATAGAAAAGGAAGGGGCAAAAAAGAGCCGGTCCGAGGGACCGGCTCGGGATAAATCAAGCGTGAGAGTGGCACAAATAGGGTAAGCCCAGCAAATGGCTGGTGGCTAGCACCTAGCGGCCGCCGCGACGACCACCGCCGCCGCCCCCACCGCCGAAGCTACCACCGCCGCCCCCGCCGCCCCCAAAGGAAGGCTGGCTGTAGCTGCGCTGCGGGGCCGGCTCGTAGCTGCGCTGCGGCGCGGGCTCGTAGCTGCGGCGCTGCGGCATCTGCTGCTGCGGTTGCTGGTAGCTGCGCTGTGGCTGGTAGCCACTATTCTGCTGGCCTTGCGTACCACCTTGCTGCTGGCTGTAGCTGCGGCGCTGGGGCTGGCTATAAGCCCCATTCGGGTCAGCTGCGCCATTCGCGTTGCCGCCGTTTGGGTTACCCCCATTCGGATTGCCGAAGAAGCCACCGAAAAAGCCACCCCGGCGGCCGCTAGCCTGCGGAGCGGTAGCTGCATTGCTGCCGGCCGAAGCAGCGGGCGTAGCGTACCCGTTATTGGCCCGGCCACCCGGCGTAGAGTATGAGGGGCTGCCCACTACATTGCCGCCGCCGCCGCCATCGCGGCGGGTGGGCATAACGGTTGCGTTGTTAGTATTATTATTGGTATTGCCCGGTGCCCCCGCCGTATAGGCCGGTGCGCTAGCGGTGTTGCCCGGTGCTGCCATGCTGCCATTAGCATAAACGGCCCCCCGGCGACGGCCATTGCCTACCTCTACGTTGCCGCCATTAGTGGCGGTAGGGGCAAAGCCGTTTAGTACCGAGCCACCGCGCACGGTGCGCGGCGCTACGTTGCGGTAGCGGGCTTCGCCGCCATAGCCCCCGCCGTATGGGTACCCGTAGCCCCCGCCGTAGCCCCGATAAGCATAGTAGGGAGCGTAGCCGTAGCCACCGTACGGGTAGCCAAAACCGCCGAAGCCGCCAAACCCGTAGCCAAAACCAATGCTCAGCCCCGAGCCGTAGCCGAAGCCATAGGGCGAGTAGAAAGGCGAATAAAAGGGGTCGTAAAACCCGCCGCCGTAGGGCGAGCCAAAGCCGCCCATGCTATACGGCGAGTAGCCGTAGCCCAGGGCTAGCCCCGCGCCGTAGCCAAATGGCGAGCCGTAGAACGACGGCGCTACCGACCAGCCGGGATTATAGTTGTAGGAGCTCACACCCGGCCCCGCGTAGGGCTGGTTGAAGCCGCTGCCATTGGGCGTATAGGTGCTCAAGCCATCATGATAGCTGTTGCTATAGTAGTCGGTGCCAGTAGCGTAGCCCTGCGAGGTGCCGCCCTGATAATCGGGGTTGGCATCGTCGGTGGTAGCGGCGGGCACGGTGTCATCGAGGGCACGGGCTGGAATGTTGCCGCTGCTGCCATTGCCGCTGTAAATGGGCGCGGCTACGGCCGTAGTGTGGTCGCTGGAAGAGTAATAAACGCCATCGGTCTCCGTGGAGGTCGTCAGCGCCCCCGACGTGGCGCACCCGCCCAAAGCGAGCAGCGCCAACCCCGGCAAAGTAGCGGTGAGCAGGTTTTTCATGACAGAAAAAGTGAGAAATCAGCGAGAAGCTGAGTGGGATAGTAAACTACGTGCCTTAGAAATGGAAGCTATGTGAAGCCCAGGCCGGTGCGGCCCGAACCAAAAAGAACCCTGCTATCTCCGGCTTCCGCGGGGGCGCGCATTACTTAACGTAAATTCGCCGCAAAACGGTGCCTTTCTTCTAAAGTTACCTACACAAAACTTATACCACAATCGACTGGCTAGATGCCGGCCCCGATACACTGGTTTTAGATGCCTGTTATGAGCAAAAAGTTGCCTACCCGCCAGGAAGATTATTCGGCCTGGTACAACGAGCTGGTCAAGCGCGCCGGCCTGGCCGAAAACTCCGCCGTGCGCGGCTGCATGGTTATCAAGCCCTATGGCTACGCCATTTGGGAGAAGATGCAGCGCCAGCTCGACGACATGTTTAAGCGCACCGGGCACGAGAATGCCTACTTCCCGCTATTCGTGCCCAAGAGCCTGTTTGAGGCCGAGGAAAAGAACGCCGAGGGCTTCGCCAAAGAGTGCGCCGTGGTGACCCACTACCGCCTCCAAAACGACCCCGACCGTCCCGGCAAGCTGCGCGTCGACCCCAACGCCAAGCTCGAAGAAGAGCTTATCGTGCGCCCCACCTCGGAGGCCATCATCTGGAGCACCTACAAAAACTGGATTCAGAGCTACCGTGACCTGCCGTTGCTCATCAATCAGTGGGCCAACGTAGTACGCTGGGAAATGCGCACGCGCCTCTTCCTGCGCACGGCCGAGTTTTTATGGCAGGAGGGCCACACGGCACACGCCACCGCCACCGAGGCCGTGGCCGAAACCCGCCAGATGCTCGACGTGTACGCCGAGTTTGCCGAGGAGCACATGGCCGTGCCCGTGGTGAAGGGCGTGAAGACGCCCAACGAGCGCTTTGCCGGCGCCGAGGATACCTATTGCATTGAGGCGCTGATGCAGGATGGCAAGGCCTTGCAGGCCGGCACGAGCCACTTCCTGGGCCAGAATTTTGCCAAGGCCTTCGATGTGCAGTTTGCCAACAAAGAGGGCGGCTTGGAGCACGTGTGGGGCACGAGCTGGGGGGTGAGCACCCGCTTGATGGGCGCGCTCGTCATGGCTCACTCCGACGATGAGGGCCTGGTGCTGCCGCCCAAGCTGGCGCCCATCCAGGTGGTCATTATTCCGATTTACAAGACCGGCGAATTGGACGCGCTGCTGGAGCGCATCCGGCCCATTCAGCAGGGCCTCGTGCAGCGCGGTATTTCGGTGAAAATCGACAGCCGCGACACCGAGCGCCCCGGCTTCAAGTTTGCCGAGTGGGAGATGAAGGGCGTGCCCGTGCGCCTGGCCATCGGCGCCCGCGACCTCGACGCTGGTACCGTAGAAGCGGCCCGCCGCGACACCAAGCAGAAGCTGCAACTGCCCCTGGCCGAAGTAGTTGACAGCGTGGACAAGCTGCTGAACGACATTCAGCTCAACATCTATACCCGCGCCAAGGACTACCGCGACAGCCACACTACCCGCGTCGAAACCTACGACGAGTTCAAGGCGGTGCTCGATGGCAAGGGCGGCTTCGTGGTGGCTCACTACGACGGCACCTCCGAAACCGAGGAGCTCATCAAGGAGCAAACCAAAGCCACCGTGCGCTGCCTGCCCCTCAACGAGGCCGACGAGGAAGGCGTGTGCATCGTGACGGGTAAGCCTAGCCCGCGCCGCGCCTGGTTTGCCCGCGCCTACTAAGTGTTGATAGGCCAGCCTGATTAAAGGCTGAGGTAGTGCCGATTAACCACGCAAAAGGAGTTGGGCTACGCACGTTCTATTCAGGGAGCGTGCGTAGCCCAACTCCTTTTTAGGTAGCGGCTGTCGGATGCTAAAGCTTCTCTTCCAGCCATAGAAAGCCAGCCGCCAGTAAAAACAGCGCAAAAAACCAGCCAGCCGGCCACGGCTGCTGCACGGTAGTAGTAGCCGTGGGGGCACTGGGGCTGGCTAGCGAAGCGCGGGCGGCCAGGGCCTGCTCATTGGCCAGCAACGCAGGGCCGCGCCAAGCGGCCGAGTCGTACACGTAGAAGCTGTGTGTAGTGCGCCCGGGGCCCAGCACCCGGTGCCAGCCCGCCGCAGTGGGCCAGTACGAGGCGGTGCTCCACTCGGGTAGGCGGGTATCCTGGGCGAGGGCCAGCGCCACGGCCGGGCCGCCGGCCAGCGGCTGCACGGTGGGCAGGGTAGCCGGCCGGCCACCGGCCAGCCGCAGCGTGAGCGGCTGGCGCGGGCGGGGCCAGCGGCCCAGCACCTGCCAGGTAGCGGCGGCGGCAGGCGGCGGCAGGGCGGCCGTCAGCAACTGGCTCCAGAAGGAGGCGTAGGCGGCCGCTTGCCCCTGCAAGGCCCAGCGGAAGGTTTCGGGCACTACCGACACTACCACGCTGCCCAGGCCGTAGCGCTGGCCCGCCACCACCAGCGCCGCACCCGGCCCGGTGACCAGCGGCCGCAGGGCGGCGCCCGCCCGTAGCCGCGCCGGTAGCAGCGCCCGCACGGTAGCCGGCGCACCAGGCCAGCGCAGGGGCTGGGCGACGGCCCCGGCTACTGATAGCGGCTGCACCGTAAAAGCGGCGCGGGCAGGCGTGGCGGCGGGCAGTGGGGTTGCATCGGCCAGCAGCACGAGGCCGAGCTGGCCCTGCTGCACGGCGGCGCGCAGGGCCTGGCTCTCGGGGCCGGGCAGGGCGGCCAGGGTGGCACCATCGGCCACTACCACGGCGTAGCGGGCCAGTAGCGCGGGCGTGAGGCGGTCGAGCGGCTGGGCCGGCTGGTTAAGAAACTCCGTCTGGACCAAGCCCCGACTTACGGTGGTGCGCAGGGCCACGGCGCGGCCGGTAGTGGCCAGGCTGTTCTTCAAAAACTTAAACTCGAAGCCCGGTACGGCGGCCAGTAACAGCACGGGAGGTAGCGGCGCAGTGCTGATTTCCAGTGGTAGCGGCTCCGTAACGGCGGGGTGGCCGGCGCGGCGCAGCTGCACCTCATAGCGAGCCAGGCCCGCTACCTTGGGCGGGTAGCTCAGGCGAAACGACCCGCTGCCCGTAGGCAGTTGCACCGAGTCGCGGTTCGCTCCTTCGGCCCGCAGGCTCACCCAGGCCGGGCCATTGCCGGCCGGGGTGGCTACCGTACCTTCTACCTCAAAGGGCTGACCCAACATAAGTTGCCGGGGCCAGCCCGCCGCCTGGATACCTGCAAACACTGGCCCGCTATGCCGCACCACAGCCACCGCGCCCAAGGCGGGCAGCTCGGCGGCGGCCAGGCCTTCGCCCAGCAAATGCAGGCGGCGCAGGGCCGGCCGCTGCTCGGCCAGCGCAAGTAGGCTACCCAAGGGCTTGGCGCTGGCCGGGGGAGCAGTGCGGTAGCTCCACACGGGCGTGCCGGGGCCCAGGCGGCGCAGCAGCTGGCGCAGGGTATCGGGCTGGTAGCCCGGGGTGAGTACTAGGGCCTCGGCCTCGGCGGCGGGTAGCTGGCGCAGCGGTGGGCTGACCAAAAGCCAGAGTGCGAGCGGGGCCGCCAGGCTAGCCAGCAGCCGCAGCGCCAAGCGGCGGCGGTCGGCCCGGCGCCAGGCGGCCAGCAGCAGCCCCAGCGCCAGCGCAATGAGTAAAAGGGAGAGAGCAGTGAGCAAGGAGTCGGAGGTGAGCTAGCGGGATTTTCGCGCAGTGTTGTGGGGTATTGATGCGCAGTACTTCGCAGGCGAATGGCTGAAGGTTGAGTGGATTGTTTAGCTAAAATGCTATTGATGAAACCTATTGGCTTAATTCCTGAAAGTAGCGGCGGGCCAGGCGGTCGGGCGCGGCGGCCGGGGCAACAGTGGGCACGGGGGCGGGCAGCAGGTCGGCGAGGGCGCGCTGAGCGGGAGGCAGGCAGGTGGCGCAGGGCACGCGGCGGGCCCGGGCATCGGTGGCGAGCTGGCGCAGGGCGCGCAGGGCCGGCAGGTACAGGCCCGGCTTTTGAAGGGCGGCCTGGGCCAGGGCGGCGCCGGCTTGCTCGAGGGCGGCGGCATCGGCGGGGCGGGCGGGCTGGGTAGGCGTGGCCTGGGCCAGGGCCAGCCAGCGCAGGGCGGCGCGCACGGCGGGTTGGGCGCTGGGGGCCGGCACGGTGGCCTGGCGGCGCGGCGCGGCCGCCCCCTTTAGCTCGCCGGTGAGGCGCAGGGTGGCCTCAGGGAAGGGCTGTGGCGTGAAGCCGGCCTTTTTTACGTAGGCGCGGGTTTGCTGCTGCACTTCCTTGAGCAGGCGCAGGGCGCGGTACTCGAAGGGGCGGGCGGCGGCGGGCTGGCCGGTGCGCAGGCGCAGCTCGGCGGCCCACATCTCGTCGAGCACGGCGTGGAGCTTGGCCTTCACGGCGGGCTCCAGGAAGTCGGCGGTTTCGGAGTCGTCGTGCTTGTGCATGTAGGGGTCCATGAGGGCATCGGTGGCGGCCGTAGCGGAGGCGTTGCGGCCGGCCGGGGCTTCGGGGTGGTCATGGTCGTCGTGGTCATCAGCCTCGGCTGCGTGGGCGGCGGGCTTTTCGTCGGCGGTGGGGGCGTCGGCGGTGGGCGAGGCGGGCTCGTCGGCAGTGGGCGGGCCGGCCGTCACGCCGAGGCCCTTCTCGGCTTCTTCGCCCAAAAACTTGCCGTAGCGCAGGCGCAGCGACTGCTGGTCGAAGCCCAGGGCATTGGCCCGGTTGCTAAACTCGGCGGCCGTGAGCCGGGGCTTATCGGCAATCAGCTTTTCGGTATCGATAATAATCTGGCGCTCACTGCGGAAGTAAGCCGGCGCAGTATTCACACCCATGCCCACGTCGATGGCGCTGGCGGCCACGGCGGTATCCTGCCACTGCACCAGGAAGGCGTCGGAGCGGGCGCTTTGGCCGTGGCTGTCGCGGGCCCGGAGGTAGAAGTACAGCTCGTCGCCGTAGGTCAGCCCCAGCTTGGGCAGGTCGAGTAGGCTGCGTACGATGGCCTCGCCGGGCTGGCCGCCCAGCGCGGCGCTGAGGTCGCGGCGCACTTCGTGAAACTTCACGGCCTCGCCCTGGCCCTGGGCCACAGTAATAACCAGCTCGGCGTGGGTCAGGCCGTAATCGTCGCGCAGCGTGGCCTGCATAGCTACCTCGGGCCGGGTGCCGCGGGCGGCAATAAGCGTATAGGCCTTAGGGGTTTGTATCCGAATAGTCGGCAACTGGTCGGGTCGCACATCAATGGCGTAGTCGTCCGAGGTTTGCCCCGCGTAGCGCAGCCGGTAGAGCGTGGCGGCGCTTAGTATTTGAGTGGTTTCAAACTGATTGGCCTGCCCCGCCACCGGCCGCAACGTCAGCTTTTGGCTGCCGATTTCCAGCGCGGGCGCGGCCCCGGCGGGGCGATTGACGTGCACCCGCCAGCGCACCTGCGCCCCCTGCGGGCACTGAAACGTAGCCGCCCCCGGCACAAAGGCTACCCGCCGCGTGTAGGCCGGCGGCGTCACCAGCAGCTCCACTTTAGTGATGCGCGGAGCAGCCGTCGGCACCGGCCGCCCCGCATCGGGCGAAAAATGCACGGCCACCGCCGGGCTGGCTGCTGGCTGCTGGCGGGCCGGGAGCCAGCAGGCCAGCGCGCTGCCCACCAGCAGCAAGCCGCCCAGCCAGAGAGAATTTCTAAAAGAAACCGGCAGCAGTGGCGTGCCCGTAGCCGTGAGTATTGCCAGCTGCTGGCCGGTGCGCTGCTGCTGAAGCTGCCCCAAAAACGACAGTTGCTCAGCTTCTTGCAAGAGCAAGCCGCTGCTGTCTTCCACCTCCGGATACAGCCGGTCGAGCTGGCGCGCCACCACCGCCGGACCCAGCTGGCGGAGCGGCCACAGTTGCCACACGGCCACCGCCAGCACGGCCAGCGCGCCTAGTACTAGTACTGGCCGGCCCGCTGGCCAACGCGCCGCCAGCACGCCCAGCAGCAGCAAGCCGGCCAGAGTAGGCAGCAGCACGGCGGCCAGCCGCCGCCCGGCGTAGTGCCGTCCCACCGCCCGCAGCTGTTGCCGGGCAGCACTCAAGTCTGGGTCTGCGCGATAGGCTACTTGCATTATATCGAAGGCGAAAGGGTGGGGGAAGAGGCCACGCGCCGCTGGGTCAGCCAGCGCTCCAAGCTTAAAAGCAGCGCCACCACCA
>Ga0265798_10003287_pt1 | contig 23074 bp, 33 predicted proteins | sample P3T30metagenome_FD_192430 | JGI IMG/M metagenome (GOLD analysis project Ga0265798, IMG submission 192430) | Plant litter microbial communities from East Loma Ridge, Irvine, California - P3 T30 | ecosystem: Environmental > Terrestrial > Plant litter > Unclassified | place: USA: California... | reverse complement strand
ACCCTTACCTATTTTTGTCATGAATGGGCTCAAAGCCTGATGAACAGGTGCAAGGGTCAAAATAGTCAGACTCTCCATCTTTCACCATCAGAGATCTCTCAGCGACAGCGTATCGCCCCTCAAGCGCAATTAGAACCAAAAGGCCTGTCAAATTGATTTACTACCTCATCGGCGATTTTCGAGAATGCTGTCTTTGCCTGGGTGGCAAATACATCGAAGGATCAGCGGGCTACGGGATCTGGTGATGCGTCTGCAAGTCTAGGACCTTGTAGCCGCCTCATCCAATGCATACGTACTGCCAAAGGGTTCCCTGATACCCTTCCACAAGATGATGTGTCTTCCATCATTATGATCATTCTGGCTGCCACTGAGGCGCCTGCTCAACAAAGTCGAAAAACTCTCCCTCGTCGACCGTGAGCTGATCAGGTCGAGCTTCCTCTCTCAAACCCGGAAACGACATTGTGTCCCGCAGCTCAAGCCCTTCTTTGTCTGGTATGTCAGCCCTTTTGAGCCAAAACGGGTCCTGGTTTTGCTTACCGATCCCTGTCTTTTTCTTCATCTCCCTGCACGCCCACTCCTCTCTTGCGTTATCCCGCTGAGTATCCGTGGTCATAGCAAGACCCTTATCAACTGTCCGAAATGTGGCCTCCTTCTTCTTCCTCGTTGCTTCGCCAAGTGATCTGACGGGTATTCTTCCCTCCTATGGTGCTCTCATTCCCCGGAACCTTGAACAGCTTGTTCAACTCCTCTTCCAGTGTTCTCATCTCCTCCTCCGGACTCTGGCCTGATTCCGATCAGCTGCCACCTCGCCCAAAGGAGTTAATGACTTACAGCTTCCATACCGACCGATACCTTCTTTCACTCGATGCTCTACAGCTGACTATGTTAAGCTTTCCTCACCTTCTGAAGCCAGATGCCACTTACTTGCTACGGCATGCCTGAAGTCTTCTATCGACTTCCAGCCTTGTTCCTCCTCCTCGAGTTCGCCATCCTCGAGTGTGCCATCCTTGATTTTACCACTCCGGGGAACTCGCTGCGGACTTAGCTGTGAGCCCCAGTACTCGAGACATCCTCTTTTCACTTCAAGTTCAAGTGAACGCAATGAAGTCTGTACAGCATCTTTGATACCCGTAAGACTATCCTTGGGCTCAGGGTGAAATCCAGCCTCGGTCTCATCTTCTGGAAAGCGAGTGGGGTCGTTGTGGATCAATCGAAGATAAAATTGGTATTTGTCCATCTCGTCTGCTGCAGCCACTACGTCGCCCGAACCTCTGATGTGGTCGATGTGTGTGAGAGCGTTTGACATGTGAGCGAAACATTCGTTGATGAATGGCTTGAGCCTCCATCGGGACGGGTCCCCTCCTGGGATGCCCAAGTTCACCGTTTCATACTCGATGCAGGCGTCTTTTGCAGCTTGAGCTCGTCCGTGGAGCGTCTGGGTAGACCTTGTTGTACCGGTAAATCGGACGTAGATGCCCTCGGAATTATGCTCATGTCTGCCGCCATGTGTGACAAGGTCTGTAGTAGCGTCGGATGGCATTCTGATTGATGTGTATAGCTTGGGGAATAAGTACAATTAGAGGATACACAAGAAGGTTTCAAGCCCCACATGTTATAGACAAGTTCGAAGGCCCTTCCATCCTTCGCATGATTTGCATCTCACATATGAAACCCCAAGTATGGGAGGCAATCAAAGGATGACATTCACATGGTGGAGCGGGCGGTCCCTGAGTACTTGTGAAGCTGTTAAAGTCTCAACGTCACCATACGGTGTGGGACTTGAGCCCTGTTGGTGCGGGATCGCCTGCGTGAATGTGTCATTGTTCAGGGCTCGCAGCGAAAGACCTGTGCGCTTCAAACACCGACATAGACTTCACTAATCGTTGATATGGTCGCCCCGATCGTCCAGAGGATGTGTCGGACAGGGGTGGGCAGTGTGTGGTACAGCAGCAATATACATGCGATGCAAGACCTACTCAAGTCGTATATTCATTACCTCATTACTCATAATCAACCAAAGAACCAAGATTCTACTCATCAGCCACGATTCCCCAACTAGGGAATGATTCAAGGAAAGACATACGTCGTTTAGGTTCATCCTGTTGTACCCTCGATAATGGACTTCCCGCTGAGGATGAATGGGATGGGTTCATCGTACTGTTTCCCCCACCACCACCCCGGAGGGGTTTGGCGATTTTACCAGCCACGTAAGTTGCTTGTTGAGCTTGATGTGCTGAATGTCAGCTTGTCCCAGCTGTTCGATCTTAGGAAAGAGGCAGCGTGAGAGAGGATAAGATTGAGACGTACCTAAAGTGACTTGTCGTTTGAGAGCTGCAACTTCCTCAGCATACCTCTGTTCTCTCTGGTTCAATTTATGTTCCTGCCCCGTGACCAGCTGTTCGAGTTGATATATCCTATCGTTTCTAGCATTAAGTCGTCGTTCAGTAGCGCTAAGTTCTTTCTTCATCGTCAAGTTCTGTTCCACCAACTACTCATCAGCTTCACTCAAGGGAAGAGCTAGCTGACCTGTTGTTGGACAGTACTGAGCCTTTCGAGATTATATTCCAAAGCTTCCAATTTCCGTTGTTGAACTCTGGAATTGGCAGACTTGGCAACGACCTTGTATTGCTCGCTTATCTCGTTTAGCTTCATCTCCAATTCCACCACCTGCCTGTCAGCTTTGAGATCCAAGATATGCAGGAAGCTGAAATACCTTTTCACAACGATTCGATAAATCAGCCATCAAGTTCCTCTTGATATTCTCAAATTCGTGGTATTGAGCCTCATTATTCCGCCTTAGACGATCATACTCTTGAATAGTCGAGGCTAGGTATTGCCCATCATTATTGCCCGTTGATACGGCCGTTAGGGCTCGATTAAGTTCTTCGATGGATACTTTGTATTCGTCGATCGTTCCCTTCAACCTCTCTACCTCGGCATTCTTGGATTCGACCTGCTCGATATGGGCTGACAAATCGCTCTTGAGCCTCTCTTCTTGATCGGTATATCGTTGTTGTAACTCCACCTTTACGTCAGCTTACGCCCAGGACTGGTCAGCTTACCTTGATATCTTCAACAGCCATACTCTGATTGGAAGCAGTCCTATCCAGCAACTCCTCATAAGCGCTCTCTCGCTTGATCAACATCTTTTCAAGATCCATCCGGCGTTTAGCTTGCAGCTCTGATTCCTCCTGAGCCATTCTCAATCGATCTTGCAAGTCCCTCACGAGATCCTGATTCTCAGTCAAATGGACTCGAATAAGCTCTTTCGCCTCGACTGTCAGATCCGCAGCTTGACCCTCTCGGGAGGTCTCAATCTCCTTGAACAACTCTCGGAGTTTCTCACTGGAAGAGTCGAGAGACTGACCACCCTGATCATCAGCTTGGATCCCCGTGCAGTGAGACACGAAGCTGACCATATCAATACGAGACATCATATCATTCAACATCTCCTGTTTCCTCTTTTCCTTCTCCTCCTCCTTCTCCTTCGCCTGAGCATGCTTGAGCTCCTCGATTTGAGTTTTGTGATCTTCGATATCTTTTTGTAATTCAGATATCCTCTCTTTGTAGGAATCAACCAGAATTTGAACATCTTTCGATTCAGCCTCGAGCCGGCCTGCGGAAACGCGTAAGGTATTGAGTTCTGATGACATTGCCTGGTTTTCCTGATTGTCAGCTTTAGCCTCGCCGACCATGGAGCTCAGCTGACCTTGATGGTAGTACTCTCCTGTTCCTTCAAGTAAGCCACCTCATCCCTCATATCCGCGATGATCTTCTCATGAGCAGCCAGAGCGGTTTCCTGCACGTCAGCTTAGTCAAATCAACGGACACTGAAAGCTGACCTTTTCAGCCAGCTGATCACTAAGCTCATTCTCCCGTTTCAAAAAGTCTTCCCGTTCATCCGCGCTCATAACAGACATGGTAGCATTAGGCGTATCAGGTCGACTCTCAATCATACCCCACAATCCCCCAGGTGTTCCAGCACGACTGATACTGCTCGTCGAACCCGGAGTTTGGGGTGGAGCGGGACTAGCGAATTTCCTCGAAGCAAGAGTGGAAGCAGCAGAGGGTGTACCCATTCCAGCTGCCCAATTCTCTTTCTCGACTCGACCACCCGAACGCCATTGTTTCACTTCTTCCTCTAGTGCAGCGGCGTGTTCTCGGACTGTTGCTAATTCCGCTACCGTCTTCTTCAGGAGTGCCTTGAGTTCGGTAGGGGACATTTCGACGTTGACTCGGGCCTTGTTCTTGATTGATTTAGCGCGCATACCGAATCGGAGCGTAGACAGGGTTTCAGGCTCGTTGTAGCTGGCGGGAGAGCAGTTGATGATGAGGGTAGTTCGAGAGTTTCCTCCGAGCGATTCTGCCTGTCAGCTATCGTCCACATACCGGGACCTCCAGCTGACCTTGGAGAATACGAGTGAGCTTCGAATCTCGATAAGGTACATGTGTTGACTATTCGTCAGGTCAGACCTTCGTGACATTGAGGCAACGGCAACTCACTTTCCCATCCGTTAATGAGTTGATAACCATCCCGAGTGCCGACAAGGATTTATTGATCTTCTTAGCTTCCTCGAGCGTCTGACCAGTAGCTCCCGTCTTACCAACCTAATAATCAGCTTTGGTGGTCTACCTGGAACATCTCAGCTGACCTTTTCAGAACCAGCCAAATCCACGAGATAGAGGTTTCCGGATTTCTGACTTCCATTCTCGGTATTTCGCTGATGGATCCCAACGACGAAGATGGAATGTGATCGAGAAGACTGCTCGTTCATATCTATCGTGAGCTTTTACCAAAATCGCAATGCTCAGCTCACTAGTGGCAGAGGTACTTCTGCTCGCACTTCCAGCTCGCATCACTTTATAAACCTCCTCTTCCGATCCGACATAGACATCCGTCAGACCCTTGACGTAAACTCCTCGAGCTTTGTCCTCGTGGATGGAAAGATTATCATGGTGAGCTATAGGTCAGCTTTGTGAGGACTTCGGGCCCAGGGAGCTTACGAGCAAGTAGATCCTTGATCTTTTCCATGTAGATTTCCATGTAGCTGACTTTGACTGTATATTCGATATTACTATCCGCCTCGACTATCGCAGCAAAAATCTGCTCGACGATACGTGGAATCAGACCTTTGAGTGATTGATTTGCGATGTCCGCTCCCTGGTCATCAGCTAGCTTCCTTCCTGCGGATCAACATAGCTGACCATCATAGCTATTCAGTCAGCTTGACACCAGTCCAAGGGTTCTCAAAAGCTTACTATACGTCTTTCCAGATCCGGTTTGACCATAACAGAATAAGGTACCGTTGAATCCAGTCATTACGTCTGGACATCAGCTCATGTACGTTCATGTACTATTGAGCTCACCTTCAACAATTCCTTTGACTCCCCAATCGAAAATATCCTTCTGCTGACTCTCCATATCGAACACCCTATCAAATGCGAAACCTATCATCAGTCATGTCCAGCAGGTTTGATACGATCAGCTGACCATCTTTCTCAGGTCCAGCTATTCTATCAGCTTATTCCTCCCGGCAGGGCTGGTAGAGCTTACCAAGTGAAGCCCCAGATTTCATATACACAGTAGTAGCCTCCTCATTGACATCTATACATTGTTCTGAATTCTGTTGGATCTCCAACTTGTTGAATGGTCGGAACCTGTATGAGTGGATATATTGAATGGATAAGAAGTGGGATGGGGAAAGGACTGTTCAGCTCGGACCTTGTGGGTGGGGGAGGACGTACCGACAGACCACCTATTGATCAGCTTCTGCCTTGCTTGAGATTGCGATAGCTGACTCACTTTGATATTGTTGCCCGACATCTCAAGATTTTGCCAGCCTGACGGCTGTTGAGCACTTCAAATCGTGATCACCTCCTTTACTTCCAGCTCTGCTTCGCTCGAGCTCGCCACTAAATTCCCTTCACTCGAGTTCGGATCTTCCAGATCCAATGCAAAGTGGCGTGGTCTTATGCAGCTGCGAAATAGACGATGGTATGAATACACTAGTAGTGGGAATGGCAGTCAATGATGATGCTGATGATGACTTGCTACTTTACTCAAACTGAAACGTTACACAGACACACAGGACGCGACCGTGAAGTTAATCCCCCGCGGGGTAGCAAGCCCACGTGGTATATTTAATTGAATCGTCTCTGTCGATCTGATGAGTATTATACAACCATATATCAATCATGTCGAGAGCATCAAAGATCTTCTTGGGCGGTTCAATCGTAGTATCAGGAGCAGTCATATACGGTGTACACTGGATCCAGAAGTATGAGTCTGATGTATGTCCCGTATACACTAATATTCCCCATCTCCGGATCAAATGTAACTGACAAGTAGACAATGTATCAAGGAGTCATCCGAGATGAAATTCGAGTTCGAGAAAAAGCAGCTGCCCTAAAGAACTCAGCTCCGCCACTGAATACACCTTCCGCACCGGTCCAACAGCCCGCATCAGTGATCGATGAGAATTGCGAGACATGTCGTATATCCCCTCCACCGCAATTACTAGAAGCTCAGACCGGGGAAGAGAGGCGGAAAGAGAGGGAAGCTAGGGGAAGAGAGTATATGGAACAGAAAGGGCTGGGGGAGAGGCTGGTGAAGGAACAAGGGAGTGGGGACGGTACGCGGTTGATTTGAGCGATCGGGAGTGACCCGAGTTGAGATCTAGAATTGTCCGGGCTTCAAGGACGTGCACAGGGGAATTCACAGGCCGCAGCAACGCTATTGCTTGCGGACTGGAAGAGAAAAGCCAGGAGACTGGATATAGAGAAACAATCATGTTGTACAAAGAATCATTCATAGCCAATGCATCACACATCACTCACGCTTCATCTAAGCAGGACAAGGCCTATCCGCTGATCCGATCTCGCCTCGAGATCGAGGGCAACCCCGTTGGGATATCTCGCTCGTCAACAATATGTAGCCCTGTCCACGATGAATGCCCCATAAAAATCGCAAGAACTCAGTGAACAATGCATTCATTCAAATCATACAGTTTCATTCCCTCAATCCCATCACCTAACCAACACCTCATCTCTCTCCATTTATATTTACATTCAAATCAACACCTCCACTTACTTCCGGAAATTTAATAGAAAATCATTTATTTACCCAATATGTTGAAAATAGTATAATGGAGAGAGGACGAGTGGTGGTTTGGGGGATGGGATAGGGGACTATGTACATAATATCGGTTTAGGGGTTTAATCGAGGGTGATGCGCATTTGCTCCGCTGGGATAGGGACGAATCCTTCCAATTCAATACCATTCTCTCGGAGTGCGGGCTCGGCGTGAGGAGGTACAAGCTTTCGGATAAGGTCGGGTCGGGTCGATAGTTCTGGCAGTCAGCCCTGTTCTTTCTTTCTCTCTTTTCTTCTTCTTCTCCCTCTCCCTCATTTGCCTTCAAGTCGCCTTCTACCTCTCATCCTTCTTCTCCGTTCGTCACAAGTGGAAAAGGACATCAACTCACCCTCTTTCGTAAAGTTGAACAATGCGGGCATATCATGTCCATTAGGCAACTTGACGCCCTCGACTCGTAATTCATCAAAGAACTCATTAACCAATGCCTGAGGAGCGCTCAACCTCGCCGTAGGGGTGTACTCGAGCAACAAGCTAATGAGGGTAATTGCCGATTGATCGGTACGTGGGCGGAAGACCTTGCTGAAGGGATGGGGTTTGATCTGGGGAAATTTATGTTCCATGTACTGCAAATCAGCTTTGGTCCAACTTTTCCGGGGAGCTGAAACTCACATTCGGGTTCATGGTCTTAATTTGCTCCCTAGTTGGGGTACCGAGAACTTTGATGATCTCGACCAACTGATCAATTCCTGATTCTCCAGGGAAAAGGGGTTGTCCCAACATCAATTCGGCCATCACACATCCTGTCGACCAGATATCTGAAATCAGCATATGACCAACACCCAGTAAATTTAGAACTCACCAATAGCGGTGGTATAGTTGGTAGCACCAAAGATCAATTCAGGAGCTCGGTAATACCGAGAACAGATATAGCTGACGTTGGGTTCGCCAGCTACGAGAATCTTTGCCGATCCGAAATCACATAACATGAGAATACCAGTGGCGGGGTTGAGTAGAAGATTCTGTGGCTTGATGTCTCGATGGCAGATTCCCACAGAGTGGATGTATGCCAAAGAACGAAGCAACTGCTATTAGCATCTGGTCAATCACGAGAATAGGGATACTCACCTGGTACATGTAAAGTTTTACCTGCAACATGGGCATGACCTGCTTAAGCTTCGAGTAATGTCTTGATGCTCTGTACACTGTCTCAGGTACAAACTCCAATACCAAATTCAAGTAGACCTCGTCTTTCTACTTGGTCAGCGGATGTCCATGATTTGAGGGTAAACTTGCCTTGTCGCCGTTTGTGTAGAAGAAGGCCTTGAGGTCGACGACGTTGGGGTGGGAGACCAATCTCATGATTTGCAATTCTCGGTTCTTTCGTCAGCCAGGCCCATCTAGTGGTACGTACCTTGAACCGCTTGTCCTGTAGGACCTTCTTGATGGCAATATCCTGTTCTGGCTCTTCTGATCCATCATCCCTCCGTGCCGCTACTAGTCAGTCTTGTCCTTGACATCAACGGCAAAGACATACCTAGCATCTTGGCAGCGAAGACGACACCGAAACTTCCATTACCGACAACCTTGCAGTTGGTGTAGCTGATAGGTCTCTCATTTCCAGTCTTTCCATCCGTGGCAGTAACCTCGACGACCTTGTTTGGGTCATCGGCTATCTGTCAGCATTTCCGCGAAAAACCAAGGGGGGGACGTACGAGCGACCTTGACACCGTTGACTGTAGAGTTCATTTCGTGATTATTGAACAATCTGGGGATATTGGGGAAGAATGGGCGTCTATGTTTCGAAAATGTATTCGGTAAAGGAGCTATAACGCGTGAAGTCGGTCGAGGTAGTGAGGTCCGATGAGGACATTGTGCGAGGGAAGAGGAAGGGGTAATGGGACAAGGTAAGAGCGAGGTGGCATTGTATAATGTCGAGGAGAAGAAGAAGCGTCAGCACATATTCAAGACATATATGAGAACATGAGAAATCAAGCAAGAAGGCCCGAACCTCCCGAACAACAGAAGGCGTTTAGAACCCCGCATTGACAAGGGGTGTGGGGGAGGGTGTAACGTGAACTGATTTGTATCACCGACACAAGGGGGGGAGGCCTGAAAGGAGGATGATGGAGGAGCTGAGTAATGGGAGAGCTGGGTTGGGTTCAGAAGGGAGAGTAGGGGTTGAACGTCCGAGAAGAAGGGGTAGAGACTGTATCATCTCAGACCAGAGATCTGGAAGGCCATTCCGCAAGAAGGCCGCTGGACCTAGCTCCGGCTACTCGGCGTCTGGTGGGATTGGCCATCACATAGCTCCAGCACCATTCATTCCCACCTTCAACTCCATTTACCTCCACCCACAGACACACATGTCCAAGATTGAAGACTCACCTGATAGATCTCCTAATTAATGGATGATGTAATATCCGTCGTCTGACCGAAGGATGTACTACGCGTTATTGATGTTGATTGACAGAAGTCAGGATCCGTGCGGGTCCAAAGGAGTTTACGTCGGGTATGCGTTCGGAGGTAATATGCCTTCTTTGACAAGGTAGTATAGATATACTACTTGATAGAATAAGACGGGCGAGGTGACTGACTGCTTGTACAGTAGCAGGTCGAGTTGAGTGACGGTCACGGGTTGATCCGAGCGAGTCGCTGTTGAGTGGAGGTTGAAGGTGGAGTGGGGGTGTAGAGCTGCGGATTGATACGCGACTAAGGAATACTACTGTTGTTGTGGTTGTGTTGTAGTGTAGTAGATGATTGCAATTGGTAGGTATCCAATCCAATGAACAGTCACTATGTAGGAGTCTAGACTAGAGCAAGGTAAGTAGGAGTAGGAGTAGGAGCAGGCGAGTGGCTGAACGTCATGGGGACCCTGAGCACCTTACAATCTGGCCCTGAGTGATCCCGGCGATACATCTACATCATACGAGATAATCCCGCATTGTGGCACTTCTAACTTGTACAACTACTTTAAACGACGTATAACTTCATCTACTTCACGTTGAGCAATTCCATTTGGTGCACTACGCCGTAATTGTCTACCTTTGTCAGCAAGGTGTTGTACTAAGACTCACTCTAATCTTCCTCTATCCTTCTCAGCTGATTCGGCCGCTTTGGCCCAATCTCCACATTTTACATAAAGGTCCACCCGCGATTTTGGGTCGCACCGGGCTACAAATTTGGCAGCTTCGGTCGGATGAGGTGGTGTCAAGGATAGGAGATGGGTCTGTCATTCAGTACCTTCACTTGATCGACGGGAAGGTCGACATACCACGAAAGGCTCATAGCCAATTGGTGATTTCTTGGATTTCGCAAACGCCTCCAACCCCTCCCAGTCCTTATTACGCGCAAGAGCTTTGATCTTGATCCACCAGAACCTGAAGTCAGTATAAAGCATCCCAGAATTTCTGAAGGGGGCACCTCGAAGACAGAAGGCATGTTGACAGAAGAAGGGGGTAAGGCCGGAACATGGAATAGCGGTGAAAGAGGTAATGGGAAGAAAGGACAAACCTCTTATCAGGAACTCTCCAATCCGCTCTGACCTTCTCAGCCCTCTTTCCTAACCCTTCACAAAGAAGCGTGTAAATGAAATCATTGACGCTCAATCCAGCGAAAACGAATTTGTGTGCTAATTCACGTTCATATGCCATCTGAAGGCTTAGTAGGCGTTTAGCATCTTCTGCCATCTACTATCAGCTCTTCTTCCACAGATCACATGTCGGGGGACGAACTTTAGCTTCGAATGCTCGATCTTTATGCTCTCCAAAGAATTTAGCTGCTTTTTGCAGATGATCAACTCGTTCTTCTGGGTTCTGATTGTCAGCTTGTACTCACTGGCGTGATATTGAAAGGGACAAGAAGACATACGGTCGAAGATCCAGCCTCTTCTAATTCCAGACAAGCATTCTCAGTACGCCTATCATCCTGATAATAGAAGTCTCTCAATAGTTGCCTATCACCCTGTCTTGCGTAGACTTGAAGTAATTTCACTGCTGGAGTGAGATTTGGCGAGATGGAGTCATCTAGGACGTGGAAGAAATCTCCAGGTGATAATGTACTTCGGAGGTGAAGTAGGACTTGGTATACTGCCAATTAGCTCTTAAGGTCCACTATTAGGAATATCCGTACCTAGATCGGTATCGCCCGAATCGATCGCTTTTACTAGAGCTATCTTCTCTTCCTTCATCTGCAGTAATAATGGGACTTGTTCAGCTGCTCTCAGCTCGTAGTCCAGTAACTATCGTTAGCCTCCCTTTGCTCTTCACCAATGCTGAATACCAGAAGGGGACATACCATAGTAGCAAGTTTACTTCTCCCGCCCTCATAAGCCCCTCTAGCAATTTCCGCATAACTAACAGACCCTTCTCCCTCTGCTTTAAATTTGGCGACAATCTCCCGACATAGGATATCATCATCACTTCCACTTCCCAAGTCTGGGGTCGGTTTTGAACGTTGTATCTTCGCTGATGCCCAGTGTTTCAATACTGGATCAGGGCGAAGTGACAGGTGTTGAGTTATACGTAAAGCTAAAAGGTGGAGATTTCGGGATATCAAAGCCGTGATCAAGGATGAGGGGGACGTGGAGATGTATCTATTATCAGCGTCCTATTCTTAGAGGTATGGTAGACGACGTACTGCTCGTATGTTATAGGTATACCGACCTCAAAGTACCTCACAGCATTCAAGACTTTCAGAGTTTGACCCATAGCCACGAATTCACTAGGATTATAAAGGTCCATGAATGCACGTCCGAATTGAGCAGCCTGTCATAAGTCTTGGAATTTCGTCTCGCCCTCTCCTGCCCGTAGCAAGAACACACCTTGAGTAGACGCTTTTGCCAATACGTATCAATCTCCCTCCCAGCAGCTTCAATACAAGTATCCACAGCATTCGCCAGATCAGGGCGAATAGATCGAACAGCTTCATCTGCTTTAGGCGATTTCGCGTCGAAGTGCTCTAGCGCATCATACAGTACTGAAGCGGGATGTGATGATCCTGGGCTGAAGACCGCTAGTGAAGAGTCTATCATCAGCACTGTACCTATACGTTGTGAAAAGACGCACCTGGGACTTTTTGTAGGAAATCACAGGTTGTCGATGATATTATACGTAATCCATCTACCTCGCCAACGAGGATAGCAGATGGCATATAATCGTAGCTACTCGTCAGCACTGGACAGTCTCTTATACTCGATCATTGAGAAGGAACATACCTCAAACTATCCCCACCCGGACCGACGACCACCACCCTCCCGCCCCAACCCAGTACAAGCGCATTATCACCACACCACTCTACTTTCTCCGGTCTACCCAGATCTTCATCTTCTATAGTAGAGATATCCACTTCTGACATGTTTCTTTGGAAATCGGCAGAAACGACCCATAAGATGTTGGATGCTGTGATGAGGGCTAAGAAACGGCCATTTGGGGATAGGAGGATATGGGAAAATGGGCCTCGTGATAGACGCTGCCTGTTAGCTATCTCATTCATTTGCAGCTGTGGAGCACGATTTTGAGAAAAAGTGTGACGTACCTGGTCTATGCGGTCCAAGGCATCCAAGGTAATTATCGTCGTTCCTGTTGATACCAGTATCTCGGTATGGCCAGATGTAGATTGTTCAGGCGAAATGATAGTCCACGAATGAGGAGGTTCCGTCAATCCTACCCATTAGTCTTACTTTCTTTGATTCGTGAAGCCGAGAAGTATGTACCAGATGAAGCCATAGCCCCAACTCTCCCACCTTTCCATCCCCGTACCTCCATAAACTGAAGTCCCCCCGTCAAGACCACAAACCCATCATCATACCCTTTCCCACTAACCACTCCCAGTTCTGTCACCTCACTACCGAGGGAATGTTGAGTATAAGAAGCTGGATTAGATAGGTCGTAGAGCCTATATAATCCTTCGTCGGAAACGACCAGGAGGTGGGTGGGGGTAAAATGGATGAGGACCGGTTGAGTCAGGTCCCACTTCGCATCAGCTTTGTTCTCGGTGGGAAGGCTTACTGTGATAGTTGATAAATGTATGCCAGATGAGGAATAGATATTGATCTTTGGTTTCCCAGCTGAATGTTTTCCGAGTAACATCACTTTCCGCTCATCCCTCATTAATGCTGTACATCAGTATCCTCCTTCCTCGAATATCAACTTGCGCCCGGATGGCTCCCCAGTTCTGAGCTGAGTTACAGTGACTTACCGATAGGCCCACCATTTCTAGCCGCCGCAAAGAGGTAATCAGACAGATCAGGAACTTTCCATCCCATACTGTAAATCTCGTCTTTACGATAAAAGACATTCTGGATTGTATCCCACCTGATGCATCAGCTTGTCATCGAACGGAAGAGAGGATTGAAGCTGACGTCGAAGTGGGACTTGACTGAGTTATAGCCATCCTGCTTAAGCCTACAAGGGGCCACGATATGGTGGATGATATGAAAGAGTGGACAGAGTACAGTCGGTGCGTCATGAGGACGCGGTTGTTTCCGCCGGAAGCTTGGCCCATTCTGACCTTCTCTTCTTTGAGGCCTTGTTGTCAGTAGTATCACCAGGCGTGTCAAGTAGCTTCACAAGAGCTGCATATCGATGAGGTAAGCCTTTCAATGTGAGACATGCTACATGATTTGTGCTATGGAGACATTCATCGGAGGAGGATCTTGCCGTGAAACCCGGACGAACCTGGGACCTTGTCGTCTATCTACTTGGCCCACCTCAGCCGAGCCCCAACTGAGGCGAGGCGAGATACATTAGTGACGACACGCGATCTTCCTTGGATCTGACACACTTCTTCAATTTAAATTGCGGAACGGGTCCGCGGAGATCGTTGACGTAACGAAGCAATGAATGCCTTCAGCCATCAATCAGTATCATATACTAAAGTTCGGAATTCGAAACGGGGAATTCTGGTTTTCATGGGATGATAATTACGTCCGACCTCTCAGATGGATCCATACGATCTCTCGAAGTAGATCTATATGCTAAGCCCGGAATGGGCAAATGACCCGCAGCAAGCGAAACGTACTCGGGATAAATCATGAATCCACATCAACCGCTTGAACCCTCGAAGTCCATGACGCAAGCCCTCGGCCAATGATTGATGAAAACTCCGGCACGGAACAGGTGATCAGGTAATGAAGCCTTTTTGTCCATCTTCCACCCCTCTCCTCTTACCTCTGTTGTTTATGTTTTACATCTTGCTTCAACCGTATAAATATACACAAGGATGTGTGCAATACACATACTCATGTAAGTGGGATTAAACCCCCTTTGATACCCCTTTCAAAGGAAGAGTCGTGAATAGCTTATGAAGTTGTTACTACGTTCGTTTGATGGAATAACTGATGAGTTGGTGAAGGGGAAGGGAGGGCTTATAAACCCCCTTCGGCGATACCTTCATCCACCTCTCAGCTATACTTGACTGTCGTTTTCATCTTACTCATCATCAATCGAGACAGAACTGAGTCTACAACGGTCTCTCGACATATCTTTGACCTACGCGACGTCATCATATTGGTCGACGTCGTTCAAATCGATAAATAGAATATCTTTCAACGTAAGTCAATCTGAACATGTCTCAACCGATCATGATAATTCCTTTCCTATACTCCATACATTATTCAATCTAGTTCTCTCCCATCTAGGTTCTTCGCCCTCAATCCACCTCCACACCGCCTACACCCAAGAAGGCGGAACAAAGCAAAAGTCAGAGCTGACTCGTCAGCAGCCTGTGGCCAGTCGACTTCGATACCCAATCAAAGTATAATCATCGAGCCAAGCACCTGCTATCACCACAATGTCGATCTTCCATACCCGCCCGATGGCCAACAAAGAGAATTCTCTACGTTCCACATCATGTCTGCCATCTTTCATCTCGAAACCGACCCTCTCTGGCCTGGGTCGTTCTCCAAAGAAGAAATTATCATCCATCCACGGGGCCAAGCCTTATAATCGTACCGCTTCTGTTCACACTAAAGCCACGAAAAATACCACCAAGGCAGGGAAGAAAGTCCCTCCGCCCCTTGATCTTACGAAAATCAGACAAGCGCCAGTGGCGATTAGGGGTGAAGTCAAAATCCCTTTGTCTCTTCCTAAAGTCAATATCCCCTTAGTCCCACATTTGGATGAATTCTTTGATGCAGATATCGTATGTTCTTCCCGTAATCCGTCGATTGAGCTAATGTTAGCCATTCGATTATGTTCGCCACAGATTACTCCCTCGCTTATCTGGTTTCGGTATCGTATCGGCTCAGTTCAGGCCTTATCCCACTTTATCTCTTCCTGCACATCCTTCAACACGCCCAAGTATGGCATTCGGTGTACCCCAAATTATGGAAGGTCAAGATCCACTCCATCACCTGTCCGGGAAACTAGCAGGTCGATTACCGGATTTATGCTTGGCAATCTCAAAGAAAGGTGATGTGGCTTTGAAGATTCCTGCCTCGCTGGTTCCAGTCAAGTAAGTCCCCTCTCCCTGTAAAAACGTGAGCTGATGATAGTCAATTGGTGTTCGCTCTACATTGCTTCCATTGGCCGAGATTGATTGCTCTACTCGCCACGCCCGCTCAAACCCCTGTTGCCCCTACCTTTGAGTTGTCCCCCTCGCCCGAGCTCGATAGTATTCAAGAGGATCAAGAAGAGGAATCAGAGGATCAGTCACCCCTTACCCAAGCGGCCGAGGTAGACAGCGACTCCGCATCCGACTCCGCCGAATCTTCATCAACCGTGATTCCTACTCCACCGACATCTCCAACTTTATCATCAAAGGATTACCCTTCAGAAAGGACAACAGCTCCAGTCCTTCACCTGCCAATTCAATCGCTACCACTGCCATCCCCTGAAACATATTCCTACATACACAATCTACTCCATTTCACCCATTCGCCAGCTCCATCAACGTTCTCTCCACTCCAAAATATCCTAGGAATGGACGTTTCCGAACTCCATAAATTAGGTACTAGGGAATTGATGAAGAAGTTGGCGGTGATTCAGGGTGTATGGAAGAATTGCTGTTATCTCGGTATTGGGGATGTAAAGATTTGGATGGGAATGAGGGATGCTTGGGGAGCTGTTGTTGGGCTGGTCGCTGAGAGGAACAAGAGGGTGGTGGATGTTAATATGGATACTCAGTAATTAGATGGTTGCGGTTCATTGCGGGATATACTATTTGTTGTTTGTATAAAGCGTGGTAGATGGCATAGCCCAGGACTGGATACCTGTATGCATGAATAGGTCATCATTTAGGCATGAGCACGGCTGCTATGCAGCCTCGAGCCAACTGACGAAGGGGACATGTGCTTGACTGCGCTGAGGAAGCGGCTAACCAGGCAGATTCCTCGCTCTGAAGCAGAGTAGATGAGTGCATACAATGCCAATACAACAACATTCAACACGATGCTTGTGTACAACCACATCATTTCCTATCGATACAATAATACCAGAAGACCGCTACTTATACTTATCTCCTTGCTCCCTCCTCCCCTGCGGATCCAGACTATTTCTCATCCCCAAAAGCGTCTTAGAAACAGCTTCACTGGCCCCGATCATTGGTTTCAGTACCGCAATAGGGACTGCTCTTACCACAGCTCTGAGTGGACCCTGATCATCAGCTACATCCACGGTTTATCGGCAGTGGTCATGACTCACGTTATCACCTGATCTCTCGTACACTTCCATCGGTACTGCCAATATCGTCTGCGCGGCGGAATTGATGTTCTTCGATAAAGAGGTATAACCAGCTTGTATCCCCTCCCTCGTATTCCCAGGTTGATTCGCATACCGACTCAACACTTCCCCATCAACTCCCAATTCAGCATCACTATCATCCCCACCGACTGTAGTCTCAACTCGACCAGATAAAACTCCCTCTGCCTTCTCAAGTACGACCTGAGTACCAGTAGCCAACCTCGCTCCGAGCTTCATCATTTCCATCGCTGTGGATTTGACGAATGAGTTGGTTCCCTTCTGGACACCTCTACCGATTCTACCGTCTTTACGATATTGTTCGATTGGTAGTAGAATCAAGTCCGCAATGCCCGATCCGACGTTCACTAGCGATCGGATAGGTGAGACTCCAGAAACGATATCTGCGATCTGGTTGGCTTTCACGTCAGGCGTCCAGGTATCTTGGAGGCTACTTGATAGGCGGTCCCAGCCAGTCACCTGTCTATCAGCTTCAGTCCTCGAGAGAGAGCGAAAGGCAGCTTACGCCAGACAGCACTATGTGCCTCAAAGTCATTTCAGCTCCATCGAAATGGAAGAAATTCATGAGCTCCATCGTCTTGCCTTCACGAAGAGCAGCGAAATCGACTCGTTTGGGCTTATAATCCAATTTAAGTTCAATCGGGTAGATCTCGACATGTTCTACTCATCAGCTTTTCCTACCAACCAACATGAGGTTTTAGCTCACGAAAGAAAGGTTCGGTGGACGGCGCTTTCTTTGGTGCTGGTGTTTCGCCAGAGGCTAAAGGGAGTGAGAAGCTAAAGAACCGTTTCAAGAAATCAAGGGCGTCTTGATCAACATGAAGCCTCAGAGGTAGGATCTTGGCCTATGGTCAGCTACAACCGGGCGTCAAAGCTTACCTTGAGCCTACTCTCCTCCGTCGAAGACGGCGGGGACGGTCTAACTGAGACTAATTCGATCCTGACCATATCGGCATCTGTCTCCCGCACATTTCCCCTGGCATCCGACTTCATTTCAGTCAAGAATTTCTTCCAGGTACTAGTCTTAATATGATCCAATATCTCCAGTGACTGGATAGTAGTATGTACCCGACTTGCAATATCGTGAGTGGGGTCGTAGATATCATAATCGGCTTTAATCCCAGTCAAATTGATATCGATTTGAGCCTTTTTAGATCGACTTAATCGTTTCCCATTCAATCGAGAGGTCGGGATTTTCCTCCTTTCGGTACCTGCAGGACCACCTGGGAGTGTCTGCCAGCTACTCTGAGTGTTCATCTCCGTATCCTCCTCCAGCTCATCGTCAATGGCAGCTAGTAGAGCAACTGGGTCATCTAGACCATCTTGATTCTGATCGAGACCGATATAGACAGAATTGAACAGCGTAGAGCCTGTTTCCCCTCTATCGAGCGATTCATCCGCTTTCTGACCCGATGCGAGGAGTTGTCGGATCTTGGCGAGTCGTCTTCGGACAGCTTTGATCTCCTCCTCGATAGCTCGGCGGGTACGGATCCAATCGTATCCTTCATGAAGCTGGATAGAAATACTAGCGTCGTGTACCCTGACCCGGAGATTACCGAGGCGTGTCCTAATCATCAGCTTGAGTACTCATGAAACAGTTGTAAACCCACTCGTTACCATAACTGGGTTCCAAATCCGGAAGGTTATCCCAGTAATTCTCATCCGCCTCGAAATGCTCCAGCAAGATTTTGACAGTCTCACCGACATCCGCCGACCCATCATCATGCGTAGCCTGCCATGATCTCAGTGATTCCCCCGTAGTCCGATCAGTCGCGATGCCCTGCCGTGGTCGCGTGGCTGTATCGAGATAATCGAGGTTGGTTGGTAAATCATCTTCGATCAAATCGGCGCCGGAGGAGATATCGGGTATCTGTCTGAATGCGTCTTCTTCGATTGAACCTGGCATCAGCTGACGGAATTGAAGATCAACATACCGAAGACATCGACGCTATGATCCAGAGCGGTCGGTGTTTGAACTGGCTCAGCGGGAGGTCTGTTGGTCAGTGAAGTGCCATGGCCCTGTGCAATCAATACGTACAGCTTTGGTCCAGTCATGCCCGAAATTACATCGCCTACCAATGCACCCAGAGTAGCCAGCGAATCTGCACAAGCAGTGATTCGAAGCTGAGCTTGGCTGACATCCACCTAGTCATCAGTCTTGATCGTCACCGACCCAAGGAACTCACTGCGAACTCTGCGGATCCAGTCAGATCTTGCATGACTTGCAGATCTAAAGCGATCAGATCCAGCAATTGAGCATACCCAGCACGCTACTGATCAGATATTGACCCTTTTCATAAGCGGAGACGTACTTGATAAGCTTCAGCTGAACTTCGATGACCGCCATACAACTCTGTAGTCGTCGCCAAATCGTCAACCGCAAGCACTACCACGTTGCTCAACCCTAGCTCCGCATTCCTCGAATCAGCCCCACTTTCAGTATCTGCCTTCCCCTCCAAAGTGCCAATTACCACGACGATCGCACCGCCCAGCGTGGGGCTCTTGGCATGTAGTGAACAATCCATCAAAGATACTCCGATACGCGTGACCTCAGATGGGACCACATCCTCAAATACCCCCTCTGGAGTTCTTGCGAACAGAGCCAAGTCTTTGGCCCATGAAAAGTTTTGATGCAGGAAGAAAGTCGAAGAGGAGAGAATGACCTTGATTCCGGTCTCCTTCAATCCAGACTGAGGGTGGGTGAGGGAGGAGAATCGAAGATTGAGCATTGGGAGGTGGTTCCCTGTGAGGAATAACGGGGTGGTTCGAGCCAGTATACGATTAGGAGCTGATGTATTGGTACGATCGGCGAATTCCGCATCCAGGAGGACGAGAGTTAAAGCAGTCTCTTGACGGCCAGTGGTATTTGACTCCAACTTTACATCGATATCTGAACCTCGTAGCGATAGGACCCGGTCTGATCCGTCGACCGTAACGTCCGTGGTGGGTACATGTAAAGCGATATCTGCTTCGGTCACACATACTCTGAAGACTGTTGCGGTATCATCATCTTCCCCTTCCTCTTCGGCAGAGCTCGAAGCTGATGATGATCCTTTGGAGCCAAAGAACCTAGAGCCAATCATCTTCAGATCGTCTCTTGGCTTCGGAGCTGAACCGTCTCCGAAAGCACCATCGAGCCAATGGGTGATATCATCAGCAAAAAATTGGAGACCTTCTATAGTTCGTTGGCGGATCTTGGCTTGGACCGATGGGATTCGGCAGGTTATAGTAGAAGTTTTGATCAAGCTGCTAGGATTGGTAGCGGATCGAACCTATATGATGGGGAGTAGAACAGATGTATCGGTTGGATCTGGCGATAATGGACCAATCACAATGAACGCTGCTGCCCTCTTGTCTGTCCAGTCAGCTCTCTTCTGATCCGAAACGGTAGTAGAGACTTACCAGGAACTCGGCAGAAGAAAAGTAGCATCTTTTGCCATTCCACACTAGCTTTTGGCTCCGCAGTACTCTGTCCAGCGCCCCTTCTAGGTGCTACAGCAACCTCCCCAGGCTGCTTGACCGAACCACAAAGACCATGTATGTCAAGAGTGACGATTCCACTTCTCAGATGAGCGCCATCACCCCAGCTTCCCCTTCGGTTGGGAGGTGCAGGACAGCGGATATCGAGTCGGACCATCGAACATTGGAACACCAGCACATCAGCCCCAACGTGTGATGGCTGTATGGTTGAGATTGAGCTGGCTTGCGCATCGAGATCGTCGAGCACGAAATGGGTTGGGAGATGATGGGCTGATCTGGGCGGAGATTGATGAGGAGTAGAGTCTCGATCTGATTTCGAATGGTTTAGGGAGGGTGTAATGTGTCGTAGGACTGGTAGCAATCTCTCCACTAGAGAAAGGTCGAGAAAGACATGGATCGGCTGCGATTCCACTACAGCAGCTGACCGTCAGTCTATAATGCCGTTCTGATCAGATCTGAGGACTCACGTGTACCAGCAGCAACCTCCTTCCGAAGAAGCAGGACTGGGCTAGAGTCGATCTCAGCGCATGGAACCGCTTTCATAGCGCCCTTGCCTTTTGGCCTGACCCGCCAAGCCTTTTCTCCTCCAGACTTCTTGTGTAGCCCCGAGTTCCGCCAATCGACTACATCAAACTCTGGGAATGTATTGACCCCAGGCCCGTACGTGTGTTTACCATCAGGTAGAGAGATATCATACTGTTTGGCCAATCCAGCATCAAACAACAAGACGGGGTAGGCTCCGCCTGGGATCGAGTTCTCGGGTTCGTCGGACGCGGCTGTGGTGTCCGTGGCGATATATTCGAATATTGAGGGATCAGTGATCCTGAGTGTAACGATTGGTGGTCGTGGACCGAATCGGATCGTTGATGTTGTTGAAGATCGACGAGCAATGGGTCGAGTGGCTGTATGTACAGACTGAAGACGAGGGGTATATCCCGTTGTTGAATAGGCCGCTTCCAGCCCTTCCAAATTCAATTTAAGGTGCCCAATGGGGAGGTAGAATGATGCCGGTCGATTCCAGTAGGACGAAACGGATTCCGAGAAGTTTTCAGGGGGTGGTATAGCCATCTCGTAGACCGCTGAAACGTATATTCCCTTGACCCGCACTTTCCCATCCATCTTGGATTGCGACTTCTCAGTCGCTGCGACTGGGAGCGCAGGCTGATTCTTTGGGCTAGACGAGCTCATATCGCGAGACATGGATAAGATAGCAGCCATATGCGACGGTAGCAGCATGATGGCGATGGTACCGATCGAAACATCAAAATCGATACTAGGCAGCATCGATCCAGCGGAGGTTGAAGGAGCTCGATGGGGTATAGGTCGACTTCCAGTAGACGGGGGCGGAGCTTGACCTGATATTGGAGGTGGAGTAGTCCTCATTCGGAGTACTACCTCATCATTCCCGAAACTCAAGATCATCACCCCCCTTTCCTGTTCCACTCTCGGCGTCGAAGCCCCAGATTCAGCGACGGGGGTCTCCCCGTGTACACTTTGCGCCGACCGCTCGCTCATTGCACTCTGATAGACACTGGCATCAGAGTCAACTTCTGATATCGTACTTTGTCGCAAATCCGCAATCGCTGACGACATCATGTTCTCCATATTCCCATCGAAATCCGATGACGAGGCGGAAGAGGTGGAGGATGATCTAGAAGGTGTGTATCCTGGTCGAACGGTCGGTGGTGTACGGTCGAGCATGTAGATTGATATATCGGAGATCCTGACTGTTCGAGTGGTCGCACTCGTTTCCTCCTGGTTGAATTCATCCGCATACTTGATCTGCCCAATCCGTAGCTCCACCACACTTCCTCCATCCCTATCCCGTTGCCGAACTCTTATCCGTACAGCATTGATCTTGAACTCCAATCTCGCCAGAATCCGTTCCACGAGTCCCGCTAGTACCGTGGTACTCTCCACCGTAGCTGGCAACGGCTCTCCATCACCATCATTCGAGCTCGAGGGGAAGGCACCTGGAACGGTATCTTGGATAAATGGATCTGACCGACTTAATATTAGGGATTGCCGGATTGATCGGTCCAATTCTGCTTCTTCATACGCGTCCAGTTCGTCGTGCAGGAACTCATCGGCTGCGGATGTGACTGAAGCGGCTAGGTCAACGGATGAGGAGAGATCGTACGAGCGTGACTTTGCTTTGGAAGTTGACGGTCGAAAGGCATTCTCCGGTGACTTCCCTTTTTGCGAGCTCGAAGGGGTCGGGGAAGTGAGCGTAAAATCTAGGGTGAGGGTATCGAGCGATAAGGCGAGCGGGGCCGACCATAAGTTCGGAAACGGGATTTGCGCAAATACTCTGTCCACCGAACCTGAAGTCAAAACAAGAGGTATAGAGGATGGGATCAAGCTATTGATCTCCTATCTAGTCAGCTTTCCCCTGTCCTCACCACGGACGACATGGCTCGTACCTCCTCATTGATCACCAATCCCTCAAGTTCGACTCTCCCCTCCCCCATCTGACTCTGTATCTCATCGACATCTAGTCCACTCCGAAAGAACCGTCCAAGAGCTCGTTTGAGGACATATGATAGAAACCGCCGCTGGATTTTGGTAGGTAGCGAGATGGACGGTAATGAAGGTAAGGAGAATGGGAAGGTGAGGAATTCAGGAAAGGATAACATTGCGTCATGTGATGGTTCCTTATCGGCTCGTTATTGATCCTAGGGTGGCCCAATGCTATGAGGGCTCTGCAGACATTGTCGTGTGGTGCTATGTGATGGATGGCGACAACAAAGGTTAGCTTAAGCTGAGGAGATCGCCGAAGCACCCGGAGCCGAGTCACGCGATTCCC
>Ga0265798_10003286_pt1 | contig 23080 bp, 21 predicted proteins | sample P3T30metagenome_FD_192430 | JGI IMG/M metagenome (GOLD analysis project Ga0265798, IMG submission 192430) | Plant litter microbial communities from East Loma Ridge, Irvine, California - P3 T30 | ecosystem: Environmental > Terrestrial > Plant litter > Unclassified | place: USA: California... | reverse complement strand
GGTCTGGAAAGCCTTTCCGTTGATATCAGTATCTGAAGCCGCACTGAGCTCATCAGCCGAGAAATACTGATTGACATAACTGGTAGTGTCGTCCTTGCTGAACGGATCACGTGGAGCCAAACCGGCAATGCTAGAAAAGTTGTCCGTCATGACTTTGGTCGTGTTGAACGCACGGAAGCGGTCTGCCGTCGCATAGGGGTCTCCGCGTGGATATATAATCTTGAACAAGTCGTAAGCCAATGGGACAGTGCCACCGACGCTGGTTGAGAGATCGATGATAAGCTTCTTCTTTCCATGTGCCTTTGCATTAGTGATGAACTTGACTGCAGCATCTTGAAAGTCCTGCCATGCACTACCTCTGCCCATACCAGTAACAGCAAGCACGGCAACGTCCGAGTATTGGCCATCGAGATAGTACCCACCGAGATCGTGGGAGTCCAGGAAGAAAACAGCCGGTGGGTAGCCAACGGGAGGGAGAAGTGAATGTTCCTGAGGCGGATCCGAATCAGAACTAGAATCAGAACTCGACTGCTGGTTTGGATCCTGTGGAGGCATTGGGAACCAGAGTTTGGCGAGACTCACTCCGTCGGAAACTCCGTCGAAGGGGATGTCAACCAAGGCAAAATTCTGGCGTACACTTGTTGTACCATTCGCAAATTGAAGTGTAGTAGTAGGACCAGGATAATCTGCGGATAGGTCTCCACAGGCAGCAAAAGTCCCCATGGAGTATGAAAGAATACCGGCGTGAGTACCAGGCGAACTATAGAACATAGCGTTATACGCTGCGTCTAAATCCTGAACAACGTTTCTCTTAGACTCATTCTCTAGCCAGGTAGTGGCAGGTTGACCGTTGATGCGTGTAATCGCCGAAGGCTTGAATGTGGCGTTGCCGAGTGACTCGGCGACTAAATCATCGTAGTCGTAGGGTTGCGGGGGGTTGCCATTGACGGAGATTGAGACGGGATGAAACTTGCGGGTAAAGAGGAATGCTGTGCCGACGATATCCATGAGGTATACGAGACTTTCATCATGCATGCCTCGAACGGCGTTGTACAAGTCCAGACCAAACTAATAAGTTAGCTTGTCTTTGTCATGAGTATCTGGGGAGGCTTACCTGATACTCATTCTGATAACTTGCAGACACTACTTTTCCCCGAATGGTCGCAAGAGCCGCCCAAAGATCATACCCTGGCCGTACCTTCTGAGCGTAATCGGCGGGTGGATTTTTAGTCATGGCGGTGTTGCTTTGAAACTTCAGGTACATCGACAATTGATCCACTAAAGTGAGGGCAACAGTCTTTTGGAACGGTACGGAAGTGATACATTCTGAAAAGTTAGTTCATGTCTTATAGGCGGCTAGTTAGGAATGCCCTTACGGTAAGCTAAATCTGCCGGTACTTGAGGACTAATGCTCGAGGTGGCCGGATTGGCTAGCGAAGCGGCAGCCAAATCGCGGACGCGGGCACAAGGGCTCGCTGCAGAGGCTCGGTCTTGAAGTTGCGCATAATTCGACAAAGGCAGGCTCGCAGATAAAGAATCAGAAGCCAGGAAGAGACATGCAACGATGTTGACGAGGCGAGTCATTGTTGCGATGCAATATTACGGTAATGACAGAATATTATAGTAAAGACAGAATAGATTGACAACGAATGTATAGGATTTCCGAGATTCAATAGTGATCTCAAATTTGGCCCTGACCTGTTGCTGAGGTGCTATCGTGAGTACTTCATATATCACACACCGTGCAATGGCCATGTCATCTTTCTCGTTGGTAGGAATCTTGTCGTGAGGAACATACCGTACTAGTCTGCATTGAAACCGTATAGCAGGGGGGTAACGAGATTGAAGCTCGGCTAGGATGATGCAGGCCTATGCCAACACGGTATCACGCACCGACGCTGATGTAATTCGTGTACCCGAAACAAATGGCATAGTACTACTAATAAGCCGAGCAAATCAACGAGGAGTGAAAACTGTATTGTGGTTTCCTATGAGGCGGCAAAAACGAACCGACTGTCTTTGACCTCGGAGATGAGAGATAACTTACATCTTCACCGCTAGATTTACGCAAGGAGAGCCTGGGCCATATATTCAATGATGCATTGAACAGCTTGTGTAACTTGCCGTTTCTTCCGAGAGGGTGGTGAAGTGCGAGCATACATAACAACTAGGTGTATAGGACCACTAGATGATCCAATCCATCTACATATGGCGACGTACATGACATTATACACTAACGCTCATAAAGTAAGTCAGAACATTGCGTTCCCTACAGGAGCTGCTGTGTTCGAGTTGCTCTTGAGCTAACACCAGCCAAAGTGCAGGACTATCGCTCAACTGATCTGCTGAAATCTCCATCGATCCTTTTCGACCTTACTACTCGTGGAACTAATGTTAACAGGGTTACTCAAGTGCCCGAATTCAGCGCGATCTAAAATCCAAAGGGGGTTTAATTCGTCCCGTAGTTAATAATTCCTTGGTGTCATTAGCCCAACACCTTTTGGCGTGCTGTATCAAAAACCTCGAAAAGTGAGTCCACTCACTATGCAGTTGAATGTGGCAGTCGTCAGTTTCACAAGCTCGCCCGCAATACGAACTGGTGGGGAGTCCTAACCTTAACTCTCCTTACTTGTTCTAAAATGACGGCAGCCAAAGCGACGCCATGCAGTCCGGAGGTGTGGGTTCCATGTCAACATCTCGCCAAGGTTAATCGGACAATCAGATTGCGAATCTCAAGATCTGCCGCAAGCACTAGCCAGATTGAAGAGAAACTGGATTTGGGGTTGTCCACATGCTTCCTAGCAACCTTGGCATTGCAGGCCCAAATACACCCGTTCCAAGTTGCTGAAGAACATGCCATTGGCTCAGATGTAGAAGAGAGTGAGCACTCTACCTAGTTCCAGGGTCATGGAAGATGTGGTATTGGACGTGCGCCTACCAATCCTAAAAAAAAGGAACGGGAAAGATGACACGCGAACAGATTGATACGGAGATTGCGAACCCCTATAGAATCTGGATGGTTTTTTGGAGCTGGATGGAAAACCGAAGGTTGAGAGGTGAACTGTGTTTTCAATTCAGTAGAAAGGTGGAAAGCAGAATCAACTTCAGAGAGCGACTGAACAGGCAAGAGAGCCGGATGAGCGCGTAAAAGCTTGCGACAAATTTGAAGATTTCTTTGCTACAAAGGGCAATACAGGGATGGGCGTGCACAGGCGATGGTAGGGTGCGTAGTGACAGGACGGGAAAATTCAAGCCGACGGGAAATATCGTGAATTGTCACAATCTTGTAACACCGCGCAATATGGAATTTAAAACTGTAAAACATCTGCGTAGCCTTTGTGAACATTGATGATGACTGGTGCTAGTGAAAGGGGGCGATGCAGTAAGGGAAGCAGGCACGCCATGACAATGGCGTGTGCCAGAGCGCAACTCGGCACGTACGGGCTCAACATTGCCCCATCTCAAAAACGTGGTTTCCAGTGCACAAACCACAATCTTGGTCAAACCTTCTACGACGCACTTTGCACAATCCTATTAATGCAGAATAACAATGGCACCCACGAAGAAGCGCCTCGAGAAAGAATACCACAGTCTGCGCAAGACCCCGCAATCAGGCTACACAGTATCCCTGCTCAACAGCGACCTCTTCACCTGGAATGGCTCCCTCCAGGGTCTAAAAAATTCACCCTACGAAGGCGGCACCTTTGCATTCCACGTTCAGTTCACCGAGGACTACCCAGTAGAGCCACCAAAACTAAGATTTACGACCAAAATCTACCACCCAAACGTCAATGGGAGGACGGGGGTTGTCAGCTGGAAGATGCTCGGGAGCGATTGGCACCATAATCTTACAATGGAGAAGGTGCTTATGAGTCTGAGGACATTGTTGGATTACCCAGAATTGGAAAGTGCCGTGGAAGTCGGTCTAGCGAACGAGTTTGCAAATCAGAAGGAGGCATTTCTGAAGCATGCAAAAGCATGGACGAAGAGGTGTGCAATGCCGAGTTCGGTGTCTACTGGCTTTACATAAATGCGTATGCGTATGATGGTGGACCTGACGCCGCTAGCTCCTGTGATGGAGTGCCTCTTGCCGTCTCTTCCCAGGGGATTTGAATGGGATTAGTGGTTTAACCCCTGCCGTGAATCTCAGGTGGTGAAAGGCGACTACATGACGTATATCTAAAATGTCGCGCATATAGTCGGAAATAAGTCGCTCATTCCGATATAACAGATCTCATCTCAGACGCATGGTACATCTAATGACGCTATATCTGTGAATAATCCATCCCGGTCAAGTCATCAGGATGAAAAGAAGCATGATAATGCATTTGTGTCAACCAATCATCTATCTGTACAAGACTACGATGCGTGGACATGCATTGTTCCGTACTATTCTGGATGGAAAGCATCAATCACACTGCAAATTAGCCGTAGATCAGACATGATGGATTAAAGGTCATAACGAGAGTGTTTTGGTCGCTTTCCATGAGCATATCCATCAAGGCACGTCCCTGTCTTGTCATTACCGAAACGCCACTCGTGAGCCGGTAGCGCTTCGTTTGAAACGCGCTCCCGCTTCCGCATTAATTCTGGGGGTGTTTCTTGAACAAGGACCGAATCACCATCGGACTCGAGAGCCTCCTGCTGTTGGTAGTAAAGCTTGCGAACAATACGTTGTTCATCGCTGCATCCCTCATAGTTCATGGGTTTATTAGGAGGCGTTTCGTATACTTGAACTGACCCGTGCTCTTCCTGATAATCCGAGTGTTGCAATCTTCGTATGAGGTCTCTCCGCTGCGAATAGTTGTCCGTGACCCGGTTCAAGTTCTCCCCGGAGCAGTCGGAGTCTTTATCATCATCTACGTTGTTGATGTAGATACTTGATTGGTTCACCTTCGCAAGCAGTTCTTGATGCCCAGAGCGCCGGAATTTGGCTCGCCCATGAGGTGAATGCGACTCCTGGGAACTACCTGCAATACAAGACAGTGACTCATAATGTTGTTGAATGAATGCTCCACCTGTATGCGGCTTTCTAGTATCGCAATAGCCGAGCTGAGATCCTAATTGGAGGTGTGGCGCAGCGTCTTTGTTTCTGGTTAATAAAGGTTTCACTCGACTTGCAAATTGGCCTAACCCGCGATCCTGTGTGATAGAAGGCAGTGGAGTATTCGAACGCCGAATCTGCGAAGCTGCCTCACCAAAATGATTTGAGCTAGTAACATGGCTTGATGTTGTACCGGATACGTCAGGGGCGAGATCCAGCAAAGGACTGGTAATGCGTTCGATTAGTCGCACGTTCTTTTTGCCAGGTTTCCAGCCGGCAGTTATGCGCGCGTACACTTCTTTGGTGTCTTCCGAAAACCAGGGATGTGCAAGAGCCATGGATACATTCATCCGGTCTTTCTCTTTCAAAACTAGAAGATTCTTGATGAAATGCTTGGGAAGATTACCGACTACACCCCAATGTGGGTGGTGGTCCTCGTCTAGTACCCTCAGGTCACACACAGCTGCAAGACCAATGATTACATCTTTGGGGTTTGTGAGATACTCAGGATGGGAGCGATTCACAAATAGTGCCTCTCCCGTTAAGAGGACGGCTGTGATAGAGCCTATGGACCACATGTCTACGCTCTTCGAGTAACCACCATCAGCTGGAATGGTACAGTTAAGTCGGTAGATCTCAGGCGCAGCATATTCGAAGGTTCCAACCACAGAGAACATCCGCTGGTATTTGTTGGACTGCTCAGAATTTGACGAGTTTTCACCAGGTAGGGATCTAGCAGCGCCAAAGTCACTGATGACTACGCGGGCGTCTTCTTCGAAGGACGTCATTAGAACATTGTCAGGCTTTAGATCACGATGCGCGATACCTTGGTCGTGAAGGTATTTGACGCCTTGAAGAATTTGATGCACAACAGTCGCCGCCTGCATGCTATCAAGCTTTCCGCCCTTGAAGTTGAGAAAAGAGAACAAATCACCACCGGTAGCAATCTCTAGGAAAATGTAGATAGTGTTTGGGCTCCAGAAGACTTTCTCCAGGGTGATGATGTTTGGATGAGTAAGATCCTTGAGTATGTCAAATTCGCGGAAACAGTTGGCGACTCTTGTGGGCCATCGCTTCCTGGTCTGACGTTCATGTTCCTGTCGTCCAACAATGGGTAGTTGTAGGTTCTGTACGGCTGTTTTGTTGTGTAACTTGTCTATTCTGATAATTTTGCATGCGAGTTGTCGCTGCGTGTCCTGGTCGATACCGACGAGCACCTTTCCATACCCGCCTTCGCCGAGGAGACGCCCAGTGACAAGAAAGCGCGATGCAAATGTCTGCCTCTCGCGTTCTTGAGCGGTGGTTAGTTTGATCAGTTGCACAGGCGTGGTGGGGTGGTAAATCAATGTGACAGTGTCCGAGATGCTGAGTTCGTCCCCGTCGTCTAATAAGAAAGTACTATTGCGACCCATTAGGATGCCGGCACCTTGGGATGCGGTACATTCCAAATTGCTCTTCTTCAGATAGGTACCGTTCGCAGAAAGATCTGTCGCATAAACAAACGGAGCGACGTTGGAATCAGGTTCTTGATCGTAAAGAATGCAGTGTATGCGCAGATGCACTCGTGAAATCGTAAGGTCCTCGTACCAGGCGTAACGGCTGGTGGTGAGGTCAGAACAGGCTCACACCACAGCGAGGAAGACAGTGCTCTCACCAGAGCCCTGCATCTCTCCCCAGGTAGAACTGTTCATTCCCGCACACCTCGATGCTGCTACCGTGGGTGCCTACATATGTTAGCGTAAGATCATGGTTCGAAGATCTTCAGCCTACCATACGCATCCTGGCCCGCAATTTGAATATGTAAATACGCCACAGCCTCGCCCTCCATCGTGCAATATAATTTGCCGGTAGGACTACTCTTGTAGAATGAGGAAGTGGATTCGACAGAAGGCAGGTGACGCGACGCGCACCGAGCAAGTTCTTGGCGCCGTTCCAAGGCTGAGGCGCTAAGCCGTGTTTGCTAAGCGAGCCCCGCACCCACCTAGCTGGAGGTATTTCGAGAGTTCGTCTGCAACTCTTGCTTCCTCACTCACGACACTCATCTCTTCAGCAATGTAAGTTTTCCTGCGCGGCTCTCAATGTGCTTTGCGATACTCTAATAAGCACCGGTTGTGCTCATAGAGGCCTTCTGTGCTTGCTGCCAACTTCACCGATTGCAATTGCTGACCTCACCTCGTAGCCAGCCGACAAGATGAGAGCCAAATGGAGGAAGAAGCGCGTTCGACGTCTCAAGCGCAAGAGAAGAAAGACTAGGGCTCGCTCGTAAGTTACTCTGCCTTGTCGCTGCCATTGAAACCGAGTCTAATATACCTGCAGCAAATAAACTACTCGCCCCTCAATCTCAGTATCCACCACCTCAACTCTGAACGACAACGATCAATGAACGACGTTTTCTACGCACGACCCTTTGGCCGGCTCGCACCAAACTTGTCCGACACGCATTCCAACCTCAAGTTACGTCATATGGCGGATTGCGACACGCGAGCTCCAATTACCATTTCCGAGGGTGACGACTGTGCTGGGTTGCGGAGCGCGATGGATGCTGGTCAACTGCTGAACAAGCACATTGGGGTTCTTCGGGAGTTTACTTGAACATGCGATCACGACGGTCACTCTAACACCGGCTCGCTACCTCTTGTGGAGGCTTGCCTTTGACTGATACGTCGCCATGTGGACATGTGATAACGGAATCAAAAATGCTTCACGATGTTATTGCCCAATTTGCTGTGTGATGTTGTGACTTTAGAACTGATCCCAATGTCTCCTGTGTGCGATGACGCAATATGATTACGCTAATATCTTAACCGACAACGGAACATGCACATATCTCACCCCATCTCACGATATTACTAGGTTTTGACAAAGACAGCTATCTGTGGAGACTTTATTAAGCGATAGTCTTACTCTTCAAGGTGAATATCGTATCACTCAATTCGCACGGGAAACCTTTCCGGCTTCTCTCCAGGCCCGGCATCAAACAGGTTATTACTGATGACAGATGAAACCCCTGTTTGCCAACCGCGCCATATCATGAGAGACATGAGGTGACACAAATAACATACAATTTCCGAAGGAACAATTGCATTAAGAAACTTTCTATTTGTGAAATTATGAACAAAAATGATATGTAATACCTAAGCAAGAAGCACGCCAGTCAGGTGAGTAATGCAACCACCGTAAATCCCCCTTGTCCTATGTGTCCCGTGACAAGCCCCTACAATATTGAACTAGATATCTCTCACACAATCATGTAGCCCATTATACCAAGGCATCAATAGAACTTCCGTCCTTTTCACTTTCCCGCCTCTCATGGTGCGCTTGATACACTTCGTGGATAACGTGTACACCGTTACCGACGCTGGCTCTGTTTCCAGGTGTTCCCTGTACAGCCCAGGCTTGAGTGTGTACGGCTGGCGAGGAAGAAGATGCTGCCCCCAATCTATTTGCATCGGCAGCTGCGATCTCTGTGAAGTTGCGGGGTGAGAAGCAGGGTAGAATAGGGCTGCTCAGATACGGAGTAGCGAACCAGCGTTTGAAAAACGAAGGTCGCTTCGCTGATGTCATGGACTCGTTTTGATTCTGTCTAAGCAGCGTATCCTCGGTCTCAGTGTTGTGTAGACGCGGAATAGAGTCTAGGACAACGGAGTTGTTGCGTGTGGAAGTGCTGAATGTCGTAACGTCTCTTGTAGATTCAGATTTCGAAGACGAAGACATCATACTCTTTGCTTTACTCGACATGTTTGACGTCCAAGACCTAGCCGCGATGAAACTATTCGGTGTGCGGGACCCGTGATGACTCTCTTCGTACAGGCTCGGCCATATCGTGCCAGCACCAATGCTAACAAGCATTCTCTTGTAGAGGTTATGTGCATCGACGCCCGTGCCAAACAGCGCGAAGATGATGAAGCCCGTTACCACTTGGATCCATTTTTCCATTTTTACTTTACCGTGGACGGGAGTGCGCATGATAGTATTGAATCTGACGGGGTCATGGACTGCAGACCAGGTGTAGGGGTCTTTGGCGACGAGACAGACTTGCACGAGGAGATAGATGGAGTAGACTAGGTAGACGAGGATAACGAGCATGCTGAGGATGAAGAGACGTACAAAGCGAGATGTAGTTGTCTTGCGGGCCGTGACTAGGCGGTGAAAGTCACGCTTGTAGCGGTAGAGGCGGTAGATCAGGAGGGCTATATGATAATGTCAGCGGTTACATTTAGCAAGAACTAGAGCTAACCTACCTGCCCAGTAGGCGGCGAAACACATAGCAATAGGTGCCCAGATGTAGATGATGACTATGCTAGGCCAAGAAGTATCGTATGTAGCTATGCATCCAACGATACCGTAAATCATGTAGCGGACCGGCTGGATGACATAGTATACAATCATAAGAAGCAACGGAGCACCCCAGCACCACACGGCCTCCCAGATTATCTCCTTTGTCTTGCTACTCCGGCTGTTCGATACCGTAATGTTACTAGTATCCATGACCCTAGCCAATTTGCGTACAATGAGGGTCGAAGAGATGGCCAGGGCTACACCACAGCCGATCTGGAGGCGTACTTGGATGTCACACCAGACGCTTCCGTCCCACCAGTCGATGAGGTTATCGCGGGGCCAGATGAGCGGGTTGATGGAGTTGAAGAAGTTTTGGAGGATGATCCATAAGATGAAGGAGCCCATGGCCACGTTGGATTGCTGAAAATGCCATACTGTGGGTGGAATACAGACGATCCATGATGTGAAGGCGACAATCGGGAATAGCACGGCGGATGTGTAAAGAGGGGCATCCATTACGACTTCTGGTACATACGAGGTATGGTCCATGACATCGGTGCCCATCGTGTCGAGGTCGATGGACCAGGCTTGTAAAGATGATAGAAGTGAAGATGGGCGTTGAGCTAATACGCCCTTTGGTACCTATACAGTCGGCTGGTCTAGCTCCAGTCCACAGGTGTGGCCGTTGGGTTGAGGTATTGAGTCTTTGTTCGAAATGTTGTGGGGTGCTATCTCAGGATAGGTGGTCAGGTGGCGTCAAAAAGTTGAGACGTAGAAAGATGGCATTAGACAGGAGTAAGTAAAGCAAGAGAAGTTGCAATGAATAGATATCGGCGTAGACTGTTGACTCCATGGTTTCGTATTGGGACGGCATATATTGGAATCTCAATAAGAATTTTATGTGTCTCAAGCTTCAATACTGCTGAATAGAAGCTTGATTGACTTACATTCACTTGAGCGGTGAAATCCAGTTGTTCCACTCGAGAATCATCTTACCAGACACAGTCGCCGAGGTCAATCACAGTCTTTCCTGAGACGAGCTGAGCCGTCGCTTTGACTCGGTGCTGCCTAGTACTTTGCGATACTTGGTTGCTGTTGCTGTTGTGGTGATGGTACTGAGACTTTCACCAAACCGCATTTGGGTCTGAATAGGAAAGATGACGATGGCAGCGGGTTGTGAATAGAAAACCGATGCGACGAGAACGAAACATGACTGTGATAAATACCAAGGCATACGGAGCGAACGCAGCGTGGAAAAGGTGTTGGATCTGCGCATGTGCGGATAGGTGCAGGTCGGGTAGTACATGGCGTTTATCCAAATTATCCGGTCCCCAACTTTCTCGACAGCTATCAAAGTCTAGATGGTCTGTTGGTGGACACATAATACGGATATGCGCTTGCATAGAGTATTTCCAAAGGTACGGCTACTGTGGTAGGAACGAGCTCAACAGTAGATGGTTGCGGCGGGAAAATCCGCATGTGATAAAGCGATGGGTCACATAGCATGCAGCGGATGGCAGCTGGCCCTTGTCTGCTTCCCGTTCTAGCGCGCTCCGTTAGTCTTCCTTGTTGCAAACAGTAGGGACATGCACTGATAAGAATGCGGCGTGGTTGCTGCAGCCGTCTAGGCACTGGAGATAAGGACGACATACTCGTGAAGATTCGAGAGCAGAAAAGAGAAGAAAAGAGCAGTCTGCCTCTTCCGTCACGCAAAAGGAAAACGATGGGTGTCTGGGGGCATGAAGAAGTTCGGGAGGGGAAGCAGCTCTACAATTGTCCCAATCAGGATGCAGATGACGTAACCGCCAATCGATAGTTCCGAGGCGTCGTCAACTACGGCACACGACCGTCATGATCGCAAAAAGTACGGGTCGCTGGAACCACAGCAATGCATCTCCAGCCACTGCGTTTACTGCAATTACTGCGACATCGTCATCTGCATCTCTGCCACGTCGCTCCGTCTTGAGTTGAATTCTAGGCACACGCGACACGTCGGTCCACGTTGCACCTGGCCTGCCTCTCCGCTTCTCCGCAATGGAAGCCGTGTCTGTTGAGAGCCATGCGCCCGTACACCCGCAGTTGCGCCAGCGGACGTTGAACCGCGCTGCAACAATCGCCGAGGGTGCGCTGGCCTCTACATCTCCTACAGCCATGCCCCGACGCCGCAGTTCTGTCGTGTCCAATCTCTCCGACACGCGCTATTCCCTGGGCTCCTCGACCGATAACCTCTTGAGAGCGAGTGGCAAGACTGACATGGATCGACATGCCTCGTTGGACGAACCTTCGCGATGGATTGCGCTGCCCGTGTTCGCGGCTGTCGTTCCTGCAATTATTGGGTTGACGGTAGAGAATGGTGCAGCGATTGCGACGGATGTCTTCATTCTGGTGCTAGCAGGATGGTTCCTGCACTGGAGTGTCAAGGTCCCATGGTGAGTTTGGTCAGACAGCGTCTCAGGCTAGCCGCTGACAGTTGTACAGGGACTGGTACCACGATGCGCAGCAAAGGCTGTATGTGAACGACCAGGTAGACGACCCACACGAGGAGGATATGATACTTGAGGAGGACGGGGAAGGCGACGAGAATCTGTCAGAGTCCCAGGTAGATGCATCAAGCGAGCCAAGATCAGCCAACAATGTTTCCACTACAATGACAGCGCAGAAGGAGGCCCGCGACGCACTGAAGCGAACAGAGCTTTTCTCTTTTGCTGCATGCTTCCTAGGCCCTCTGCTCGGCGCCCTCTTCATGCACACTATCCGAGGACAGCTGATGCGCGCCGAGGGTGTAGTATCCGACGCTAACCTCAGCATCTTCCTACTCTGTGCCGAGATACCCCCCATGAATCGGCTCATCAAGATGCGCACTGAGCGAATCCTGCATCTTCAACGCATATTCCGAGAAGCACCACGAGAGCCCATTCGCTACCTGGACGCACAGCAACTATCGGAGCGCCTGTCCGACCTGGAAGGCCGCCTCGACGGCGCTCAAACACCACATCGCAGCAGCAACCACGAAGCCGATTTTGAAAAGATGACTGCCGAGGTCCGCCAAACTACGCAGATTCAACTCGACGGCCTGACTCGGGCAGTTAGGCGCTACGAGAAGCGCCATATGGTCCAATCCCTCCAGATTGAAGCACGATTCCAGGACCTGGAATCTAGACTCAAGGATGCCCTTGCGCTTGCCGCTGCTGCTGCGAGGACGGGTCAAAGACCGGATCTAATTTCCAAGACTCTGAGCTGGGTTATGGGCACCATCAGCTCTTTGTTGCAAATGGGATGCGATATAGTCTTGTATCCTTTTCGCACTGCAACCATTGCTATCGGTGTGGCTAAGAGCTTGTTTGTGAGGGACGAGCGACAGGCGAGGCGACGGGCAAAGGGTGGGCAGCAACAAGGAAATGGGTATACGGCTATAGCGACGAGCAGGATGCAGTCGAAATCGGGCAAATAACGTCTCGGTTTGAATTGTTATTAATTCCTCAACTTCATGTATTTGTATTCTTTTTTTTTACTGTTCAGTCACTACTGTGAAGCTTAATGTGTCAACATCCTTTCTTCTTCTTCATGAAATCACGTACTGTAATACAACTCGGACAAGCCCTATATTGTCTCGGAACTCGGAATCAAATAGCGCTTAACGTGGGAACATGGATATATCTGTCCAACCCGTATTCCGAGCGCCGGCTTCAAATGCCCAATCCAGTATCCCGCGGAAGGGAAGGGGGCAATGCAGGTACCGCTGCAGTACAGATATGTTACTGGACCTATCATCGGAGATAACAAAAACGATAACCAAACGGCACGGCGGCGGGGATGCATGCATGGTCTGGGAAGAAAAGGTGACCTCGTTGCTTCCATGTAACCCCGCCCCCACTATTACCTAGCTGTAAGTCACCATCGTGGTTGCATTGGCGTCGGCGTTTGGCGTCAGCGGTATCGGTGTCGGTGTGCATGATACACAAAACTGCATTATAACATAACGCTGCTTCTTCTTGTTCACAGACTGTAACGTTTCTCTATTCGCCGCGGCGTTGTAATTGGTTGTGCAAAAGCTGCAAAACTGCAAAATGGCGTCGACGCCACTCAAGTCCGACGTCCTCGTCGACGCATCCAAGTTTGATCGCAGCACGATTGACAAGCAGACGTTGGAGTTTAATGAAAAGCTGATCAAGATTTGGGCAGATGGGCCAAGATGGTATGAGGTAATATTTTCTGTTTTCTTCTTTGTTCGTCTCTCAGTATCAATCACTACAACTCAGCTCTACATCTCTCTCTCCCCGCGTCTCTAAAAAAGCATATACTATCTGGTTGAAAGTCCCGCATTTCCTTAAATGATATACTACTACCCTTTGCTAACACTACACAGGTCGGCGCAGAAGCATACCGGAAGATGCGCTGGGAAGGCAAAACACCTTTGCCCAAACCTATAGTTCTCCCAGAAGGTACAAACGGCGCTCTTCCCTCGAGAGATGCAGGAAGAGAGATTCCGTATCGCGTATTCAAACCAGCTGGAGGGAAGAGTAGAGGCATTCATATGCATATTCATGGTGGGGGCTGGGTGTTGATGAGCGAGGCTTAGTATGTGATTGCTCTTTTATCTTGTTTCGAATCGTGTCGTGGGCGGACGAAATAGATTTCGTCATGGAAGATGGAGGGGGGAAGCCTAGGATACTGACTAATGCTTCGCAGCCAGGATCCGTATCTCAAGTACATGGCCGACCATTTCGAAGTCACAGTCGTGTCGGTTGGGTATCGTCTTGCGCCTGAGCATCCTTGGCCCGCGGGCGGAGAAGACTGCTATGACGCGGCCGAGTGGCTCGTTAAGAACGGGCCGAATGTTTTTGGTGGTGAACTCATGTTTACTGGTGGTGAGGTAGGTACTTTCTCCCTTCTTCTCCCTAATACATGCTGACATCAAAAGTCCGCTGGCGGCCATCTCGCCTGCCTCGTCGCCTTGCACCTCCTAAAAACCATGCCTGATTTCGCCTTCAAGGGTCTGCTGTTGCACTTTGGTTGTTATGACATGTCGAGTTTCCTTCCACATGTCTTGCACCATGAGACCCATCTTGTCATCGACCATGACGTGATGAAATCCTACATTGACGCGCTGCTACCCAACACTACCGAAGCACAGCGTCGGGACCCGTCAATAAGTCCATTCTGGGCTGATTTGCGAGGGAAGAAGTTGCCGCCGGCGCTGTTTACGTGCGGAAGTGAGGACCCGTTGTTGGATGATAGCGTCATGATGGGGAGTAAGTGGGCCATGTCGGGGAACGAGAGTGTGGTCAAAATTTACCATGGTGCGCCGCATGGGTTTATTGGGTTTCCTCCGGGGACTATCAAGGCGGTGCAGGAGGTATTGGATGATACGGAGACGTTTGTTCGGGCGAAGACGGGAGCGTAGGACATATAGGGAGTATGGTATTCCATCTACTCTATCTTGTGCCGTTTTAGCCCAGATGTAGTGTTACCCTTCTTATTTTTTTGGGCCTTCCAAAAACATCGACTTTGCCTAACGAGTCGACTTCCCCATCGGTCCAGCCATGGCCGATGAGACGATAAACTGGCTGCAAAGCACCGCCTAATGGTACTCTTAGCGAACCGACCGGTCGAAGAATGAGTACTGTAACTAGATATTCCCAGCGGATTTTACCACGATTAGAGACATCATCTAAATTTAGTGGAAAGAGCTCATCACCAACCTCGAGCGCAGTGTTGCTGAGGCCGGCGATCTGTCTTTGGGAATAAGGTGCGTCAAAGGAAAAGAATGTAACGTGATCGAATGCTCTCTCTAGCTCATTGATGGACTCTTCAACGTCTATCAGCGCTGGATTCTCAGGGTGGCGTTCAAGAGGCGACTTTGTTAATTCCCAGAAGCGATCTTCCAATCTTCGCACAGACTTCCGTTCGTCTTTGCCGTCTAACATTGACGCCATTAAGTCAAAGAGGTTGGGGAATCTCATATTGTGAGCTTCTCTGACTGGATTGGTGCATATCTGGAGCAACACTGATAGTAAAGTATCGTGGCCAACGTCTGCATATCCTAATGCCTTTCTTGCAGCTGGCGGATGTACAGTTTTAACTGTAAGTTGAGGACCATTTAGTCTTCTAAATTCTAAGGGAACGATGTGCGGTGGAACTTCGTAAAGATTTTGGAAGCTGACTGCAGTTGTGCCGAGTGTATTGTCTCTTAATCCTTGCGGTATGACCCGCCAGTCTGGTACCCATGATGGCCAGTCTTCCGGCCTGAGTGAATGCTGACGTGCCAACAAGGCGTTCATAATCGATGTCGGCCTGTGAGATTTGATGGTAGCAAGCGCAAACGCTTCATAGGTTTGCCGAACGTCCAATGAATAGTCAATATTCATATAAACAATACCAAGTACTTTTTGTTCTACATGGTTTGTTGGTCGTATATGAGAAGCCATGCTGTATACCGCGAATATACGATCGCGCGGGTCGGTGCACCTGAACATTGCAAAGTCTTCTACTAGTTGCGCAACCTTAGTGTCAGGCATGGACTGCATCGACCGGCCCAATAGAGAATGATAGCTCCATAATTTCTGGATCTTGCTAATGGCGGTCATCGTTTGCCATTGACGGGGATGAAACTCGTATATGCTAAGGTGTGAAGAGTTGGGGTCAGAGTCGGGGTCAGAGTCGGAGTCAAGGCCACCATTCTTAGGGAGTGAGTCCAGATACGACAAGGCACAGACAAAGCGGGTCCACGGAAGTTTCGTCTCACCACATATCAACCGAACTTCGGTGTTGAAGACAATTTCTTGGACTATCCAAAGCCGGTTGAACCATGGAAGTGCCAGAAACCGAGATATGTCCTGGGCCTCCCTCTGTAGCGGCCAGTCTTTGTAGGAGTAGCCCCCAATTCGTTTTCGAGACATTCTGTCCAATATCCTCATTCCTCTTTGTTCCCTGGCCGTGTCACCGCCTGGGTCAAGCCATGCTATGACTTTTGCAGCTTCTCTGAAGATTTCAACCATAAGGGGGATCTGCCTTTCCTTCTCCCTATCATCAGCCTGATTGATACAAGCAGCGTCAGCCCAAAGTACGCGATCTCGATCTGTGTAGCGTAGTCGGCGCAGTGCCCTGTCAAGATTCTCGGTAACCATTACACGGGTGCCATCGTCGACTTGAAGAGGAAATATCAGATTAGGTTCGCCCCAGGTATACGAAATGGCTTCATAATGGCTTTGAAGACTTGAAATTGTGCCTTGCTGGAACGTGAAATGTAAAGGCGCATTGGTAGACAAGGCTGGGTGGAGTATCATTAACCTGATATGGTCGAGGCTTGGTAGTGGCTCGTATGCATGCATTGAATTTATCGCATTTTTCTCAGGTGCCGAGTCGTCTCCAGGGGGATGGTGCTCTTTTGGAGAATTCATTCCAGACAGGAGGCAGTGCAGGCGTTGAAGCCCTATTTGTTGTCCTGTTTGCGGTGGATTGGTGATGAGCTCCTTGAACTCTAGCTCCAACAAATGCCGAGTGCGATAATGTACCAAGCCAGGTATGAGGAGAAGAAATGATTAGGCTGCAATTTTGTTAATCCATCACGACTGATGCATCATAAGGCTGATGAGAGTGGCTTGTCCAATCATGCACTAGGCGCTGTGGGTTTCTTGGCTGCATGATGTATGAGTATGACCGAGGTATGTTGGCGACCGGTTCGACACATCGGTGCAATACAAGTACCATCCACATACTGTGTCTTGCATACACTCACATCCAGCCCGGTGGTGTGTCAAGGTGAAAGTACCAGGTGGAGGTCCATGTCTGACTAGCGGAAGTATCCGTGCGACAGCCTGCGAAGTTCCGTCATACCGACAGCACATCTTATCTCGCCCAACCGAGGACGCGCCAGGAAAACTTGGCGTCTTCCCTTCAACAAACACCATGGCCCGATAGTAGAATCGCAAAAAAGTTACCATGGCAGACAACGAAAGCCCCGAGAGGCGGCGACCCCGCAGGATGAGCGCCATGTACCGCCGTGGCTCCCACATTAGCGAGTAGGTGTGGCGGCCCAGGTCAGCTCGACGCGCAACTAAAACAACTCCAGGGCAAGCTTCATGGAAGACGTCGAGATGGCGCACGAAGAGGTATTCGAACTCGCACCCATGCCTCCCTCCCGCCCTTCCTACAACTCTCGGGGCAGGACGCGTGGCCAGCAGCTGACGCCCAAAATCCAGGTCTTCTCCGGTCCCATGAGCGAGAGCATCCCCACGAGCGTGTCCGGCTTTCGACACCGGCGGGCAAGAGCAGACTCGAGCGCGAGTCTGACTAGTTTCGCCTACTACGACGAAGAGCAGGATTCAGATGAGGAGTTGGAAGACGAAGACAGTGCTATCATAGAAGACGAGGAGAGCGTGTACAACGGATATACTGTGTCGGAAATTGAGGATCTCGAGGCTGGCTTATCATCTCAGTCGTCGCCTTCACCGTCACCGTCGCGCCGGCCGTCGAATGGTAGCGGGAAATCCTCTGGCAGCAGGAAATCCTCTGGTGGGAGGAAGTCTTCCGAGAGGCCGTTATTGCGGCGACACTCTTCGACAGGCAGCGTCGGCTCGGGCATCGACTGGAGAGGGCGCAGGTCGAACCAGAAGATTTACATCATGACAGAGGATCTCACCATCGTAATTGCCGGCTTCAGGACATCGCCGTTTGGGTTCGCGCTGTACGCACTGCTGTGCATTGCGACTTTCGGACTCGGCTGGCTCTTTTTCAGATGGCTGCCCCGTTGGAGGGTTGCAATCATCGGGAAAGCCACGCCGCTGAAAGAGTGCGACTGGATAGTCACAGAGAACCAATGGGGAGAGTTTGCGGTACAGGATGTCAGCGTGCAAATCTACGGACGGTCGCTGTCGACCGTATTCGGCGATCCAGAAAAGGGAAGACCAATAGATTGGGATGAAGACGACGACCCACTAATTGGAGAATTACGATGCTTGGACTATCGCTACATTCGCTTCGTCTACCACCCCATCAAGGACAAGTTTGTGCTTGCAAACACCTGGAAGGACCCTACCTGGACCGAAGTCTCTGCTCTGCGCGACGGTCTTGACAATGAGGAGCGCGACTATCGTGAACTAGTCTTTGGAAAGAACTTGATTGACATTGCCGAGAAGACTATTGGCCAGTTGCTGGTCGATGAGGTCTTTCACCCCTTCTACGTCTTTCAAATCGCCAGTCTGATTCTTTGGTCATTGGACGAGTACTACTACTACGCTTGCGCCATCTTCATCATCTCGGCTGTCAGTATCGTCACCACCTTGATCGAGACCAAGACCTCCATGAAACGGCTTCGTGAAGTGTCCAAGTTCGAATGTGACGTACGGGTACTGCGCAGTGGATTCTGGACACACGTCGATTCTGCTGAACTTGTGCCAGGAGATGTCTACGAAGTCACCGACCCCGCACTCACGCAATTCCCCTGCGACAGTCTGCTGCTCTCTGGAGACTGCATTGTCAATGAGAGTATGCTAACGGGTGAGTCTATCCCGGTTTCCAAGCTCCCCGTTACAAACCAGTCGCTGGACATGCTCGACCTCAGCGCCTCAGCCGTTCATCCAGAAGTTGCACGGCACATGCTGTTTAGCGGAACTAAGATCATCCGCGCCCGCAGACCGCACGAAGATCACGTTGACGATGAAGCCGCCGCACTGGCCATGGTTGTCCGTACTGGCTTCAACACGACCAAGGGCGCACTGGTCCGATCGATGCTTTTTCCCAAGCCTTCAGGCTTCAAGTTTTACCGTGACTCGTTCCGGTACATCTCCGTCATGGCCTTCATTGCCATGATTGGATTCGTCGCATCCTTCATCAATTTTGTGCACTTGGGTCTTGCATGGCACTTGATCGTTGTGCGAGCTCTCGACTTGATCACCATTGTCGTCCCTCCTGCGCTTCCCGCCACCCTCACCATCGGTACAAGCTTCGCTCTCTCACGCTTGAAGCAAAAGCAAATCTTTTGCATCAGCCCGCAGCGAGTCAACGTTGGCGGCAAGCTTGATGTCGTCTGCTTTGACAAGACTGGTACACTCACCGAGGAAGGTCTTGATGTATTAGGTGTTCGCGTAGTCGAGCGTCCCAGGAACAGGTTTAGCGAGCTACTTCCAGATGCTTACGACATTCTCCCCGCATCCCAGCACGACCGTGACCCCACTGTAGAATATTTGGCACACAAGACTATCCTGTACACCATGGCTACTTGTCACTCGTTGCGTAAGATTGATGATGAGCTGGTGGGCGACCCACTCGATGTCAAAATGTTCGACTTTACTGGTTGGAACTACGAAGAGGGTGACCAAAAGTCTGGCAACTCCGACGACGATCCCGAGCAGAAGCTTTCGCCATCAGTAGCCCGACCTCCACCGGGTCGAGAGTACGATGTAGATGATGTTGAAGGCGACACCAACAGGAAGCAAGTCGAGCTCGGCGTATTGAAGAGTTACGAATTCGTCTCGCAACTTCGGAGAGCCAGTGTCATTGTGCGGCAGTTCGGGTCAAAGAGCGGCCAGGTGTACGTCAAGGGCGCGCCTGAAGTCATGAAGGAGATCTGCCGACCTGGAAGCTTTCCTACGGATTACGAAGAGCTGCTTGCATTCTACACACACCGCGGCTACCGTGTCATTGCCTGTGCTACAAAAACGATTCCCAAACTCAACTGGCTCAAAACTCAACGCATGAAGCGCGAGGAAGCTGAGAGTGATCTGGACTTTGTCGGCTTCATCATCTTTGAGAACAAGCTCAAGGATAGTACCGCGCCTGTCATTGAAGAGCTCGAACGCGCCAACATTCGCAAGGTCATGTGCACCGGTGACAACATCCTCACCGCTATTAGCGTGGCTCGCGAGTGTGGTCTTATCAACAAGACCGCGCACTGCTTCGTACCTCATTTTGAAGAAGGTGACTCCCGGACAGCTCTGTCGAAACTCTGCTGGGAAAGTGTGGACGACCCTGTCTTTAAGCTAGATGACAACACGCTCAAACCTCTTCCGCCACCACCAGAAGCCGATGTTTCCCTCCCCTATGATATTTCTAACCTCCGAAACTATAGTCTGGCAGTCAGCGGCGACGTCTTCCGCTGGATTGTCGACTTTGCCTCCGAATCCGTCTTGCGCGAGATGCTTGTCTGCGGCCAAGTTTTCGCCCGCATGTCGCCTGACGAGAAGCACGAGTTGGTAGAAAAGCTGCAATCCATCGACTACTGCGTCGGGTTCTGCGGCGACGGTGCTAACGACTGCGGAGCACTCAAAGCAGCCGACGTAGGCATCTCACTTTCGGAAGCCGAAGCCTCGGTCGCCGCGCCCTTCACCTCGCGCCAATTTGACATCAGCTGCGTACCGCAAGTCATCAAAGAAGGCCGCGCGGCACTCGTAACAAGCTTCAGCTGCTTCAAGTATATGAGTCTCTACAGTGCCATCCAATTCTGCTCCGTCTCCTTCCTCTACGCCAGCGCCAGCAACCTTGGCGACTTCCAATTCCTCTTCATCGACCTCCTGCTCATCCTGCCAATAGCAATCTTCATGGGCTGGTCAGGCGCCTATCCCATCCTCAGCCGCAAGCGCCCCACCGCCAACCTTGTCTCCCGCAAAGTCCTCACTCCGTTGCTAGGCCAGATGGTTCTCTGTATCTTGGTGCAGTTCATCGCCTTCCACTATGTTCAGCTACAGGACTGGTACATGCCCCCTGTTGTCGACAAAAACCACAGCAATAGCCTCAATTCCCAGAATACGGCCCTGTTTCTTACCAGTTGCTTCCAGTATATCCTATCTGCTGTTGTTCTTAGCGTGGGGAAGCCATACCGCGAACCCATGTCTCGTAATTTGCCATTCGTAACTACCATATTCGTTACCTTCGCTATTACTTTGTACATGCTGTTTGACCCCGCACAGTGGGTTATGAAGGCCATGGAACTCACGTACATGGATGTGCCCTTCAAATTCTTTATTTTAGCACTTGGGTTGGGCAATTTCGCCACGGCATATGTCAGTGAGAGGATTCTTTTCCCAGGGTTGAGCAAGTGGATTGGTGTGGCCAAGGTGCGGTTTGGTGGCAAGGGCATGCAAAAGAAGAGGAAGGAGTATAAGATTATTGCTGAGGGTATGAGGATGTGAGAGCGCGTGTTTTGTTTTTCTTGTGGGAATGGGCTGGTTGGTATATAGAAAAGTTGAGATTTTTTCCAAATGAACGGGATGGATATGAGTGTATAGAATATGACAAGGTTTTACATTTCGAGTTAGAGACGTCTGTAGCTCATTTATTGGGTTCATTTGGGGTGTGCAGAGCATGTGAAGGCATATAATCCTTCGAGAGTGTTTTTGTTGGACTTTGCGTCTCATTGCACGAACATGGGGTAATACTATTGTAGACATTTAGTGAAATATCGAAAGTCAATGAAGCGGCATGCAATCTATGTACTCCTACTTACTCACTTGTATAAAGACGCATATTTCCTTTCAAGAGTTTGGCATGATGATTTCACCAAATCTAGGTATAGTTGACGGAGAGAATTTGGCTGTATCGCTACCTATTTTTCCAGCAACAACTATACAGGAACACGATATGCTTACTGTCCTCCATCTTTCATGGATGTGAGACCGCTATACTTGTGTGGTGCCTATATACGTATGTACTTCGTGAATACACCATACTTTTTTTTCGTAACCCTTACTTGCAGCCTTGTAGTAAGCTTTAGTACGTGGCTTTATAGTCCTTCTGGTAAGTCAAGGGTCGATATGCAGGAAGTTTGGTACATCAAGGGACAGACTTAGGCTCAGGACTCAACTGTTTATGGGCACCAAAAGCTTGGACATTTAGGGCGCGGCAAAGAGGGTTATATGTAATTTGAAAAGCATACGTGTGTAAAGAATGGTCGAGTCGAAAACGAGATAAGTGTGTGAAGGGCACCCAAAAGGCTGAAGCGGTGGTTGGTAGTCTGGTAGCGAGAGGGTTTGCGTCGTGAAGCCAGCTACCTACCTGCACCTCGCCACACAAACGCAGCTACTCGATTCAAACATTAAGTTGTCGCCACGGCTTTTCAATAAATTCTGACATAGCAACATTTTGGTGTTCCAAAAGGTACAAAACGGAAAGGGTAAAGTGATCCATCATTCCTCCAGGGTACCGATGTGGCATGTGCACAGCCATTTTCTGAAAAGAAAAAAAAACTGTCCATCTCCCTCTCTCTTGCCTAATACTACACCTCGACTCGACTAATGTCTTCCGGAACAAGCAGCCATGAATAGTCCTCAAGATAATCATCCACCCCCACATGCGCCAAAAGCACCTCGCGGTGCCACAAAGGGAGGCTCCTGCTTGAGTGTCGACCGGGACACCAAGGATATCGCAGTATCTGTAGCCCCTCGCGGAAGAGGTAACTTCCATGAAGGTACTTCCGGAAAGAGCAGCTTGGAAAGCACTATTGCTCCATCGTCTGAGGAGCGGAGTACCAAGCATACTAGCTATGCGACGAAAGGGCACAAGTTGGCTTACCCAGTGACACGATACCTACGACCAATTGGGCCGTTTGTCGTTGATCAGAACGATCTTTTCCCCGGCACTGGCATGCAACGTATCGATACTTTTTGCCTGCACTGCGGCCGAGCTCTCCGACCATATGGGATATTGCACCTCAAAAACGACGGCTCGTGTCCTTATGACTGTAGTCATTGCAAGACTAGGGATCACCAAGGCCAGCTATGCCCAAGACTGTGGTTATCTCAATCGTTCCAACGCCGCCATGGC